>Ga0208639_1002438_pt1 | contig 10902 bp, 13 predicted proteins | sample ETNtaG_33_FD_185772 | JGI IMG/M metagenome (GOLD analysis project Ga0208639, IMG submission 185772) | Marine microbial and viral communities from oxygen minimum zone, Eastern Pacific Ocean - ETNP201310SV76 (SPAdes) (version 2) | ecosystem: Environmental > Aquatic > Marine > Oceanic ...
AGGCCAGAGGTAATCCTGACCATGAAGATTTGTCAGCATAAGGAGAACAAGCAGTGATGAAATGTAGTAGTGTTTCACTGGAGTTTCTAAATCGATTGAATCAATTTAGACAACCATCGAGGGAGATTCAATCGTTTTTACTCAGACAAATCAGATTTATATCCCCAAATTTGTCTGTGCTACGAATCACGCAGTATTATGGTTTCTTAGAATAAAAGGAAATTGTGTATGTCTCTTTGATGAGAAAGTTCTAAATTGATACAAGTTAATAATTTCTTACTCAAAGGAGGAATGCCATGAAAAAAGTAATTTTGTTTGCATTGGTAGCTTCAACCATAGCTGTTTCGCCACTTGCCGCTATCGGTGGTATTGGGTTACAATTAGGCCAAGGAGCGTTCACAGTTGCATCTACTGAAGATGTTGATGAGACTGGCTTTATTACGGTTACAACTGGTGAGTTTGCCAATCCTCTTAATCTGGGTGTGTATCTGTATCTGGATGTACTCCCAATTGTGGACTTGGAAGCGGATATCCAATTGACTGCAAGTGAATACGATTTTGAATTCACTAACACTTTGGGTACCGCTGGGCCCTACAATGGTTACTGGGGCGGTGTCTCCACATACATCACAGTAAGGAAGAAAATCTTCGGCTTGGGGATTCCGTTTTTGGGTGGCGGTAATTTGTTTGCCGGCGGCGGATATAACATGCATACGTTTGCCCCTTTGGCAGATCTTTCATTGGTGGAAAGCTTGATGGGAGATCTTACTGAGGAACCCACCTTTTCTGAGGACGATCTGGTTGATTTTGTGAACGAAAATAAAATTGATAAATCAGGTTTCCATGTTCAAGCCGGTTTCCAGTTCAAGCTGTTGATGTTAGATACCTTCGTCTTCTATCGTCATATCTTTGGTGAGTTTGAAGATATTGTAGGCGAGGAATCATTTGGCAGTTTGAATCTAAGATTTGGGTTGGGAATTTAAAATAAAGTAAAATAAAGTGAAGTTTGGGGGGTGGTAATCCACCCCTTTTTTATTTCCAGTAAACTACTCTGCCAGTGGAACTGTAGCCTGAAAGGTCCATTTCTTCAAGTCCTTGGAGTAGTAATGGCGACCTGAGGCAGTAACTGCCAGGAAATGTGGTTTGGATACTTCCGTCTTAGGTAGAATTGTGAGCCCAACGAAGTCGTTCCGCGAATCGATGCGGGTTAGATATTTGAACTTACTCCCAACCGTGGTCGGATCCGCATTTTTCATCGTATAGATTTTTCCCAGATTAGACAGGAGGACGAAACCCGTCTTCGGTGGTAACGGACCAAAAGTAAAGTGGGCTGAAAAGATAATTTGTTCCCCAGTTTCAGAGGTTTTCAACTTCAGTAGAGCATCCTCAAGTTCTCGAATCAGCTTATCAGGTGCAGATTTCCCGGCAGGTCCCATAGGTCCAGCAGGTCCTTCGGATCCGGCAAGTCCCGCTTCTCCTGGCGGACCGGCTTCTCCGGGTGGACCTGTTTCTCCGCGCGGACCCGTAGCACTGCAAGCTGCAAAAGTCAGTATCAAGCCTATGAGGAAAAGGTCTCTAAGCTGAATGGTTAGAATGGTGATGAGCCTGTTACCTGCTGAAACCATTTCAAGGATTAAAATGCAATGTCTGTAACAGGTTTAAGCCATCCCATGGCAATTGTCCACGCCAGGGACATAATGATAATGAGTTCAGACGTAATTGCTGATACAAAAAATAGTATAGATCGTTTCAGTGCGATATTCTTGTATTGGTTGATTTTTCCAAGGGAGAAAACTTGAGTGGCAAACAGCTGATAGACCTTATCCGGATCACCAGATATTTTCTGAAGATGGGCAGCATAGCTTTCAGGTGTGGAAAACTTAGCTATCCCAGCAAAAAAGGTTGGATTCTCAGGTCTTTTCTTGGTGTTGAACTTGTCTTTTCTAACGCGCGGTACGATGACTAACACCAGTTGGATAATCGTCATTAAAGCTGATAAAAAATAGATGATCGTCATTATGAAGATAAACCAGTTAAACTCCATCTTGGTAAAGTGGATCATAAAGAACACCATGAACACTCCCAGGATCGAAAGTATGGTAAACGCTTTCTGATCTGTCCGCTGCAGAATTTGCTGCTCGCTGGAGAGGACGTGGAACAGAGCTGTGAAATCTTTGTCAATCATGGGCGTCAAATATAGGATTTCTTATGGCTAAATGCAATCACCTCAATACTTCAGCAAGGACAGCTGTTTTCACCCATTCAACAGACTGTCCGGTTGACTGATCCACCGCTTCCACTTTAATGATGTAGATTCCAATCCTTGCTCTATTACCATGGTCAAATCTGCCGTCCCAGGTAAGGATTCCTTCGGCTCCGGTTACGAGATTTCTCGCTAATGTTCGCACCTCTCTGCCTATGCTGTCGAAAATCTGCATTGTGAGATATGCCTGGGCAAAAGGTAAGCTGTAAGAAATTCGCAGCTCATCTTCAAAACTGTCTCCATCTGGTGAGAATGGGTTCGGATCGAGCAAAATATTACCAGCTTCCGGGAGGGTTTCTACGAGAATACTGTTATCTGATCCCGGCGACATTTTTTCAACTGCCGTGCAGGTTCCCCAGTTGTCTGGGTCAGGAGAATCGAGTTGTGGATTCAGCTTTTCCAGCGAACGGCCGTCTCCGCCACCCCAGTCATCAGAAAAACTGATGGAATCATTGACTGTGCCGGATGGGTCGAAAAGAAAAATGTCATCACCGCTGTTGTTGAGCGTTGGGAATCCATCTGGTGATACAAGTAGAATACCGTTCAGAGGAAGATGAGGGAGCAACGATGAATCGTTGCTTATCACAATCAAATCACCTGCTGACACAGTTTCTCCGGGAAGGTAGCGGAGATTGGAAGTATCGCTGTCGGAAAAGTGCCATCCCGTGAGGTCAAGTTGATCGCTGCTGAGGACTGCAAGTTCGATGAATTCAGCAATTCCAGCATCAGGAGCATAATAAATTTCGTTTAATGTCAGCACTTTTTCTGTGTATTGCACAGTTAGGGAGTAGACTGCAAAATTATCGGTTGTGTCTGCATCTCCATTCACTAAAAGTGATACGGTAAGAAGATGTTGCCCGGAAGAAAATGTGCCGATAGAAATAGCTATATCGGTTGTATCACTATCCGAAAGATCAGTGAATGATGATGAGCCTAAAAGATCAGATTCTTTAGCGACTTCTACAATTCCTGAAATTGTGTCAATCCCCTCGTTCACTATGGAGGCTGTGAGAGTGACAGCATCATTCGGAGTGGGATTCTGGGGAGAATGATTGATGGAAGAAGCGATAAGAGCAGCATCAACTGGTGGTGGAGTTACGCTGTTCAAGAATCCGGGCGTACCTAAGGAGTCTAAGCTTGTAGCCCAATTGGCGATAGTATTGGGGTGATCGAGCCGTTTCCGTTCGTAGGAGAAGCCGGAAGCCGAAATGTCACTCCAACCAAGGCTGTCAGAGATAGTGCCGGAGCTATCCGTTATGAATAGTGAATCTGCGGCACTCAGACCATTGCCGATGCTGCTGTCGTCCACTCGTACGATAAGAACGGAGTCGGGAATAAGATTCAGATAAATGCCGGTTGCTTCGTCATAATCTCCCTCCAAGATCAGTGCATACCGTTCCGGCGGGATGATGGTTCCCATACCGCCGTCCACCAGTTCGTCTGTGGAGAACTTATCGCTGATTTGCCAGAAAGAAAGATCAACGGAATCGGTACCACTGTTATATACTTCCACGAATTCGTTCGGAGAATCAGACCCTTCAAGATCGAACATTATTTCAGAAAAAATGAGTTGAGCAGTGAGTGGAAATGAAGCGAAAAAAATTATTAAAAGAACTTTCACGTAGTTTCAGTGACTCTTTATAAACTCTTCCAGACGTTCTTTAATGAGATCCCGACAACTCCTGTAGTTGGCGATGAATCGTTCATCATCACTCCACCCTGTGAATGGATCCGGAATGCTCCAGTGAATATTTTCAGTACCCTCAGGGAAGGTGGGACACAGTTTTTGTGCAGAATCACAAACAGTGATAATAATGTCAATTCCTTGTCCAATGTACTGATCAATGTCATCAGAAGAGTGGTGGGAGATGTCAATCCCTATTTCGGCCATAATATGGATACTCATAGGGTGGACATGGCTGGGGTGAGTTCCGGCGCTGAAGACCTCAAAGTGATCTCCTGCCAAGTGACGAAGAAGTCCTTCCGCCATTTGGGAGCGACAGGAATTTCCGGTACAGATAAAGAGAACTTTTTTCTTCATGATGATTGAAGGGTAGAAGTTAATCTATTGGACATCCGAAAGTCAACCGCCTTATGCTTTAACTACTCACCATTTCCTTTTTCCATTGCCGGACAGTTTAATGAAATTCCATCATGAAAATAATTTGTGGTCTGTTTATTCGGAATCAGCATCGTGTTATACATAACCACTATTTTATTACCCTATTAATAGTCTACTAATCTACTTTTGGTTTATTTCCTGGTGATTGATTTTGAGGAGCTTGAAGGGGTGGACCTAGAGGGTGGAAATTAAACAAGACTGTATTGTTAAATAATAATAGGAATTATTATTATTTATTGCTTTCTGCCCCCTGTGTCTATATATTGATTCTAACATAACAGTACTTTAACTAAATAATGCGCTACAGCAGACAACGGGAACTGATCTTAGAAATTATCATGGGAACCGATTCCCATCCAACTGCGGATTGGGTTTTTCAGCAGGCTCGGAAGCAGATACCGGAGATCAGTTTGGGAACCGTTTATCGAAATTTGAAACGTTTAGCAACAAACGGTAATGTCCGTACTATAAACGACGGTACCGTTGTTCGGTATGATTGGGACCAAGAGCCCCATGACCATTTGAAATGTAAAATTTGTGGAGACCTGATGGACGTTTATTTACTCGAGAAAGATATCCGAAAATCTGTAAGAGAAAAATATAACTTTGAAGTCGATGACGTGGAAATGACCATCATTGGCACATGCAATAAACACAATACAATAATGGAGGAAAAATAATGAGTGTACTTGTAGGAAAGAAAGCACCTGATTTCACCACACAGGCTGTATTGGCCGATAATTCAATTGTGGGTGATTATAATTTTACTGAGGTACGGAATGGTAAATATGCGGTTGTATTCTTTTATCCTCTGGACTTTACTTTCGTATGCCCGTCCGAGTTGATCGCCATGGATCATAGAATGGATAAACTGACTGAACTTGGCGTAGAAGTGGTTGGAGTTTCAATTGATTCTCATCATAGCCATTATGCATGGAAAAACACGGCTATTAATGATGGTGGTGTCGGACAGTTGAGATACACCCTTGCTGCAGATATGGACCACTCTATCGCACAAGCTTACGGTATTCAATCCGATGGCGGTGATTCTTATTATCCCGCAGGAACAGCCATGCGGGCCAATTTCGTAATTGACCAAAAGGGTATTGTTCGCCACCAAGTTGTCAATGACGAGCCTTTGGGAAGAAACATGGATGAAGTTGTCCGGATCGTGGAAGCGCTCCAGTTTTTTGAAGAAAACGGACAGGTTTGTGCCGCCGGTTGGCAAAAAGGAGACGCAGGGATGGTAAATACGGCTGAAGGAGTTGCAGCCTATCTAACGGAGAATGCCGAAAACCTATAATCGGCGATTCGATTCATAAAAGCCCTTCTAGATATAGGAGGGCTTTTTTATTTCTATTTGGTAAGGTTTTCTATTCTTGCCATTCAACTCACTGAAGTGTAGAATTCAGTTATGATCACACTCAGTGTTAGCACCGGTCAGCAGGTGGATTTCGCAGATATCACCTCCCGGGTACGGGAAGAAGTTGCATCCAGCGGGGTGCAGAATGGAATTATCACAATCTACGTTCCCCACACAACCTGCGGTGTCACCATCAACGAGAGCGCCGATCGGGATGTTGCCTCAGATATCAAGATGCAGTTAGCCAAGCTGGCGCCCCGTGATGAAGGTTATTCCCACCTTGAAGGCAACGCCGACAGCCACATCAAGACGAGTCTAATAGGTTCGTCTGAACAGGTGTTTATCGAGGATGGGAAACTTGTCTTAGGAACTTGGCAGGGTATCTTTCTCTGCGATTTTGATGGTCCGCGAACCAGAAAAGTATATCTGAAGATTCTATCTGACTGATTCGGTGCGATCGTATATAGTTCCCTTACAGAAACTCCTCTCCCAAAATGCTCACCCTGAAAATTCCATTCAGATGAAGCGGTACATGAAGGACAAGTTTGAATTCATCGGCATCAAGTCCGTTGAACGGAAGGAACTGACGAGGAAATTTCTCGCCTTTCACGGTCTGCCCAATGAAAAAGACTACAAGAAAGTCATCCGGGAAATGTGGGATTTGCCTCAACGCGAGCTTCAATATGCTGCACTCGATATATTGGAGCGGCTGGTGAAGAAGCGGATTCCGGTTGAGATTAAGTTACTTGAACATCTGATTGTGACGAAATCGTGGTGGGATACGGTGGACTGGCTTGCGACACGGATTGTGGGAGTTCGATTCAGGCAGAATCGTGAACTCATTATCCCGAATTACTCCCGCTGGATGGCATCTGGCAACATCTGGTTGCAGCGGGTCTGTATCCTCTTTCAGCTGAAGTATAAACATGAGACGGATGAGAAATTACTCTTCTCAACGATCCAAGAGCTGTCAGAATCAGATGAGTTCTTTATTCAGAAGGCAATCGGCTGGGCATTACGGGAACAGTCAAAAACGGATCCAGCAGTTGTTCAGAAATTTATAGATGAGAATGAACTGGCTCCCCTCAGCCGGCGGGAAGCGCTTAAAGTGATAAGTAAGAGATAGCCGTATTTTTGCGCTTCACTTTTTTTTCTTCACAGCTTCCCAAATCTCATCCATCTCTTCCAGAGAAGATCCATCTACTGAACTGCCGCGTCGCTCCAATTCTTTCTCCATCAGCCGGAAGCGGGATGTGAACTTCTCGTTGGTTTTCCTTAGGGCGTCTTCTGCCGGGATTTCCAGGAATCGGCAGAGGTTCACCAGCGCGAAGAAAAGATCGCCCATCTCTTCTGCTATATGTTTCTTGTTTCCGCGGCTGTGAGCTTCCCGGAGTTCAGATAATTCTTCATGGATCTTATCCCAAACAGGGTCCACGTCCTCCCAGTCGAAGCCCACATAGGCTGCTTTTTGCTGTAGCCGTTGAGCGCGGATCAGTGCGGGAAGTGTCTTCGGAACTCCGTCTAATCGGGATTCGCGACCTTTCTCCTTCTGTTTGGCTGATTCCCAGTTCTGCTTGGCATGAAAGGCGTTGTCGGCCTGTTTATCTCCAAAAACGTGTGGGTGGCGGCTTACCAGTTTTTCATTGATGCCTTTAAGAGTTTCTTCCAGAGTAAATTCCCCGTTCTCTTCCCCGATACTGGCTTGGAAGACAGCATGAAGGAGTATATCTCCAAGTTCCTCTGATAGAGTTTTCCAGTTCTCCTCATCCACCGTCTCGATAACTTCGTACGCCTCCTCCAGGAAAAAAGGGAGGAGGGAAGCGTGAGTTTGCTCTTTGTCCCATGGGCAGCCGTCCGGTCCTCGGAGTTTTTCTACAATTCTCACCAATTCTTCAAACTGCTCACCGTGATTCATCCGAGTTCTCCATTTTAGTCAATACTATTTTTAGAATTCTGTTCTCTTCCAGCGATTTCACTTTGAAACTGTAATTTTGATAGACTGTAACATCTCCAACCTTCGGGATGTCTCCAAACTGTTCAAACATGAATCCGCCCAATGTATCATATTCACGTTCTTCAGGAAATTCCATAGGGATTTCGTCTATAAAATCGTTGATAGTCGTTTTGGCATCCACCATCCATTGTCCTTTGTCCAGCGGGTGAAGGAGCCTTTCTTCTTCATCGAATTCATCCTGTATTTCGCCAACCACTTCCTCCACAATATCTTCGACAGTTACGAGACCAGCCGTCCCGCCGAACTCATCAACAACTATGGCGATATTCTCTCGCCGTTCCTGGAAGTCTTTCAGCAAGTCATCAATCTGTTTGGTCTCAGGAACGAAGAATGGTTTTCGCATGAGGGTAGCTAATTTAATTCCATTGTGATCATCACTATTGATGTACGGGAGCAGATCTTTGGCGTAGAGAATCCCACGAATTTTATCAATACTCTCTTCGAACAGTGGGAATTTTGAAAAACGATTCTGACGAATTATATCTATGGCACTCTTGAGAGAAATTGTCTGCTCCATTCCGATGATATCTATGCGAGGCACCATGATTTCACGCACTGCCGTCTCATCCAGATCGAAGACTGACTTGATCATCCGCCGTTCTTCATCTTTCAGGGTTCCGCGGTCAGCGCCCAAATCTGCAAGTGTTCTTAATTCATCTTCAGAGTCGAACAGTTCCTCTTCTTCATGCGGAATCCAGCTAGTGATGAGGTGTGTAAAATTGTAAAGTAGCGCAGCCAACGGGTAAAGAAAAGCGCTGAAGATTCTAATTGGAAAGGCGACTTTACCAGCAAAAGCTTCAGACTTTCGAATGGCGAGAATCTTAGGTGTAATCTCACTCACCATCAGGATGACAATACTGAGAATGACCGTTTCAGCGATTAGAAGAAGTGGGAGGTTAGCGTTTATGGAGTTAGCGATATCAGCTGTAATAATTGCCGCAAAAAATGCCATGGCACTGTTCACGATTGTATTGCCGGTGAGGATGGTTATAAGCAGACGGCGAGGATTGGCGAGAAGATCTGAGACATGAGAGTTAGCAGACTGTTGCCTCTTCTTGGAATCCTTTAAAGAAAAAAAGGCGGCTTCAGCTCCAGAGAAAAAAGCGGAAAGAGAAAGCAGCACCACAAACAAAACTATTTCCAGTGCAATTTTCACTTGATCAGTGTTGTGGCATCAATTTCAGTAAGAAACCGATCTTCCTCATTGCTCATAGCTATTTTTTTGTCATTGTCATCATCTTCCCACCCCAAAAGGTGAAGAGTACCATGCACCATAAGTCTCCCCAATTCATTGGGAAAAGAGACCCCGTATGTATTGGCATTTTCTTCTGCTCTTTCCGGACTGATATAGATTTCTCCTTCTAGCTCCTTTCCTTCATCATTCAGACGAAAAGCAATAACATCAGTAAAAACATCTTCATCAAAATACTTCAATTTTAGGTGTCGGAGCAATTCATCGGTTCCAAGGACCACATTGATTTCAGCATCAGAAATATTAAAATCTTTCAGAACAGCCTTTATTAGTTGTTCGACAGTGGAGGAGTTTACATCTAAAATACCATCCCCTTGAGTGATGGTAACAGTTATCATGTGGCAGGTGTTGAGTCAGTTGTTTTTGTACCAGGGTACTCAACACGAATATGATAGATTCCTCGAATAACTGGCAGCAGTCCATGTTTACCTCGGACGTCACCTTTCAGTTTTGCCAGGTCTCTCATGGTGAGAGGGCAATTATCCAATTGACCTTCTTTCAATCTTTTCTCTGTGATTTTATCAACCATCGCTTCGATGCTCCCTAAAGTAGGTTTCTTGATGGAACGGACAGCCGCTTCCACAGCTTCGCAGATCATTAGAATACCAGTCTCTTTTGTGTTGGGAGTAGGTCCTGAATATTGAAAATCTGATTCATTGACTTTAGATTCATCACCATCGGCCAGTTCAATTGCTCGCCGATAAAAATACTCGATTCGTGTGGTACCGTGATGCATGGGGATAAAATCACTGATTAGAGAAGGCAACCGGTATTCACGAGCAAGCTTTAAGCCGTCTTTAACATGACTGCTGATAATAGTAGCTGAGAGGGTGGGTGAAAGTGTGTCATGTTTATTATCTCCCTCCATCTGATTTTCGATATAATATTCTGGGCGTATCATTTTTCCTATATCATGATAATAAGCACCAACTCGACAAAGAAGAGGATTGGCACCTACCGCATTGGCACACGATTCCGACAGATTCCCCACCACCACACTGTGATTAAATGTCCCATTTGCTTCTTGGGACAATCGTTTCAGAAGAGGATGATTAAAATCAGTCAATTCCAGTAGTGTCAGGTCGGAAGTGATACCGAAGACGATTTCATAAAGAGCGCTTAATCCGTAAGTAATAAAAGGTGCCAACACTGCTCCCACGCTTAAATAAAGGAGATTATCCAGAATAGAATTCCAGTGAGCCTCTTTCAGCAAACCGATACTGATGATAGCTACTGAGCCGCTTACAAGGATATAGAGGATTGCATAAAATATCTGAATTCGAGCACGGAGTTGTCTAACAGCAAATACTGCAGCTACACTGCTGAAGAGAGAGACAATTACAAAGTCAAGTTTGTTTCCTACCATGAAGGCGAGAATAATTGCTAAGGTAACTGTTGCCATGACGGCTATTCGGGCATCAAGGAGAACAGTAAATACCATAGCTGCTACTGTTATTGGAATGGCATACTCGGAAAGTTCAAGCCAGACTGCAAATGTCCATCCTACTACAACCATCATTAAGTACATGGTACTGAAGAGCAGGATCATTTTATTATTTTCAAACAAAGTCTGTCGATATGTTCTGAGAAAGGTGAAAAAGAAGGATAGTACTATGCCGACTAAAAGAAAGCGTGCAATCCAAACTGAAACTATGTCTAGTAAAGTAGCCTTCTCATTTTTTTCCTGCCAAGCACGAATGTAAGATTTTATTTTTTGTAGTGATTCAGGTGTAATCCGAGTATTTGCATCTACAATTCTCTCATTCTTAGAAACGTGGTCTATAGATTGAGAAACATCTGCTTTATTATTGTTTTGTTCTGCTTGTGTCTTGTCTCTGTTGAAAATGAGATTAGGGCGGAGAAATTCTCCAACGATTTTGGCTCCCAC
>Ga0208639_1002439_pt1 | contig 10898 bp, 10 predicted proteins | sample ETNtaG_33_FD_185772 | JGI IMG/M metagenome (GOLD analysis project Ga0208639, IMG submission 185772) | Marine microbial and viral communities from oxygen minimum zone, Eastern Pacific Ocean - ETNP201310SV76 (SPAdes) (version 2) | ecosystem: Environmental > Aquatic > Marine > Oceanic ...
CTTAAACGTCTTCTTCATGAGAGATGTCGCCATTGTCTCAAAACCTGGGACATTCCCCATTACAATATTAGGCATGGGCCATTCAATATTCTGGAAACCCTTTGGCCCAAACGGCATTTTCATTGGCATGGATGGGTTTGTTGCCGGTGCAACTTTTGCCTTAATATCTTTTTTCAAAAGAGTTAATCCATAAAAAGTAAAGAAGATCCCCACTTCCATATCCATGGCTGCAGCAGTGGATGCTAATATAAAGGGGGGATAGGCCCAGTCTAATGTTCCCTTAGACGCAATAAGGGCCATTTTTTTAGGTTCACTCATAACTAACTCCTCTGTCTATTATTTGAAATTGAATGCCTGTTATTACAAAAATAGATCAGGCTTTTTTAATATAAAAAATGTAAATACCACCTTTTTCAGAATGGGCAACCAATTCGTTTCCAGTTCGCCGGGTCCATGCATTAACATCATTAACAGACCCTGGATCCGTTGCTTCCATTTTCAACATTTGACCTGATTGCATGGCATCCATTTGTTTTTTTGTTTTTAGGATGGGCAAAGGACAATTCATTCCTTTACAATCCAACACCTGATCAAATGCTACATCATTCATGCTATTTCCTTTTGGTTGCTTGTTGTGCTAAAGTTAAAATCCCATTCTCCCGAATTAAGCTTTTCCTGGACTTCACTCATGCAGTCAAGGATTTTGGTAATAAATTTATTTGCTAAAGAATAATAATAACGGGTCCCTTCCTGGCGGAAAGTGACAATGTCCCGGTCATGCATAACTTTAAGATGTTGGCTTGTCACTGGTTGAAGCAGGTTAAATTCCCGCTGGATTTGTCCAACAGTTTTTTCACCGTCTTCCAGGAATTCAACAATTTTAATGCGGTCGGGATGGCCCAATGTTTTTAAAATCCGGGCAGCCATTTGAATAAACTCGGTTGAGATTGATTTTGTCATGATTTTACCTTCAAAGATTAAATTTCTGCTATATTATGATTCTAATATATAAAACTTTTACTATATTCAAAATAAGAATAAGATGAATAAAAATACCATCTCCGCTACCGCATTTATTCTTATCGGCGGACAAAGTGAACGCTTCGGGTCACCAAAATGGCGTGCTGTTATTGAAGGAATGACCGTCCTTGATCGCATGTGGAAATCATGTAAAAACTTTGAATATCGTTATGTGATTGGAAAAGATCAACCCTCCGATGTGGATAAACCTTTCATTGGTGACGAACTGGTATTTCAGGCTCCAATAAACGGTTTATATACAGCTCTTAAACATGCGAAAACCGATTGGGTGCTACTGCTCTCCTGTGATATGCCCTTGGCAGATACTAATTTATTCCAAGATCTTTGGAATGCCCATGATGATAGAGTTGACGTTATTGTTCCTTACTCAAATAATAAGCATCAGATGATATGCGCTTTCTATCACAAACAAGTTTTACCGTTGATTTCATCAGCGATCCAGACTTCTGACTACAGCTTGTTTAAATTGTTGGAAAAAATGAATTCAGTCGTTATTAGATTTGATGATGATATTCGGTTCTGGAATATGAATACAGAGCAGGATCTTCAGGAAATAATAAATTATTGCACTGAAAACTCCAATCATATTGCACCCTGATTAAAAAAGCTGATGACAATGATTGTCCAATCTGAAAATTTACTTCTTGCAAAAATACAGAATGATTTTATCGGACTTGATACCGTTTATACGTTGGCGGATGGCCGGAAAACTCCCCGGGTTTATTTAGACTCTACAGCATCAACGCTGATGATGGGAGCAGCCCACGACATGTTGGAAGAATTTTTTGAACATTATGCTAACTCGCACAGCTTACTGCACTTTTCGGCCAAGATCACGACCAGTCAATATGACTGGGCGCACCAGCGCATACTTTCTTTTCTGGGCGCGGACCCAGAAGAATACACATGTTTTTTTACTGGCAGTGGGACAACAGCTGGCATAAATCGACTAGCCCGTGTGTTCCGGGATTACCGTAAAGATAAGGATGTAGTACTTGTTTCCATCATGGAACACCACTCCAATGATCTCCCCCACCGCAAGCATGCCGATGAAGTAGTTCATATACCTTTAAAATCTCATTCCTCGGGACAGCCTGGTAGTCTTGATAAGGAATCATTGGAAGAAAATCTAAAAAAATATCGGGACCGTGTTAATTATGTAGCTGTAACTGGCATCAGCAATGTGACTGGAATCATCAATCCAATTTATGATATCGCCGAATTAGCTCACGATTATGGTGCATTGGTTTTAATTGATGGAGCACAAATGGCAGCGCACATGCCTGTCCAGATGTCAGGACATAGCAATTCTTCCAGAAATATCGATGCTTTCGTTTTCTCCGGGCACAAAACTTATGTTCCCGGATCTCCAGGGGCTGTGCTATGCCGCAAGGATATTTTAATGGCCATCGAACCTGAAGAATTGGGCGGCGGAATGGTAGAGGATGTATTTGTGGACAGATATATAATCAAAGATTATTTCCCTGATCGGGAAGAGGCCGGAACACCAAATATTCCTGGTGCCATTGCCCTAGCGGCGGCAATTGAAGTTTTAGACCGTGTCGGGGTCGAAAACATTTTTAGGGAAGAAGGTATACTGGTTGATGATGCTATGGAACGGATGAAAAAAAATTCGGATCTTATCATTTATGGTGAAACAAACAGCAAAAAATGCTCCCGGGCTGGCTCTATTTCGTTCAATATCAAAGGTATGCATCATGGACTGGTGGCTGCCGTATTAAATGATTATTTTAACATTGCCGTCCGTAACGAATGCTTCTGTGCCCATCCCTATGTGAAAGAATTGATCCTGGATGATATGCTGGACGCCATTACCGATATCCCTGACGAAGAAATAGAAGCAAAATATAAACTGCTGGCCGGCATGGTGCGAGTATCCTTCGGAATTTATAATCAGCCTGAAGATGTTGACGCTTTGAGCAACGCATTACAAGAGATCGTTTCCCGGAAAGACGAGTTCATTAAGTTATATCATGTAGATGAAAATGGAAACTACGTTCACAATACGTTTAAAATGGAAAAAGAAAATAATTTTTCCATTCCTGATTTGTTGGATGAATATCTGAACGTAAAATAATTCTATTCGTCTAGTTTTTCGATACGTCTTTGGTGGCGCCCACCTTCGAAAGGTTCATCCAGCCAGGTTTCAATTATATCATAAATTTCCTGCTCTGAAATAAATCGTGCTCCCAGGGACAGAACATTGGCATTGTTGTGCTCCCGGGATAACCGGGCAATCTGCCGTTCTGAACCATAGTACACAGCGGCACGGACACCCTTGATGCGATTAGCCGCCATGGCTTCCCCCTGGCCGGATCCGCCTAAAATGATCCCGCGGCTCTCTGGATCCACCGCCACTGCCCTGGCGCAGGGAAAAATAAAATCGGGATAATCGTCCTGGGCATCATATTCATGGGCACCATGATCGGTGACATCGTGACCCTTTCCGATCAAATAATCTTTGATGGCGTTTTTCAGTTCAAGACCGGCGTGGTCTGTTGCCAAGTGTATATTCATATTTTAAAGTAATTTATCTAAATGTTCTCTGATTTTCATTTCCACTTTTTCAGGGGTAAAACCAAATTCTTCAGCCAAATCTTTATTCGGGGCGGAAGCGCCGTAATGATCTAATCCGATGGAAAGTCCAGCCGGTCCAACAAAGCGTTCCCATCCAAGAGTAATTCCTGCCTCCATGGAAATTTTCATGCATCCCCTTGATGGAATGATCTCATCCCGATATTCCTGTGATTGCTCCTTGAAGATCTCCCAGCAGGGCAAACTCACAACTCGGATCCGTTTATCACTCATTCGTTCCATTACTGAAACAGCCAACGACACTTCTGATCCTGTGGCAATGAAAACCAATTCCGGAGATCCTTCACAATCATGATAAATATACCCGCCTTTTTCTACACCCGCTTTTATCTCATCCATAGATTTATGAGAGACAGGAACTCCCTGTCGAGTCAACAGTAATGCAGATGGTGATGTTTTCAATTCCAGCGCTTTTTCAAAACAGGCAGCTGTCTCTTTGGCATCACCGGGGCGAAAAACGTAGAAATTCGGGATCGTTCTTAAGGCCATGGCGTGTTCGATGGGTTGGTGTGTAGGTCCATCTTCGCCGACGTAAAACGAATCATGGGTGAATTCATGGATGGTCCTCACATGCTGGATCGCTCCCAAGCGCAAGGCCGGACGGGAATAATCAGCAAAGACAAGGAATGTGCCTCCAAACGGGATCACACCGCCGTGGAGGCTCATGCCATTCATCATAGCGGCCATGGGAAATTCCCGTACCCCAAACGCAAAATTCCGTCCTTCTGGATTCTCTTTCAAATAATCACCATAGGTCTTTGCAAAATTACCAGTGTAATTGGAAGGTTCCAGGTCCGCTGAACCACCCACCAAATGGGGGAGCTGGGTTGCAAAAAAATCCAAGGTAGTGCCAAATGCTTTTCTCGTAGCCAGGGATGCACCCTCTTCAAATTCAGGACAATTTAGATCAGGTAATTCATCACCAACTGTCATTTTCCATAGTGACTCCACTTGACTGTTTGACCTGGCATCAGTCAATGTTGAAGTCCAATCGCTCACTGTTTGTTTCAAATCATCATACCGAGATTGAAAATGGGCAATGCATTCATCAGGTACATAAAAAGTTTGATTGGGTAAAAGTAATTTTTCTTTCGTAGCCTCGATCTCATCTTGAGGCAACGGAGCGCCGTGGGTTTTGTGGTCGGTTTCCATGGTGGCAGTGCCATGGGCCATAATGGTACTTCCAACAATGATGCTGGGCTGTTCGATAACCTGGGCTTTTTCGATGGCATTCCGGATGGCATCATGATCGTGTCCATCAATTTCTTGGACGTGCCAATTCAATCCTTCAAACACGGCAGGAACATTTGTGGAATCTGATCGGTTTGTATAGCCGGAAATTTGAACTTCATTGGCATCATAGAACATAACAATCTTGGATAAACCCCAATGACCGGCCAAAGCAGCCGCACCCAAAGCCACCGGTTCCTGGAGATCGCCGTCACTGCATAAAATGTAGGAGAAATGATTACAGAGCTCATCACTATTTTGTTTTTTAAACATTTCCCGCAGAACCGTTTCTGCCACAGCCATGCCGATGCCCATGCACACACCCTGACCCAATGGGCCGGTAGTGCATTCCACACCTTTGATTCCTACTTCCGGATGACCTGGTGTTTGACTGTAGAGCTGACGAAATTTTTGTATTTCATCCATAGGCATCCAGCCCACAAAATGAAGTAACGCATATTGGAGCATGGATTCATGACCAGCAGAAAGGACAAACCGGTCCCGGTTGAACCATTGGTCATCGTCAGGATCAAAATTCAAATACTCTTTGAATAATACATATGCAAAATCAGCAGATGATAAAGGTCCGCCAGAATGACCAGAATTGGCTTTGCGTATACCGTCCAGGATGAGGCATTTCATTACATTTAATGTGAATTGGTCTTTCTCTTCTGTAGTCCAGGAATCAAATGACTCTAATTCTGTATAGGATCTCATGATCGTGCTAAATCGTAAAACGAACGCATAACACCCACCGGGTCATCGGCTTTAAAAACCTCTGAACCTGCTACCAATATATCAGCACCAGCATCGATGACCACTTTAGCATTATGGAGTTTGATGCCCCCATCCACTTCGATCTGCACCCTGTCCTGCAGGCATTTTTCAATCAGCAATTGTTTGATCTCCGCCACCCGCTCCGTTGAACCGTCTATGTATCCTTGGCCGCCAAAGCCAGGCTCAACACTCATGACCAGCACCAAGTCAACTTGGTCCATGAAAGGAACGATATCTGAAACAGGTGTTTTTGGCTTTAAGGAAATGCCTACATCTTTCCCTGTGGATCGGATCAGGTCGATAACGGCTTTGGGATCATCTGTTGCTTCTATGTGAAACGTGATACCATCGGCTCCGGCCTTGGCGAAGGGTTCCACCAGCTTTTCTGGTTCAATGACCATCATATGCACATCCACATGTTTTTTAGTAAGGGATCGTAAAGATCTTACTACAGGAGGCCCTATTGTCAGGTTGGGCACAAACTGGTTATCCATGACGTCTACATGAATGTAATGGGCACCGCCATCATCGCACAGTTGCAACGCAGTGCCAAGAGCAGAAAAGTCAGCCGATAAGATGGATGGAGCTAATTTGAATCCCGAGGTCATTATAAGGCTACAAAATTAACCGGCGGGATGTATCTGTACAATGGTGAATAGACTTCATTATGAATAATTCACTTTTTCTTGCAGATCTATGCTCAAACTATTTCCTACCGGGCAATGTTTAGACGCCCGCTGCAGAATTGTCCGTTCCTTGTCCGATAAGTGCTCGGGGAAGGTAATATCGACACGTATTTCGCTGATGCGGCGAGGATCAGATGCCATGATCTTGGTGACATCTGCAGTGGTCCCGGTCATATCAATTTCTCGTTTCTTGGCGGCAATACCCATGATGGTTATCATACACGCTGCTAGTGATGCGGCAGCCAAGTCTGTGGGAGAAAAAGCGGCTCCCTGGCCTTCATTATCCACTGGTGCATCCGTTATGATAGTGTCACCGGACTGATTATGAGTTATCTCTGTGCGCAGGTTGTCTTTATAAATAATGTGTGCAGTGCTCATGATCTTTATTCCTGAATATTAAGTTTTAGATTAATCTCCCATGGCGCAACAAATTCACTATTAATATAATTGGCAATTTTCTCCATCAGGTTCCGAAACGACCGCCATCAACAGCAAGATTTGTGCCGTTAATATAACTGGCAGCATCTGAAGCTAAAAAGGCAACTGCTGAAGCAATTTCGTTTGGGTTGCCGATCCTGCCTAATGAGGTTTTTTTTGCGATGGATTGCACCATTTCAGCATAGGTTATACCAGCATTATCTGCCCATTTACCCAAAAGTTCTTTTAACCTCTCTGTATTGGTATAACCTGGTAGTATATTGTTTGTAGTGATGCCATCTGGTCCTAATTCCAACGCCTGTGTTTTGGCCCATTGAGCCACCGCGCCTCGGATGGTGTTGGACACACCCAAACCGGGGATGACCTGTCGAACAGACGTGGAAATAATATTGATGATCCGGCCATAGCCCAGTTCTTTCATACCGGGAACGACTGCTTGAACCAAGAATTGATTGGCAATGATGTGGCGGCGAAAGGCTATCTCAAATTCTTTTGCTTGTGCTTTGATTAATGGTCCACCATGAGGTCCACCAGTATTATTCATCAAGATGTGGACTGACCCGGTTTCGGCCAAATGTTTAATCGTTTTATTTTTCAAATCATCCGGATCATCAAAATCTGCACATATATAACTGTGTTCATCTCCTTCTAATTCTTCCAATGTGGATTTCAGTTTTGTTTCATTGCGAGCAGCAAGAATAATTGAAGCTCCTCTTGCAGCCATCAAACTGGAACAGGCTTTACCAATACCATCTGTACTACCGCAAACGAGTGCTCGTTTACTCTGAAGGCTCAAATTCATTATCTAACTCCTCACTTAATTGTTGATGTACAAACGTCTGAACAGGAACAATACACATACTTGGTGAAACATTTCATCTTGAGTTTCTTTGCCCGGTTCATTGTTTAAATAATAATAGCTATCCTGTAGCTGATCTAATTTGAATTAATTGTGATAATTATTAGTTGTGTTTTGTCTTTTCATATTGTAGAAGTTACATATTTCAAATGTGAAACTAGTAATCAGAAACCGTTTCAATCGTTATTTTATTGTTTAACTTCCCGCTCATTTACAGGATATACGATGGCAGAAAAGAAAAAAGACAGGTTTTATAACGACTCAAAATTTATTGGTAGTCCAGATGGACGTGTTTTAAGAATTTTCGCTGAATATTTTGGCCCGCTCCAGCGCTTCCGCCGTAACAAGATTGCTGACACTATAGTATTCTTTGGCTCGGCGAGGATCAAGTCCCAGAAAGAAGCACAAACAGCAATACAGAACGCAAAAAATAATATCAGTCAGGAAAAAAAGAACCAATTGAAGCAAGATGCAAAGATGAGTCGCTATTACGAAGATGCCCGCAAGCTGGCGTATAAACTCACCAAATGGAGCATGAACCTTAAAGAAAGACGGCGACGCTTTATTATCACATCCGGAGGTGGTCCCGGAATCATGGAAGCAGCTAACCGCGGTGCCGCTGAAGCAGGAGGACTGGCCGTTGGACTAAATATTACTCTGCCATTTGAACAGTCCGGGAATAAATGGATATCCAAAGATTTGAGCCTATACTTCCATTATTTCTTTATGCGCAAATTCTGGTTTCTTTATTTGGCCAAAGCATTGGTCATCTTCCCCGGTGGATTTGGTACATTAGATGAATTGATGGAATTGTTGACATTGATCCAGACGAATAAGATCCGTAAGAAAGTGCCGGTAGTTATCTATGATAAAAAATTCTGGAATAAGGTTGTGAATTTTGACCATATGCTCAAAATGGGTACCATTTCAAAGGAAGATATGGACCTTTTTTATTTTACGGATTCCATAAATGATGCGTACAAATATTTGACTAAAGAGATCGTAAAAGCCCATTTGCAGGGCAAGAACTTTTAATTTAACCAATAGAGATCACCTATGATAAAACGAATCTTATGTACACTTTTATTGGGAATGTTGTCTGCTCAGGTCACATCTATGGCCGGTCTCCATGACAACACACCTGGTATTTTTGCACTGACACACGTTACCATTGTCCAAAAACCGGGAACATTCATTGAAGATGGGACCATTGTCATTAGGGATGGCGTCATCACCGCTGCGGGGAAAAAGGTGACGATCCCTGAAGATGCCTTTGTGATGGACCTATCCGGCAAGACGGTCTATGCCGGATTTATCGAAAGCTACTGGAAAAAAGAAAATAAAAAACCATCTATTTTCAATTTTGGAGATGAAAAGAAAAAAGAACAAAAACGGCCTGTCATTGATCATTGGAGTAAAAAAGTTCATCCCGAGGCCAGTGTATTAGATGCGTTTCATCCAAATGATAAAGAATTAGAAGAATTAAGGAAGCTGGGGTTTACGACTGCCCAAGTAGTTCCAGCCAAAGGGATCTTTCGTGGAAGGTCGTCTATAGTTCATTTAGGCGATTGGGGTGCAGATGCTGTGATCACCGAGAATGGCCCTGCGCAATTCATGGCATTTGAGCATGGAAGTTGGGGTGATCCCGGATATCCCGGTTCACTCATGGGAACCATTTCTCTCATGCGACAAACATTTTATGATGCCAATTGGTATGCTGATGCATGGCAATTCTATAATAGAAACAAAGACAAGACTGAAGCGCCCCAAGTGGACAGGGCGTTAGGAACCCTTGCGGAAGAATTAAATGGAACCAGACAATTCTGTTTTGAAACAAAACACGAATTGATGGCTCTTCGGGTAAACAAGCTTGCGAATGAATTCAACCTGAATGTCTGGCTGAAAGGCAGCGGGTATGAATACCGTCGGTTGAGTGAGATCGAGGAACTGAACACATTTGTGATCCTTCCTTTGGATTATCCCAAAATACCGGATGTGGATTCATGGGAAGATGCTCTGGATTTCAGTTTGGAACAACTCCGCCACTGGGACCAAGCTCCGGATAACGCCGCAAGAATGGTTGAGGCTGGGATCAGTTTTGCACTCACATCCAATGACCTGAAAAACCGCAGCCAGTTTCGAACAAATCTCTTACGGAGTATTGAAAGGGGATTCTCTAAAGACGATGCTCTGGCAGCATTAACCACCATTCCAGCAGAACAATTTGGACTTTCAAACCATGGAAAAGTGGAAAAGGGATATGCTGCGAATCTTATGGTCACAGATGGAGATTATTTTGATAAGGACACCAAGGTGTTAACCCTTTGGATACAAGGTAAAGAATTCACGCTTGAACATGATCTACCCCATGATGTATCCGGTAATTGGGTGGTATCGTTTAGCGGTGGTTTGGACCTGAACGCCAACTTGGAACTTGATCAAACAAAGAATAAGGTGTCCGGGAAACTGGTAATCGATTCAACGGATGTAACATTAAAATCAGTGGAAAATGAATCTCATCGGCTGACATTTTCATTTTCTGGGAAAGAGTTTGATATGGATGGCGTCATCCGTATGTCTGGGACCAAGCAAGGACAATCCATTTCAGGTAGTGGTGTGACACCTTCAGGTGAGCATATTTCATGGACAGCATCCTGGGTCAATGCCAAGGAGAAGGAAGAACCAAGCGACAAGAAAGAAAAGAAGAAAGAGTCTGCAAGCGAATTCACTCCCCTATTTCCGGAGGGCGCCTATGGATTTTCAACACTTCCGGAACGGACGGATAAGATCTTGATCCAGAATGCAACCATTTGGACATGTGGCCCGGAAGGGACACTGGAAAATGCAGATATGTACATACGAAATGGAGTGATCGAAAAGATCGACAGCGACCTGAATATATCTGGAAAAGATATTTATGTGATCGATGGGACCGGAAAGCATGTGACCCCGGGACTCATTGATGCCCACAACCACAGTTCTGCATTTGCCATCAATGAAGGAACTCAATCGGTGACGTCAGAAGTACGGATTTATGATGTGATCAACAGTGATGATATTGCTATCTATCGCCAACTTTCCGGTGCACTCACCACAGCAAATATTCTTCATGGTTCAGCCAATGCTATCGGTGGACAGAATGCCGTGATTAAACTGCGTTGGGGCCACGATCCAGATGGAATTCTTTTCAAAGAAGCACCTCAAGGGATCAAATTCGCATTGGGTGAAAATGTGAAACAATCCAACTGGGG
>Ga0208639_1002440_pt1 | contig 10896 bp, 12 predicted proteins | sample ETNtaG_33_FD_185772 | JGI IMG/M metagenome (GOLD analysis project Ga0208639, IMG submission 185772) | Marine microbial and viral communities from oxygen minimum zone, Eastern Pacific Ocean - ETNP201310SV76 (SPAdes) (version 2) | ecosystem: Environmental > Aquatic > Marine > Oceanic ...
TAATTTTAGTGAATATTATAAAAAAAATAAAAAGAAACTTTCAAATTATATGCAAAAAGCCATAGCAAATGGAAATAAATATTCCGCAAAAGAATATGCAGAAGCAATCGATTTTATGAAAAGGAGTTATGAGTCCTATAAAGAAGTTTTTGAGGATTATCATGGAGTATTATCGCCATCTAGCCCAGGTGTTGCACCAAAAGGTTTAAAGAGTACAGGTACAGCTGAATTTAATAAATTTTGGTCTTTCATGGGAACACCTTGTATTTCTCTTCCTTTACTTCAGGGTGAAAATAATTTACCTTTAGGAGTTCAGTTAGTTGGTGACAAGTATGATGATCATAGATTCTTAGGTATTGCTAGATGGCTGGAACAAAAAAGCAAGGAATTCAATGAATAAAATAACAACGATTATAGGTTTATCTTTTGCAATATTTTTTTTAATTGGTCTAGCAACAACACTTACAAGATCAATGATGATTACGTTTTGGGATGTTCTACCTGTTTATATACTGATGTGTATTGCAATCTTTATGATGGTGTACGAAGCTTTCTTTGATAAGAGTTAAATTTTTCTAAAATTGACTGATTTAAAAAAAATGTTCAAAAAATTTAGGAATAATTTATTGCAAATAATTTTAATTATCTTTTTTATTTATTTTTTAGTTTTGGTATTTTTATACTTCTATCAAAGAAATTTATTATACCATCCTAATGAAAATAATTATTCTGAGGATAAAATTTCAGTAGATATTGAAAATGTGAGAATAAAAACGTCAGATAATATTGAATTACTTGGATGGTATCATGAAAAAAATCTTAAAGATTTTAAAACATTAATTTTTTTTCATGGAAATGCAGGATCTTTAGAAAACAGAATTCATAAACTTAATCATTTTCGAGACATGAATATTAATTTTTTGATAATAGCTTGGCGAGGTTTTAGTGGTAATAATGGTAATCCTTCTGAGCAAGGGCTTTATGAGGATGGTAAAAGTGCAATTGATTGGTTAATTAAAAAAGGAGTAAGTGAAAAAAATCTTATTCTTTATGGTGAATCTTTAGGCACGGGTGTAGCCACACATCTTGCTCAAAATAAAAATTTTGCTGGAGTGATTTTAGAAACTCCATTTACCTCTATGATAGATGCTGCTAAAAAATTCTATCCATACATCCCAGTTAAATTGTTACTTAAAGATAAATTTGAAAATTATAAAAAAATTAAGAATATAAATTCACCAATTTTAATTATGCATGGTGAAGCAGATCAATTAGTTCCATTTTCAATGGGTGAAAAAATTTATGAAATAGCAAATGAACCAAAATATTCATACTTTACTAAATATGACAATCATATGATGGAATATGATGAAAACTTAGTTTTAGCTCTAAAATCATTTTTTAAAAGTTTAAATTAGGACACATTCTAAACAAATATAACTCAATTTTATTTTCTAAATTATGATTGTGTTTAGAATAATTTTATTAATCATATTTATTTTTTCATTAAATAAAATAGCAATAGCAAAAGATAATGAATTTTTGGTAGATGATTTATTTCATATAGATCAAATGAATTCACATAATAAAAACTTTTCTTTGTATTTTAAGGGTAGAGAAAAATCAATTTTAGCTAGAGGTGAAACTAGTAATTATATAAATGATTTTCCAAAAGATCTTTATATTTATGATTATAAAACCAAAACTTCGTCTTCTTTAATTTCTTATGATTGGTTTCCTTCTCAAGCAAAGTATTATCTTGAAGAATATGATTTTCCCGTATTTCCGGATGATTTTGCTTACTATCTTTTAAAAGATAATAAGACTTTGGTTATGATAAGTGCGGTTAAAAGTTTAAATGCTAATTTTAAATTTGATATTTTAGAAAAAAAATTAGAACTGTATCCTACTAACGGTAAGTTTGATTTTATAATTTCTTCCTTTGCTAAAAATTGTGGTCATTTTAAATTTAAAGATAATTATAAATGTAGTTTCTACAAACCATTGATCTCTAGTAATTTAATCAATTAATTTGAGTAAAAGCTTCTGCAAATTTTTCAGCATCAAATATTTGTAAATCATCTTCTTTTTCACCCAGACCTAAAGCAATAATAGGAAGTTTATACTTTTTTGCTAGTGCCAGAAGAATCCCACCCTTTGCGGTTCCATCTAATTTTGTCATAATAATACCTGTTATTGGAATAATCTTATTAAATTCTTCAACTTGATTTATTATGTTTTGACCTGATGTTGCGTCTAAAACTAAAACAACATCATGAGGTGCCTCAGGATCTATTTTTTTTGTTACATTCGCTATTTTTTTATACTCTTCCATTAAATTTTTTTTATTTTGAAGTCTTCCGGCAGTATCAATTAAAACCTGATCAAAATTATTTTTTATAGCATCTTCAATAGCTTTATATGCAACTGATGCTGGATCAGAACCTTGTGATGATTTTGTTATTTGAACATCTATTTTATTAGCCCAATTTTCTAATTGTTCAATTGCTGCAGCACGAAAAGTATCAGATGCGGCTAACATAACTTTATTTCCATTAGTTTTTAAAATTTTACCAATTTTGCCGATACTTGTTGTTTTGCCAACACCATTAACTCCAGAAATTAAAGTGGCATTGAGTTTTTCTTTTTTTTTAAAAAAAGAATGATTTTCTAAAGGTTTCATTAAGGAAACAATATATTCTTTTAAAATAAAATTTATTTCTGTCGTTAGATCTTTATTTGGGTCAATTTTTTTTGTTGAAATTATTTCTTTTATTTCAGAAGCTGCTTCAGTTCCTACATCTGATTGAATTAAAAATTCTTCTATCTTATTTAGATTTTCGTCGTCTATTTCTTTTTTTACAATTATTTCTTTTAATCCCGAAGAAAGTGCTGAAGCACTTTTTTTAAAGCCTATTTTAAATTTATCAAAAATTCCCATTACAATTTTATTAAAATTTCTTTTATATCTGAAACTGGACCCTTCATGTGAATAGAGTTTTTTTCATCTATAAAAATTGATAACTTTCCAGTCGCAAATTCTATATCTGTATTATTGTCAGTAAGATTATTTAATTTACCTGCAAATGCTGTTGCACATGCTGCTGTTCCGCATGCTTTTGTTAGTCCAGCACCTCTCTCCCAAACTTTAACTTTAATTAAATTTTTATTTATCACTTTTGCTATTGTTACATTACATTTTTCTGGAAATACTTTATGATTTTCAATTTCAGGGCCAATTTTTTCAATATTAAAATTTTTAATTTCATCTACAAAAAAAATAACATGAGGGTTTCCAACATTTACAGCAGTACCACCTGAATGTTCATTATTGTTTAAATCATTAATCTTAATATTTAAATTTTTTGTATTTAATTCTTCAGACAAAGGTATTTTGTCCCATTTCGTTTTAGCTTCCCCTATTTCGGTTGTAACAACATTATTTCCTAATATTTCAGATTTTAAGTTTCCCGATAGAGTAGTTAAAATTATAGTTTTATTACTTTTCTCTTTTGAAATTAAATCTGCAACACATCTTGTTCCATTGCCACATGCTCCAGATTCTCCACCATCAGAGTTGAAAAATTTTAAACTAGCGTCAGTAGATTTGTCTTCACCAATTAATATTAATTGATCACAACCAATAAAATTTCTATCGCAAATTTTAATTATTTGTTCTTTTGTTAAGTTAGTAATTTTTTGTCTATTATCGATGATAACAAAATCATTACCTAATCCATCCATTTTAAAAGCTTTAATGTCCATATATAGTTATTTAACTTATTTATTGACTTTTTGTACCTCTATTATAGTTTGTGCCAGTTTCCGCAAAAACGTTAAATTTGCGGTGTCTTTGGAAACAAAGAGATCGACACTAGTCAGCGAGGGTTCGCCCACTAGTGCGATTACTGCTGTGTGTAATAAATATGTTTGAAAACTTAACAAATAAATTTGAGGAAATTTTTTCCTCTTTAAAAAAAGCTCCATCACTTGATGAAAATCAAGTTGATGAAGGGTTAAGAGGTATTAGGCAAGCTTTATTAGAAGCAGATGTCTCCTTGGAAGTTGCTAAAGAATTTATTGAAAAAGTTAAACCAAAAGCTTTAGGACAAGAGATAATTAGATCAACATCACCTGGCGATATGGTGGTGAAGATTGTTTATGATGAATTGGTCAATTTACTTGGAGAAAAAAATAATGATGTAAATCTTAATGCAGTTCCACCAGTACCCATGATGCTTGTTGGATTACAAGGATCAGGTAAAACGACAACAACAGCTAAGTTGGCAAGATATTTGGAAAGCACCAAAAAGAAGAAAGTTATGATGGTTAGCTTAGACATTTATAGACCCGCTGCACAAGAACAATTAAGATCACTAGGTGAGCAAAACAATATTTTAACTCTTCCTATTATTGAAGGTCAACAACCAGCAGATATTTGTCAAAGAGCAATTAGTGCGGCCAATCTAAATGGTGCCGATATCATATTATTCGATACAGCTGGTAGAACACAGATTGATTTGCAAATGATGAGTGAAATTAAGCAAATTGAAAATACAATTAATCCTGCAGAGACATTTCTAGTAGCAGATTCACTTACAGGACAAGTGGCAGCATCAGTAGCAAAAGAATTTAAAAATACAGTTAATCTTTCAGGAATAATTTTAACTAGAGCAGATGGTGATGCTAGAGGTGGTGCGGCTGTGAGTATGAAGTTTGTGTCTCAAGTTCCGATTAAATTTTTGGGAGTAGGAGAAAAAATTGAAAATCTTGAAGTATTTCATCCAGATAGGATTGCAAATAGAATTCTTGGAATGGGAGATATCGTATCTCTTGTAGAAAAAGCAGCACAAGATTTAGGTGAAGAAAATATTAAAAAGGCAGAAGAAAATCTTAAAAAAGGACAATTTTCGATGCAAGATTATTTAACCCAATTAAGACAAATGAAAAAAATGGGTGGAATAGAAGGTGTAATGTCTTTTATGCCGGGTGTTTCTAAAGTTAAATCGCAAATGGATGCAGCAGGGATAGATGAGAGTATTATTACAAAAAATGAAGCTATAATTTTGTCTATGACAAAACATGAGAGAGAGAATCCAAAAATAATTGACGGTTCGAGAAAAAAAAGAATTGCTAATGGTTCAGGTACTGATCCAGCCACTATCAATAAATTGCTTAAGCAATTTAAAATGATGTCTGAAATGATGAAAAAGATGTCTAAAGGAAATCTGAAAGGTATGTCTGACAAAGGAATACCTCCAGAGCTATTTAATCAATTAAAATAAAAAAAAGGAGAGTAAATGTTAAAGTTAAGGTTATCAAGAGGTGGAACAAAAAAGAGACCCGTTTATAAAGTTGTTGTAGCTGATAGTCGTTTTGCAAGAGATGGAAGATTTATTGAAAAAGTTGGTTTTTTCAATCCATTATTACCAAAAGAAAAAAAAGAAAGAATTGGGCTTGAAGCAGAGAGAATTAAATATTGGTTAGGTCAAGGTGCGCAACCAACAACAAGAGTTGCAAGAATTTTAGGTGAAAATGAATTAATGCCAATGCCTGCTAACGGAAATAATCCTCAAAAAGCTATTCCTAAAAAAGATAGAAAAAAAGAGGAAGGATCAAAAGAAGCTAAAAAAGAAGAAGCTCCTAAAGCAGATGTAGCACCAAAAGCAGAAGCTAAAAAAGAAGAAGCTCCTAAAGCAGATGTAGCACCAAAAGCAGAAGCTCCTAAAGCAGATGTAGCACCAAAAGCAGAAGCTAAAAAAGCAGATGCTAAAAAAGAGGAAAAAAAATAACTTAAAGCTTATTTATGTTGAAAGCTCAAGTATTTACGCTTTATCCAGAAGTTTTCCCTGGACCTTTAGTTAAAGGTCTTTACGGGAAAGCATTAGCCAATAAATTATGGGATTTAAGTGTAATTAATATTAGAGATTCAGCAACTGATAAACACAAAACAGTTGATGACACTCCTTATGGTGGAGGATCAGGAATGTTGCTTAAAGCTGATGTTTTAGCAAACTCTTTAGACCAAAATGTTAAAAAAGGAGAAAGAATTTTTTATCTTTCACCGAAAGGTAAAAAATTTGATCACAAGCTCGCACACGATTTATCAAAAGAAAAATCTATATCTATAATATGTGGTCATTTCGAAGGAGTAGATGAAAGAGTTTTGAGTACAAGAAATATAGAAGAAATAAGTATAGGAGATTATGTTTTGTCTGGTGGGGAAACAGCAGCACTAGTAGTGCTCGATAGTGTATTAAGATTTTTGCCTGGAGTTTTAGGAAATGATAAATCCTCTATTGATGAAACCTTTGAAAACGGTCTTTTAGAGTATCCTCAATACACAAAACCTCAAATATGGGAGAAAAAATCAGTGCCCGAGGTATTATTGTCAGGTGATCATAGTAAAATTAAAGACTGGCGTTTATCTCAATCTGAGGCTATAACACGCGACCGAAGACCAGATTTGTGGCAAAAATATAAGAAGAATTAATTTGTTAAATATTAAAATGAAAACAATAGAAGAAATAAATCAACAAAACGTAAAAAAAATTCTTTCAGAAAAAAAGATCCCTGATTTTTTTGCAGGCGATGTTGTTAAAGTAGGAGTTAGAATTACAGAGGGTAAAAAAGAAAGAATTCAATACTTTGAAGGTATTTGTATTGCTAAAAAAAGTAGAGATCTTAATTCTTCATTTACAGTAAGAAAAATTTCTTTTGGAGAGGGAGTGGAAAGAACTTTTCCTTTATATGGTACTGCGATTGACTCAATTAAAGTAATTCGTTCAGGAAAAGTTAGAAGAGCTAAACTTTATTATTTAAGAGACAGAACTGGTAAATCAGCGAGAATTGCTGAAAAAATTAGAAAAAAAATTGGAATTGATATTGATGTTAAGCCAGAAACGGTAACTGAGGAAAATTTAGCTCCTGTTACAAAAGAACCGGAAGTTGAGGTAAAAATAGGTTCGGTACCAGCAGCTGAAGTTAAAAAAGAAAAAACTGCTAAAGTTGAAACTGTAGCTAAGACAGAAAAAAAACCAGAAAGCACACCAGAAAAAAAATAATTTTTTTTCAATGCCCAATACTCTTTACGACAAAATTTGGAATGATCATTTAGTCGATCAGCAAGAAGATGGTACAGCTTTATTGTTTGTTGATAGACATTTAGTTCACGAAGTAACTAGCCCACAAGCTTTTGAAGGACTTAGAAACTCTAATCGTAAAATTAGACATCCAAGGTTAACCCTTGCAGTTGCAGATCATAATGTTCCAACAACTGATAGATCTAAAGGTATTTCAGATAAGGAATCTAAAATTCAAGTTGATACTTTAGACTCTAATTGCAAAGAATTTGGTGTTCAATTATTTGGAATGGACGATAAAAGACAGGGTATTGTGCATATTATTGGGCCTGAACAAGGTTTTACTCAACCAGGCACAGTAATTGTTTGTGGGGATAGTCATACAGCAACCCACGGTGCATTTGGTGCTTTAGCATTTGGAATTGGAACTTCAGAAGTAGAACATGTTTTGGCAACACAAACATTAGTTCAAAAAAAAGCAAAAAATTTTAGAATAAACGTAGATGGTAAACTTTCATTAGGAGTTACCTCAAAAGATGTAATTCTTCAAATAATAGGAAAAATTGGCACAGCAGGAGGAACAGGATGTGTAATAGAGTATGCTGGTGATTTAATTGCATCATTAAGCGTTGAACAGAGAATGACTATTTGTAATATGACTATTGAAGGTGGGGCTAGAGCAGGATTAATGGCACCTGATGAAAAAATATTTAAATACTTAGAGGGTAAACCCATGTCACCAAAAGGAAAAGATTGGGATAAAGCTTTAGAATATTGGAAAAATTTAAAAACAGATAATGATGCCAAGTTTGATAAAGAAATAAATCTAAAGGCTGAAGAAATTTTACCTATGATAACTTGGGGAACATCCCCTCAAGATGTAATTACAATTGATGAAAAAATTCCAAACCCTCAAAATGAAAAAGATGAAGATAAAAAAAATTCTTTAGAAAGATCTTTAAATTACATGGGTTTAAAACCAAATATGGCTGCTAAAGACATCAAAATAGATAAAGTTTTTATTGGAAGTTGTACAAATGGAAGAATAGAGGATTTAAGAGAGGCTGCGAAAATTTTAAAAGATAAAAAAATAGCTTCTCATGTTCATGCAATGGTTGTTCCAGGGTCGGGATTAGTGAAAGAACAAGCAGAGCAAGAAGGATTGGATAAAATTTTTGTTAACTCTGGCTTTGAATGGAGAGAGCCAGGCTGTTCAATGTGTTTAGCAATGAATGCAGATAAATTAAAACCAGAAGAGAGATGTGCTTCAACATCAAACAGAAATTTTGAGGGTAGACAAGGTAGAGGTGGAAGAACTCACTTAGTCAGCCCAGGTATGGCAGCTGCTGCAGCTATATCTGGAAATCTTGATGATGTTAGAAAGTATAAAAATTAAAATGCAAAAATTTAATACATTAAAAAGTATACCAGCCTATTTACCAATAGTTAATATTGATACGGATATGATTATTCCAAAACAATTTTTAAAAACTATTAAAAGAACGGGTCTTGGTAAAAATTTATTTTTTGAGATGAGATACGATGATCATGGCAAAGAAGTTAATGATTTTATTTTAAATCAAAATCCATTTAATAATTCTAAAATTTTGATAACAGGTAAGAATTTTGGCTGCGGTTCTTCAAGAGAACATGCTCCGTGGGCATTATTAGATTTTGGTATTACTTGTGTTATTAGTTCAAGTTTTGCAGATATTTTTTATAGTAATTGTTTCAAAAATGGAATTTTACCTATTATTCTTGATGATGAAAAGATTAAAGAGTTATCAGAATATGCAAATAGAAAGGAAGAAATTTTCATAGATCTTAATGAAGAAAAAATTATTTATGGAAATAGTAAGGTTGAATTTAAAGTAGATTCATTTAAGAAAAAATGCTTACTAGAAGGATTGGATGATATAGCATTATCTTTAAAGAAATCAGATAAAATTGAAATTTTCGAAAAAAAAATAAAAGATAAAAAGCCATGGATTTTTAATGATTAAAGTAAAAAAAAGAAAAATATTATTGTTGCCTGGAGATGGAATTGGCCCAGAGGTTATTGGAGAGACAAGAAAGATTATTAATTGGTTCAATGATAAAAAATCTTTAGATTTTGAAATTGATGAAGATCTTGCTGGAGGTTGTTCTTTTGATAAGCATGGAACACCTATAACTGATGAAGTATTTTATAAAGCATTGGAAAGTGCTGTAGTAATGCTAGGTGCAGTCGGTGGTCCAAAGTGGGATAATGTAGAATTTACAAAAAAACCTGAAAGAGCATTATTAAAACTTAGAAAAGAATTAAAATTGTTTGCAAATTTAAGACCAGCAATATGTTTTAAGCAATTAGTTGATGCATCAACATTAAAACCAGAAATTGTCTCAGGTTTAGACATTATGATTGTTAGAGAATTAACAGGTGGAATTTATTTTGGTGAACCACGAGGAATTAAACCTATTGAAAATGGTGAACGAAAAGGAATTAATACTCACACTTACACAAGCAGTGAGATAATTAGAGTAGCTAGAATTGCTTTTGATTTGGCTAAAAAAAGATCGAATAAAGTTACATCTTGTGAAAAATCAAATGTAATGGAAGCTGGACAACTTTGGAAAGAAGAAGTTCAAACGCTACATGATAAAGAATATAAAGATGTAGAACTAAGTCATATGCTTGCTGATAATTGTGCAATGCAGTTACTAAGAAATCCAAAACAATTTGATGTAATTGTAACAGATAATTTATTTGGAGATATGTTGTCGGATCAAGCTTCAATGTTGACAGGATCTCTAGGTCTTTTACCTTCAGCATCTTTAGGTGCAAAAAATAAAGATGGTGAAATGAGAGCTATGTACGAACCTATTCATGGATCAGCTCCTGATATAGCTGGTAAAGGAATTGCAAATCCTATCGCCACAATATTAAGTTTTGCTATGGCTTTAAGATATTCTTTGGACCTTGATAAAGAAGCAGAAGCTCTTGAAAAAGCTGTACAAGAAGTACTAAATGATGGGCTGAGAACAAAAGATATTTTGTCCAATGGAATGAAAGAAGTTTCAACTTCTAAAATGGGTGATGCAATAATTTCAAAATTGCAATAATCTATTAATTATCTTAAACTATTTTTATGCCAAGCTATACTGCGCCAGTAGAAGATATGATGTTTCTTTTTAAGAAATTAAGAGACAATAAAAATTATAATGAATTAGAAAAATATAAAGAAGTCAGTCCAGACCTTGTTAAAGATATTTTAGAGGAAGCTGCAAAAATAAATAAAAATTTAATTTTACCACTTGCAAAAATTGGAGACGAAAATCCTGCAGTTTTAGAAAATGGAGTAGTAAGAACACCTCCTGGATATAAAGAGGCATATCAAAAATATATTGAGGATGGATGGACTTCTTTGTCTTGTGATCCAAAATATGGTGGTCAAGGTATGCCAAAAACTGTAAGTGCATTTTTTGATGAAATGCTTTCTTCTGCTAGCTTATCGTTTAAACTTTATAGTGAACTTAGCATTGGAGCATATAATTGTATTAATCATCATGCCTCAGATGAAATAAAAAATAAGTATTTACCAAAAATAGTTGAGGGTAAATGGAGTGGTACAATGTGTTTAACTGAACCCGTTTGTGGAACAGATTTAGGGCTTTTAAAAACGAAAGCAGAAAAACAAAGTGATGGAACATATAAAATTAGTGGTCAAAAAATATTTATAACTTCTGGTGATCAAGATCTAACTGAAAACATTATTCATTTAGTAATTGCTAGAGCAACCGATTCCCCTGCAGGTACGAAAGGTATAAGTTTATT
>Ga0208639_1002446_pt1 | contig 10882 bp, 12 predicted proteins | sample ETNtaG_33_FD_185772 | JGI IMG/M metagenome (GOLD analysis project Ga0208639, IMG submission 185772) | Marine microbial and viral communities from oxygen minimum zone, Eastern Pacific Ocean - ETNP201310SV76 (SPAdes) (version 2) | ecosystem: Environmental > Aquatic > Marine > Oceanic ...
TATTCCCACTTTCATACACTCTAAAGTTTATGATTAAAAAAAGTGACATTGGAATTGATTATGGTGTATTACCCCTTGAAGGGTTGTGGTGGGCAGATGACATGTCTTCATTTATTAAAGATAAAAAAGATGACTGGAAATGGACACTTATGATTATGCAACCAGAACTTATTACAAATGAAATGGTTGTTGAAGCTGTTAATCAAGTGAGAGTTAAAAAAAATCCTACATCTTTACCTCTAGTAAGATTTGAATCTATTAACGAAGGAAAGGTTGCACAAATAATGCATATTGGACCATTTTCAGAAGAAGGACCAACAGTTCAAAAGCTACATTCCTTTATTAAGGATAGTGGTAAAAAAATAATTGGGAAGCACCATGAAGTATATCTAAGCGATATAAGACGTGCAGCCCCTGAAAAATGGAAAACCATTATAAGACAACCAATGTCATAATATTACATTCATCCTACTTTGGGAGCAGGGTACTAAACCCACCTCTCCAATTCTTCCTTCCTAACCCAGTTCGCATATATTCATAAAAAATAAAACAAAAAATATGAAATTTTGTTAATAAATTTATCTGTGAAAAATTTACTAATTATCTGTAATGTAATATTTTTATTAGTTGGAAATGTACTATTTTCAAATATTCATTATTTAAATGAGCATAATCATGAAAATCATGCAAATTATGAATGTGAAGAATGTATAATTATTGAAAATAGTACTAATTATTTTACAGATTTTGACGAAGAAAAATTTCTAAAAAACAAAACCTTTCAATTTGTACTTGAATATTTTAGTGCCATTGACCTCAGTAGTGCTAAAATATATCTTTCCAGAGCTCCACCCCTCTCCTAATAAATTTCAATCAAGATTACTTTTTTATTAGTCGAAATTTAATCGACTAGTTATTGCTGTTAATTTATTATATGAGGATATTTTACTATAATGAAAATTATAATTAAACATTTATATTTTTTACTGTTTTTAGGTTTACTACCTACAGGCTGTTATGATGGTTTATCATCAGATGAGGAGCACGCTACAGCAGAAGGTTTTGTTTTAGAAGATGAAAGTGGTAATAAGGTTTACAGACAGTTTAAAGGTGCTTCATCAGATACGATTACCACCATTGTTGGAGAAACACTTGAACTTTCAGTCCATTTTCTTGATGATGACGGCAATGAAATTGAACATGAGGAAGATGAAGATGAGGGTCATGACGACCATGATGATCAAGCAGATGAAGAAGATGGATTAAGGATTTCTGAAAATGATACTGCTATCGCAAAAATCGAAGTTGAAGAAGAGGAAGAAGAACATCATGAAATGGGAATTCACATCATTGGAGTAAGTGAAGGTTCTACCAGTTTTAAATTAGAGTTGATGCATGGAGACCATGCTGACTTTACTCCTACAAAAAATGTACCTATTACTGTAAATGCACAAAATTAAAAGACATCAACTTTTAATTATTGTTGTTATATGTCTGGGGTATTCATTACCTCAGACATATAGCATTTCAGGGAAAGTTTTAAATTCTGAAACAAAAATACCCGTATACAATGTTAATATTTTCATTAGAGATACCAATATTGGAACCACAACTAATGCGGAAGGATATTTTCATTTAATATGGAATGAACAAGTAGGAGGCAGTAGCGAATTAAATATTAAAATGATGGGGTATAAAGAATTAACTATACAACTGGATGTATCAAAAAGTAAAATTAATTTAGGTGACATATTGATAACAACCCAATCATTAGAATTAGAATCGATTCATATCCATTCTCATAAACATAAATCACGTCAAACATCTGATATTTTATTAAGCGGGCAAAAATTAAACGATAATCTTAGCGGCAATATAGCTACAACATTATCTAACCAGTCTAATATTGGAGTTAATTCATTTGGTATAGCAGTATCAAAACCTGTGATGAGGGGATATATGGGAGATAGATTATTACTTACAAAGGATGGTACAGAGACAGGAGATTTATCTCAATCATCTATTGACCATGTAATAACTTTAGATATGACTGAAGTGAGCGAAATAGAAATCATAAGAGGGCCTAAGTCTTTATTATATGGTCCCAATGCGATAGGAGGGGTTATAAATACCAGTATGATTGGAAACCCCAAAGTAAAAGTACAAAAATTCCATACAAAATTCGTAATGGGAGGAGAAACATTTAATAAAGGGATTTATGGAAACGCAATATTTTACATACCTATGAAGAAAAATCAGCTGAATATTATGATTAATAATAGAAATACACAGAATCAAACCAGCCCCATTGGTGAATTGGACAACACATATTCTAGAACATCAAATTATAAATTAGGATTCACGAAATACAATAAAGATAGTTATATCAATTTTACTATTGAAAATCAAAATATGGATTATGGAATTCCGCCAAGTACAGAAGGGCACATAAATGGGGTCGATATAGGACTGGAAAAATTTACATTCCAATCTAATTATCATCGAGATATTTCATTGTATACATTTAATCAATTTGATATAAAATATAATCTAATTGATTATGGCCATAAAGAGTTTGAACGGGAAAATGTATTAGGGGTGGCTCTTAATAAAAGAACGAACAGTGTAAAAATTGAAGTGCAATCATTACATTCAATAATAGGTTCTGAATTAGATTATAAACAATTCTCATCAGGTGGTTTTTATCTGACTCCAAATACTAATGAATTAGATTTATCACTATATGGTTTTAATGAAACAGAATTTAGTAGTTTCAACATATTAATCTCTTCCAGGCTTAATTATTTATCAATTAACCCAAATCAATATAATTATGATAATATAGAGAGCCAACAAATAATAAATAGAAACTTCATTTATTTCTCTTCATCTTTGGGATTTAATAAAATAATGAATGATTTTGAAATTAATACCTGGATAATGAATACAATGAGGGCGCCAAGGGTAGAAGAACTATATTCAGATGGTCCTCATCTTGGTGCATATTCTTATGAAATTGGGGAACCAAATTTAGATGTAGAAAAAATATATGGAATCGAATCTTCAATTGCTTATAATGCTTATCCACTTACAACATCAATTACCACCTTTTATAATTATAGCCCTTATTATCATCAAATGAGTAAAATGGGAGAATGTGATGGAGAATTTGTGGATGGAGAGGACCATCCATGTGCAGGTACTGATTTTATTGAATGGGGCTCTGGTCCCATTGGATGGTTATATAAATATCAGACTGAAGGCGTTAAATCAACAATTAAAGGTATAGAATTAAGTTTAGGATATAGTTATAAGAATTATAGAATGGTTTATGATTTTTCCTTAGTTAGAGGCGATGACTTAACAAGTGGATTACCTCTTTCATATATAAATCCTGATAAACAAATAATGATATTTGAATATGAGAAAGAATTCATGAATTATAATATAAGATTATCTAAAATACATGCTCAAAATAGACTGGGTGAATTTGAAAGCTATACTCCCTCATCTTTTTTAGTTGATTTTATAATAAGTTATAGAAACAGCAATCAAAATATTACCATTCAGTTCAATAATATTTTTAATGCAGAATATTATAATCATTTATCAAAAATAAAGTCAATTATGCCTGAAGCAGGTAGAAATATATTAATTAACTATAAGCTATTTTTTTAGTACGAGAAATAATGTCAACTAATATTTATTAAATCTTAGAATTTAAATTGAAAGTTTACTTTATACTCCATTTCAAAATCGTTGTCCGTATTTTCATAATTCACCATCCTTAGGTTAGGAGCAACAGAAATACCTCCATCACAGGCTAGGACTATTCCTGTAACGAGATAATTTTTACCATTTTTATCTGCGTTATCATTGTCATCTACCATATCATACCGGGCGAAAATATCTATATTATCTCTTACTGTATAATTAGCACTGACCGAAATAATATTGGATTCTACACTTCCTTTAGTAAGCATATCATACTCGCCTCCCAACCGAAGTCCCATTCCAGCAAAACCGCCAAATACACTGGCCATGGTAGTAGGATCAGTATCAGTACTTTCCGTGGTATAAACAACACCAGCATTATAGCCATCATTCTTATTTAAATTGCCTTCACCATAGGTTGCATTAAATGCAATTTTATGGTATTTATCCCCCTGAGGTTTTTTAAATCCCTCACCATTTACTAATAGTAAACTCAAATTGAGATCATCTATTAATGACCTTGAAAATCCAACTCCAATATCAGCTGTGGCTGAAAATTTATATTTATCAATGGCAGACTTTTCAATAAAACGATAACCCCAATTACTTTCCTGTATACCATAGGTATTCATCCCGATTAACCCAAAATTGAATCTACCAAATGAGGATTTATAATTAACCTGGGCTTTTTTAAGGAAAGCAACGAGTCGTGTGTCTTCACTTTTATATGACATGTCTTTTTCTATTACAGCTGATCCTACATTTGTCCGCCCAACATCAAATAAAATTTTATAACTTACCTGATCCGAAACCTCTCCACCATAACCAAAATATTGCCGTTCAAAATTAAAGGCTGATTTTGTATCAGTGGCACTAAAATCAAAATAGGTAACACCGCTAATCTTACCTTCTGCAAACATGAAACCAATTATACTTAATACAATTAATAATTTTTTCATTTTTTCTCCTATTTATTAAATTTTTCTACCAACCATGTAATACAAAGCCGAACCAGTTAATAATGCTAAGAAGCCTTTTCCTGATCCAATATCTTTTGAAAGCAATCCAGACTCCTGGCACCAGGATAATATGGCAAACATAATCCCAAATGCAGAGAGATAGAGCCAAATAAATTTATTCATTTCTCCGGATACCCAATACGTTCAAAAGGATTCACAATACTTGAAATTAAATTCCTTGAATGTGCGGCAATCCTTTTTAAATATCTGGCATAAAGCGCAACTGATGTTGCCCTTCCAACTTCAATATCTTTAACCTTTCCGGAAATTATATTATTGGTAATTACATCACATTGCGAAGAGATATTCTCCTTATATGACCCCATGAGGTTTCGTGCTTTATTAATATCTTGATTCTTAAAGGCATTGATGGATTCTTCAAATAAGTCGAAGGATATTTTTTCTATATCTGCTAAATTTTCTTCAACGATACCCCCATCTAATTTTTCAGGATGATTGACCGCCAAATCATAAATATTTTTTGTATAATCACCTATCCTCTCAATGTCAATAACAACCGATACCAATACCAATCCAGAGCCAACATCCTCTTTGCCACCAACAGCTAGATGTGTCATTACTTTACGGCGGACATCCCTTTCAAATTCATTGATTTTTTTATCCATTGCAAAAATATCAATGTCTATATCTGCTGAATCTGATTTTCGTAATGAATGAATTGATGCCTTGAACATAGTTAGATCAATATCCAACATCTCATGACACTCAACTAATGCTTGTTCATATAAACTGTCTGATTTGAAAATTTCAAAGATTTGTTTAAACATTATTGTCTCCCTATAAGTATGATTAAAAATGGTAAAAGAAAGAAAAAGCAGACCAGATAAATCAGTGGTATAAATTTATTCTTTATAGCAACCTCTGAGATCCAGTTAGCCAATTTAATGGGTATATCTCTAAATAATGGATTGACATAAATAATCAGAATTCCATAGAGATTAAAAAATAAATGGGCAAATGCAGCAACAAGCGCTGTTACGTTAAGGGTGAGTGCAGCCAAAATTGCAGTTATGGTGGTGCCAATATTTGCACCCAGAGTAAATGGATACACCTGCCTCAGGGTAAGCACTCCTGCCCCGGCAAGGGGAACAATGGTAGAGGTGGTAATTGATGAACTTTGCACCATAATAGTTAACAGCATTCCAAATAAAATACCATGAAATGCGGTCTTGAATATATACTGATCAAAAAACTGCTGAACATTATCCAAAACTAAACTCCTTAATAGTTTGACAATAGAATACAGCATAGCAAAGGTTAATAAAACACTGAGGATGATTAATACAATATTATTTTCAAAACACAGGTTTTCTATTTGATGGACACCCCATTTAATACCAGCCTTTATTGGACTGTTGAACTCATTACTAACGCTAACGGTACCAAAAAGCAAAGAGCCTAATCCTGAAGCTGTTTTTTCCAGTAGTCCAAAGGCAATTTCAATTGGAAGTAGTAAAATAACTGCAAATACATTAAAGAAGTCGTGTACGGTTGCCGCTGCAAAAGCTCGCTTAAATTCATTCCCTCGATTGATATGTCCAATGGAAACTATAATATTGGTCACCGTAGTGCCAATATTCGCGCCCATAATCATGGGGATTGCTCCTCCCAAATTCAATGCACCGCTGCTTACCATGCCTACGATTAATGAGGTAGTAGTAGATGAACTCTGAAAAATAGTGGTAGAAAGAATCCCTATAAATAAGGCTATAAACGGATTGCTGGTAGTTGATAACATCTTTTCTGCAAAGTTGCCTCCCAAATGTTTTATTCCAGCTGACAACCCATTAATACCCACAAGGAAAAGGTATAATGAAAGAATTACGCCTGCCACTTTTAGAAATATTAGTAGATTTTTATTCAAGCAAAAAAGGTCCTAATTAAACCCTGTAATTTATTGTATGCTGTTAGCATATTTTGAAACAATTAATTTGCTGAAAAAAATATTAATTTTAAGTTCATACGCAATAATTCTTTTTGTCTGTATACAAAACCTTCAATAAATTTTTTGCTGTACTTACAAACCATATCAGGGTAATTCAAATTAAAATAATACAATTTTTCGAATCTGGAGGATTTAGTGTCTGATTCACATCACGAAGAAAGTTTCTGGCGGAAGTATATTTTTTCAACTGACCATAAAATTATTGGGTTGCAATATGGTATTACAGCTTTGATATTTTTATTTTTTGGTTTTTCACTCATGATGGTAATGCGTTGGCAGCTTGCATATCCTGATACAGCAGTTCCAATCGTAGGAGGACTTGTAAAATGGCTAGCAGATCTAAATGGTTTTGCTAGTGATGGCAATTTGCCTGCTGACTTATATAATGTATTTGGAGCAATGCATGGAACCATTATGATATTTTTAGGTGTAGTGCCTATTATTGTAGGTGCTTTTGGAAATTATTTGGTTCCTCTACAAATTGGTGCTCCAGATATGGCTTTCCCAAAACTAAACATGGCCTCATACTGGGTATATTTTGTTGGCGGTGTCATTATGCTAATTAGTTTTTTCCTGCCTGGAGGCGCTGCAAATTCTGGTTGGACATCATATCCACCACTATCTGATATAGCCACTACCGGTCAAACATATTGGTTGATTGGCATGGTATTTTTAATTACTTCATCCCTTCTAGGATCTATGAATATTATTGTAACAATTGTTCAACTTAGAGCGGAAGGTATGACTTGGATGCGTCTACCATTTTTTGTATGGTCCCAGCTTGTAACATCTTTTTTATTAGTTTTGGCATTTCCCCCACTGGAAGCCGCTGGTATATTTCAATTAATGGATCGAGTATTTGGAACCAGCTTCTTTCTACCTTCCGGATTGGTAATAGGAGGAGAGGCACTAAAAGTTAGCGGTGGTGGGAGTCCACTATTATGGCAACATTTATTTTGGTTTTTAGCTCACCCTGAAGTTTATGTGTTAATTCTACCAGGTATGGGGATTCTTGCCGAGGTTATTGCGAATAATACGCGTAAACCAATTTGGGGATATAAATCTCTTGTATATTCAGCAACTTTTCTTGGTTTTATGTCTTTTTTAGTTTGGGCACACCATATGTTCTTAACAGGAATGGGGCAGGGTATGAGTGTATTTTTCCAAACAACTACAATGATTATTTCTGTTCCATCTGTAATTATCCTGACCTGTTTTATGTTATCTCTATGGGGTGGTTCAATTAGATTCACAACTCCCATGCTATTTGCACTGGGTTGGATGCCAATGTTTGGAATTGGAGGTTTAACAGGACTCCCTTTGGGGCTTTCAACACCAGATATTCATCTACATGACACCTATTATGTCATTGGTCATTTCCATTATGTTGTAGCGCCTGGTACTATTTTTGCTATTTTTGCAGGCATCTATTATTGGTTCCCTAAAATGACAGGAAAAATGTTAAACGAAACATTGGGGAAAATTCATTTTTATTTTTCATTTATTTTTATGAATGGAATCTTTTGGCCAATGTTAATTCAGGGTCTGGCTGGCGTTTCAAGAAGACTTTCAGATGGTGGCGCTTCATATGCCCATGCACAGGAATTTCTACATTGGAATGTAGTCATGTCTTATTCTGCCTGGCTTTTAGCTATTGCCCAAATTCCTTTTATATATAATTTAATAAAAACATTATTAGCAGATAAGGATTCTAATCCTGATCCTAATCCTTGGAATGCAACCACTGTTGAATGGACAGATACAACTTCACCACCATTAGGACACGGGAATTTTGAAAAAGCACCCGTTGTACACAGGGGTCCTTATGAATATAGTGTACCTGGTGAATCAACAGATTTTACTCCTCAAACACAAAATTAATTAAGGAAAATTTATGGAAATTCCATATAATGTAGAACTTAGAGAAGACACCGGTTTATATAATTCAAAACTTGGGATTTGGCTCTTTTTAGCTTCTGAAATAATGCTTTTCGGGGGACTTTTTTCAGCTTATATATTACTTCGAACTGGCGCACCCGTGTGGCCTCCTATTGGAGAGCATGGTTCTATAATCCACCTTTTGAAGGATACCATTCCACATGCAACATTTAATACGGTAATATTGATTCTATCAAGTGTAACAATGGTAATGGCGTGGGTTTCATTAAAACAGAAAGATTTAAATAAATATAAACTATATTTAGGAACTACCATAGTCTGTGCCATTATTTTTTTAGTGGTAAAATATTTTGAGTATTCTCATAAAATACATGAAGGATTTGTACCTGCACATGATACATATATGGCATTATATTTCACTTTAACAGGTTTACATGGATTACATATTATTGGAGGGATAATTGTTTTAGCCTATTTATGGGGGCCTGGTATAAGTATGTGGAACTCAGAGCCAGAACGATTTACTAATAGGATTGAAGTTGCAGGCCTTTATTGGCATTTCGTTGATCTTGTTTGGATATTTCTTTTCCCAATTCTCTATCTATTAAATTAAGGAGCTGTTTATGTCAAATAAAGATATAGCCCATCATATTACACATTACCGCAATGTGTTTGTTTATCTGCTTATAGGTACAGCTGTGACAGTTGCCGCTTCATATCTTGAATTTAATGTAAAAGATTCAATTGCTGGGGCTGTTTTTGTAGGGCTTACCATCGCTACAATTAAAGGGTATTTGGTAGCTGCAAATTTTATGCATTTAAACTCAGAGAAAAAAATGATCTATTGGATACTAATGTTAACGATATTTTTTCTTGTTTTACTTCTTTCTATTCCCCTCTTGTGGGATTTAAATAATTTGGCCTACAATTAAACATATGTCTCTAAAATCATTTCATAAAATATTTATACTAATATCTTCACTGTTTGCAATATTCTTTGGTTATTGGTGTTACAGAGAATGGACTATAAATGGAGATAATATTTATCTCCTTTATTCATGCATTGGAGTTGCTCTTTGTACAGGATTATTTATTTATAGTAAATGGTTTTTAAAAGAGATTTCAGGAATCAATGTTCGTTAAATTAATACCAATATTAATATTATTTTCGAACGTTTTATTCCCATGTGCTGTTTGTTATGGAAATCCTGAAGCTCCAATGACCCATGGAATGAATATGGGAGTATTAACTTTAATGGGCTTTATTGGATTTATATTATGTACAATATTATTTTCAATTATTTCAATTTCTATCAGAACAAAAAATATTAATAATTTAGAGGAACAAGTATGATTGAATCCTTAGGAAATATAAGCAAGTATTTAGGTTTACCAATCAATTCATCTAGTCATGGTCATATGATTGATAATATGATTGGCTGGGTACACTGGTTAATGATTTTATTATTTATTGGCTGGGGAGTATACCTCATAATTACAGTCATTAAGTTTAATAGTAAGAATAATCCAAAAGCGAATTATAATGGTGTTCAATCTCACTATTCTCAGTATGCCGAATATGGTGTTATTATTTTTGAAGCTTTTTTACTTATTGGCTTATCCATTCCATTATATTCTCAATTAAAAACATCATTGCCAAGTGATAACGACGTTCATCATATCCGCGTTATTGCACAGCAGTTTGCATGGAATATTCATTATCCTGGTGAAGATGGTAAATTTGGAGATACTGATATTAGTCTAGTGGATGAGGAGTCAAATCCCATAGGGTTGGTGAGAGATGGCAATGGTTCTGATGATATTGTTACGATTAATCAAATGCATCTACCTGTTAACAAGCAGGTTTTGATTCATCTCTCATCTAAAGATGTAATACATAGTTTTGGTATACCAGAGATGCGGATAAAACAAGATGCAGTGCCAGGTATGACGATTCCATTTTTCTTTACACCTACAATGACAACAGATGATTTTATTGATAAAATAAAAGGATCAGCCCGAGAAGGCAAAGGCTATGAAATAGCATGTGCACAACTTTGTGGGAATTCCCATTATAGAATGCGTGGATTCCTAACTGTAGAATCTGAAGATGAATTTAACGGTTGGTTGGAAGAAGAAGCTGAATACCTTGAAGAAGGAGATGATGATGACTGGTAAAATTAACTTGGTACTAATTTAAGAGAACGGGAGATTAATTTGATCTCCCGTTTTTTATTTCTAAACTAAAAAATTTGGAATCCTAAGTATAATATGGCCATTATTA
>Ga0208639_1002447_pt1 | contig 10880 bp, 10 predicted proteins | sample ETNtaG_33_FD_185772 | JGI IMG/M metagenome (GOLD analysis project Ga0208639, IMG submission 185772) | Marine microbial and viral communities from oxygen minimum zone, Eastern Pacific Ocean - ETNP201310SV76 (SPAdes) (version 2) | ecosystem: Environmental > Aquatic > Marine > Oceanic ...
TATTAACTATCTGGTGCAGGACATGGAAGCCATCATCGAAGCAGACAAACCGGGAGCCCAGATCATGTATTTGATTCTCCTAGCTCTGGCGGCCATGGGCATCTTCAATGCTCAGGTATTATCTATCTTTCGCCGTGGAAGGGAAATTGGCACACTAATGGCTATCGGGATGACACGTCCCCGGGTGGTGGGACTCTTCACCTTGGAAGGGGGCCTTAATGCTGTGCTGGCTGCCGTGGCAACATTGATTTTCTTTGGTCCGGTGCTTTGGTATTTTGGTAAGTATGGAATCCCCCTCCCCATTGATTATACGGAGATGGGAATGCTTGTGGCCAAACGCCTGATACCGGTTTACACCATAGGGCTTATTGTATCAACCACCATCCTAGTCTCTCTCATAGTTCTTATTGTGAGCTACATTCCTTCTCGTCGCATTGCAAAAATGAAACCTACCAATGCTTTACGGGGTAAGGTGATGGCATGATCAAATTTTTAACTAAAGGATTGCTCCGGGACCGTTCCCGAAGCCTGTTTCCCGTTTTGGTTATTACTCTCACCGTTACCATGGTTATTTTCTCAATTGGCTTTATGAAAGGTACGATGAACAGTTTAATTCTTGATACTGCCGTCATATTGACAGGCCATGAGAAAGTTGTTACACGTGCCTATAGCGAAGAAAGCCAGCTTATGCCTAATGACCTGGCTTTAATGGATGTTGATCAATTGGTTGAGAATTTGGAACAGGCCTACCCCGAATTTTTCTGGTCACCACGGATCACCTTTGCTGGGCTATTGGATGTCCCAGATGAGAATGGTGAAACAAAAGCTCAAGGCCCAGTTATTGCCTTTGGTATTGATCTCCTTTCTAATGGATCTCGACAAGTAGAGATCTGGGAGATTGAAAGATCCCTTGTGAGCGGAAAACTGCCTGAAAATAGCAATGATGCACTTATCAGTTCAAAATTGGCAGATCAATTAAATTTAAGGATTGGAGAAAGTGTTACCTTTATTGGCTCAACAATGGACAATGCTTTTACAACCTATAATTTCAATGTGTCAGGTACATTCAACTTAAGAAAAGGCCAAACAGATAAACAAATGATGCTTGTTGACTTATCGGGCGCACGTCTTGCTCTAGATATGGATAATGCTGCTTCAGCGATCTTTGGTTTTACCCACTCATTATATTACGATGATGAAACGGCTGTTGCACTGCGTACTGATTATAATAAGATCAAAAGTGACAGTTTGGATATTTTCAGCCCCTTTATGCTCGCCCTACGGGATGGGAACCAGATGGGCGCCATGGTAGACATGAGTGACGCAATGATGGTAATTATGGGTGGAATTTTTCTAGTGATCGTCATGATCGTTCTTTGGAATATGGGCCTTATGAACGGCCTGCGTCGCTATGGAGAAATAGGTCTCCGACTGGCCATGGGTGAATCCAAGGGACAGGTGTACCGCTCCATGATCTCTGAAGCGATAATTGTAGGTTTAACAGGAACGGTGGTTGGTACTGGGATTGGGCTTGCGCTCACCTATTATGTTCAAGAGAATGGTATAGATTATACAAAGGGGATGGAGGCTCTTTCGAATTCGTCCATGGTTATGCCCAATATATTCTACGCCCAGGTTACACCTGATCTTTTCTATATTGGATTCATACCTGGTGTTTTGGCTACAGTCCTAGGAACCATGTTGGCGGGCCTGGCCATATATAAACGGGAAATGGCACAATTATTTAAGGAACTGGAAACATGATCAAGATTCTCATTTCTATTTTATCTTTTGTATTTCTTCTAGGTCAAACTAAAGATATGTCTGTGCAGGATATTATTAGGGCCATGGATGATAATCTGAATGCAAAAAGTCGGATATTAACCAGTAAAATGATCGTCCATGGACGGCGTTCTAGCCGTACCATTAAATCCAAGAATTGGGTGATTGGTATTGATCTAGCCTTCACAGAATATCTTTCTCCGCCCCGAGAGAAAGGAACAAAAATGCTCAAACTGGGTGATAAACTCTGGACCTATTCGCCACAGACAGATCGGGTGATTCAGATCTCGGGCCATATGCTTAGGCAATCGGTTATGGGCTCAGACATGTCCTATAATGACATGATGGAGGATCGTCCACTCGTTGAACTATACGAAGCCACATTGGATGGATCAGTGGAGGTCGATGGACGGGACCATTGGATCATGTTACTGGAAGCAAAAGTCAAAGGGTTGTCTTACCCCAAGCGCAGGGCCTTGATTGATAAAGAATACTTATTACCCACGAAGGAAGAACTCTATGCAAAAAGTGGTAAACTCTTAAAAACATCCACCATGGATGGTATTAAAAAGGTGCAGGGGCGATGGTTTCCATCCCGGTTTATTTATAAGGATGAACTAAAGAGAAACAGTAAGGGCACAGAGTGGATCATAGATGAAATTGAATTTGATGTTGAGATTCCCAGATCTCGTTTTTCTAAGGCCTTACTTAGAAAATAGCATGACCGTCTCTATATGCGGAGTATGTGGAAACATATCAACCATTGCAGCACCCTTTATCTGATATCCATGCTCATTTAAAATCCTTGCGTCCCGCGCCTGGGTGGTAGGATTACATGATACATAAACGATCTTTTTGGCCTTGAGCCTTGGTAGATAGTTGACCATGTCCTGATGCATTCCCGCTCTAGGAGGGTCAACGATTATGACGTCTGGTCTTGGAATACGATTAGGGAGTTGGCCTGATTTGAAAAAGGTATCAAGATTTGCCTTGAGGAAATTAACATTTGAGATATCATTGCGGTCTGCATTCTTTTCTGCATCATCAAGAGCAGAACGTATCACCTCAAAACCATATACCTCTTTTGCATTTTTTGATAAATATAGTCCGATTGTTCCTGTTCCACAGTAAAGGTCATAGATGATCTCATCACCTTTTAGATCAAGGGCCTTCTCCACTTCTTCATAGAGCACCTCGCCTTGGGTTGTATTGGTCTGAAAAAAAGAATTTGCTGAGATCTCAAAGGTAAGGGCACCTATCTTTTCTTGGATGAATGGCTCACCATATAACAAAGTCTCATACTCTCCAAAGGCAACGTCTGCCTTACGAGTATTTACATTATTAACAAGCGATGTGATCTCTGGAAATTCTTCCAGAAGTTTGTCTGTAAGTGGCGAGAGTTTATCCATGTCATGATATGACGTGACTACATTGACCATCAGATCTCCCGTGTTCACTCCAAATCGTAGCATCAAGAATCGTAAAAAACCTATGTGCGACCTGGGATCATAAGGTTTTAATTCGGGGTTTTCTAAACACACCTCTCTGGCAACAGCAAGAATACGGTTACCTATCTCTGGCTGTATGTGACATTCGTGTATATCCAGTATCTTATCAAAACGTCCAGGTATGTGAAGTCCAAGAGCAAAGGACTTGTCCACTCCTTCTGGTTCAGACTCAAGAACCCAGCGGTTTGGAGAAAAAGTAAATTCCATCTTGTTTCGATAATGATAGATCGGGTCTGCCTCTCGAACTTTGTCCAATTTAAAATCTGTGAAACCACCAAGCCTGTTAAATGCATCTTCAACCTGCGATGACTTCTCCTTTATTTGTTCATCATATGATAGACTTTGAAGCTTGCTACATATCCAGTAATGGTTACAACGAACATCCACAGCATTGGGTGATTCCACCAACAGTTTCAAGACCTGTGCCTCAGCAAATCCCTTCCTCTTCTTATATATTCTGGCAAGGACCCTTTGTCCTGGGATCGCATACTTTACAAAAATAACAAAGTTTTCTTTCCGTGCGAGGCCCATCCCTCCATAGGCTAGGGACTCTATATCTAGCTCAAGTTCAGCACCTCGTTTTATGGTAATTATTTCATTCATGAGACCATCTCAACGCCACTACTTGTTCCAATTCGATCTGCTCCTGCGCTTACCATAGAGCGGAGTTGATCAAGTGTCCTTATACCTCCACTCGCCTTTACGCCCATACCTTCACCAACTGTTTTTCGAATTAATTTTACATCCTCAACAGTCGCACCTCCAGATGAAAACCCTGTAGATGTTTTTACAAAATTGGCTCCAACACTTCTTGCAATCTTTGAGGCCACAATTTTTTCTTCCCTAGTTAGGAGGCAGGTTTCGATAATGACCTTTACACAGTTTCCATCAGCTGCATCTACAACCTGGCCAATCTCATTCTCAATGACTTGAAGTTCTCCTTGCTTTAACGCACCAACATTCAAGACCATGTCCAACTCTTCTGCCCCTTGATGTATAAGGAATCGTGCCTCAGCAAATTTCATCTCAGACGAATCTGCACCAAGTGGAAAACCAATGACCGTACACGTCTTTGGTCCTTCATGTTTCAATATTGAATTAACCATTTGGACATGGACCGGATTCACACACACTGATGCAAAGCCAAAGTTGATCGCCTCCTCGCAGAGAACGATCATTTCAGACTCAAGTGCATCTTGTCTCAGATTTGTATGGTCTATGTAGTGGGAGATGCCATTCATATGGTCTCCTTTATTTGAGTAACAAGTTTCAGCGCTTGTTCGCGATCTGGAGCCTCTGCATATATGCGCATGATCGGCTCAGTATTTGATCTTCTAAGATGAACCCACCTATCATCCCAATTGAACTTGATTCCATCAACATGGTCTATGGTTGCATCATCAAACAGTGAGCTAACTTTTTCGATTGTCTTTTCTATGTCTATGCCTTTGATATCTATTTTATCTTTCACGATCTCAAATATTGGTAGAGATGAATGAATTTCACTAAGCGATGATTCAGACATTGACATTCGATTCAATACCATTGCTGCCCCAACCAGCGAATCTCTACCCAAATGACACTCCCTGAGAATGACGCCTCCGTTGCCCTCTCCTCCAAGTTCAGAGTTGATCTCAATCATCTTATTGACCACATTTATCTCTCCAACTGCAGAGCGATAAACCGAACTATTATTTATTTCTGCAAGTTTATCGATTGCCAAAGAAGTAGAGAGATTGACAACAAATCTTTCCTTTCTTTGTGTTTCTTTTAAATACCCATCTGCGGCAATAACAAGTGTGTATTCTTCACCAAGTGGCTGCCCCATTTCATTTACGATCGCCAATCGGTCCGCATCAGGATCGACTGCAAACCCTGCATCAGCCTCATGTTCTATGACCATTTGCCCAAGGTCATGCAAATTTTCAGGTAGTGGCTCAGTGCCTCTAGTAAAATCCCCAGTTGGTTCACAGTAAAGTTTGATCACTTCACACCCTAGAGAATCTAATAGTGTAGGCAGTGCATTTGCTCCTGCTCCATTTACAGAGTCAATGACCACCTTGAATTTTCTTTTTTGAATCCTATTCAGATCAATACAACTGATACTCACACATGATATGACATGCTTTTGTATCGCATTTTGTTCAGGCCAGATCATTCCGGCCTCCTTAGCATCATCGAGGGCCATATCCTTATCTACCAGTTCAAATAGTTCAATGCAATCTTCTGGATAAAAAAATGTACTGTCTGGCCTTAAGAATTTTAATCCGTTCCATTCGATCGGGTTATGGCTTGCTGTTACGATGAAACCGCCCACTGCCTCTGTATTGTGGACCATGAATTGAACAGTAGGAGTTGGAACAATACCACAATCAATGACGGTCCTTCCAAGACGCATTAGTTCATTGGTCATCTCATTTTGTATCATCTCTCCAGATGGCCGACTATCTCTCCCACACATGATCACACCATCAGAGAGGAAGGAATGAAGGGCCTTTGCATATGCAATGGACATAGATGGAGTAAGATGGGATTCAGTAAGTCCTCTAACCCCTGAAATACTACGAATCAACATATCTTTATATTCTTTATATTATTTACCAATGAAATTCGCAAGAAGGATAAGGTGTTCCAAAAAGAAAAGCCCCGGTGGAAGACCAGGGCTTTTTTAATATTCCCTTCCGGGAGCCTACTTTCGACGTCTCCGACGCCGCTGCTGGCTTGCACGCGGATTATTCCGCAATGCCTCTATCCTGGCAAGTCGTTTGATTCGCCGCACGGTCTTCTTCTTCATTTCACGCTTGGCATCACTTGGTTTTTCATAGAATGCTCGATTCCTGATCTCTCTTAGAACACCAGCTCTCTCCCACATCTTTTTAAATCGACGCAGGGCTCTTTCAAACGATTCTTTTTCTTTAACCTGGACTTCAACCACTTGAATCACCTCCAGAGTGTAGTTTGTGGTCATGTTTAAAATTACTTTGCTTTAGAAAAGCCGGCGATTTTACTCTTTTAGGGACTGACTTCCAAGGACTAAACCATTGATGCAAACTCGTCGATGGTAAGCGTCTCGGGACGACGACTAAAATCGATTTTCTCTTGTAGGCGCTCTGGGATGTCCCATCCCTTTAAAGTATTCCGGAGCATCTTTCTTCTTTGGGAGAATGCTGTACTGACTAATTTATTGAATCTTAGATATTTATCATCATCAACAACTGGTGTGTTTTTTTTTGTGAATCGTACAATTGCAGAATCTACCTTCGGTCTTGGAATGAATACATCAGGCTTGACTGTGAAGCATTGGTCGATATTCAGATATGCTCCTACAACAACTGTCAATCGACCATATGCCTTTGTATTGACATTTGCAGTAAGTCGATCTGCAACCTCCTTTTGCATCATGATGTGTGCGTCACTCCAATAATCCAATTGCTCTATTAACCAAAAAATAATTGGAGAAGTAATATTGTAGGGAATATTCCCAATAACCCTAACGGGATCATTTACAGGCATTCCATCTATATCCTCTAAAAGAATATCTCCTTGGATGACGTCCATTCCATTAAAAATAGGTTTGTTTTTTAATTCCTTTACAAGAAGCGGGTCGATCTCAACAACGGCCATTTCCTCAACATAGGGGAATATCCTCTCTGTAAGGGCGCCTTCTCCAGGGCCAATCTCTAAAAAGTGATCTGATGATCTTGGGCCTATCGTCCTTGCTATTTTATCGAGTAGATTAGTATCAGCAAGAAAATTTTGACCCCATCTTTTTCTAAAAGGATGATTTTTATTGGTTGAATTCACGATATCTATAATTTAAAGACCTCAGTCGCATTATTTGAAGTGACCTCTACTATCTTCTCAAATGGTAGGCAGTGAATGTCAGCCAATTTTTCAGCGACAACACGGACCCGGGCAGGCTCATTGGTCTTCCCCCTGTAAGGGTCAGGACTAAGATAGGGGCAATCAGTCTCAACGAGAAGACGGTCCAAGGGTATCTCTTTTGCGACATTTGGTAAATGACTGTTCTTAAAGGTAATATTACCAGAAAAAGAAATATAGTATCCAAGATCCATAAATTTTTCTGCTACCTCAAGAGTGCTTGAAAAACAGTGAGCGACTCCTCTCACATCAGGAAACTCACTCAATATTGATACCAGGTCTTCATCGGCATCTCGATTATGGAATATGATTGGTTTATTTAGGTCTAGTGCGATCTTCATTTGTGCTCTGAATATCTTTTTTTGGACCTCTGGGTCTGACAAGTTTCTAAAATAGTCCAATCCCATCTCTCCCACTGCTACCATTTTATCATCATTCATCAATTCATGAATCTGGTCAACAAAATCCTTTGGAGCATCTTTGGCATCATGGGGATGAATTCCAGCGGTAGCATAGATATTCTCATGAGCCACACTTAACTGTAAACATTCATTTGAATCAGCAATATTTGTCGCAACACAAATAAATCGACCAACACCCAGTTCTCTTGCTCTTTCTAAAACTGCGGAAAGATCATTCTTTAATTCATCATAGAACAGGTGACAGTGAGTATCGGTTAGCATTTGTTTGATTCTAATGGTAAAATGATGGGCAAAAGTAATTTGATTTTTTCTTTAACACGATTATGAAATTAAATAGTTATATTATTTTTATGGTATTTCATTGCTTGGTCCATAGTTTATCATTGGATAATGGTGATACTCTTATAATTCATCCAATCAACTGGGAGACACCTAGCCCCGAAGGCTGGAATGAACAGTATAATGTCTATGTTAATTTCCCAGAGTCTGATGGCCCATGGGCAAAAATAATCATGGTTCATACCCTTAGATGCGATTCAGCCACTAAGGGAGATTCCTTGCCGTGTGGTGCATGGGATTATATCTGGAATACTCTGATCTCAGTACCTGGAGAAACCAATCCTGAGATATTTAGTATTGGTAGTTTTGTGACCCCCTATGGTAAAAGACTGGATCTTGGTGGAAAAAGGGGCTGGGTCTGGACATATGATATTACAGACTATGCGCCATTATTAAGAGGTAAAAGAGAGGTTACTGTAGGTAATAATCAAGAATTACTCGATCTCAAATTCTTTTTTGTCAAAGGCCCTCCAACAAGAGATATTCTCAAGGTCGAGAATATCTATCCCTATGGAGAATATAAATATTTTGAACTCTCTGATGATGAAATATTAAAGAAAAGGACCATCAACCTATTGAAGGAGGCTAGCGGATATAAGATAAAAGCAGTTATATCAGGGCATGGTCACGAAGGTCCAAGAAATTGCTGTGAGTGGGATAGTAAGACGCATACATACTTTATGGATGACTGGGAAATTTTTCGATGGAATGTTTGGAAGGACTGTGGAAATAATCCACTATATCCTCAGGGCGGGACATGGCCTTTTGACCGCGCTGGATGGTGTCCTGGGACCAAGGTAGATGAATATGATTTTGAATTGACCCCATACGTCAAACCCGGAGAACCAGTTTCACTAGATTATGGGATAGAACCTTACTCCGAAAATGGTGAAAAAAATGGGTTTTTTTATATGACTCACCAGCTATTCTCTTATGGTGATCCAAACTTTGATACTGATGCGGAACTGGTAGATATTATTTCACCCACGAATAAACAAAAGTATGGTCGTTCAAACCCAGACCTAACTCGCCCTAAAATAATCATAAAAAATAGTGGAAAATTTGACCTGAGATCTCTTGACATTTACTATGGTTTGATGAAAAGGAAAAAGACCGTTCATAGGTGGGAGGGAAATCTTCAATTTCTTGAACAAGCGATCGTGGACCTACCGGCACCACATTGGAATGGCCTAAAAAAGAATCCTGATTTTGAGGTTTTATTAAAAAACCCTAATCACACACAAGATCAAAATATGATAAACAATAAACTTGTGACACAGATTCCTATTCCAGCAATCCTTCCCAATAGTTTCACCATAAGATTAAAGACCAATGATATCGATCGCGCCAGAGAGAATTCATTCACAATCACTGATAATGATGGACAAGTACTATACTCTGATGACAATTTTTTAGATTCTAAAGATTATGATTATGACATAAAATTAAAGAATGGTGACTATCAATTCTTGTTCAAAGATCTTAAGGAAGACGGAATCTCCTTGCACTGGTGGAATAGAAGTTCACCTGATAAAATTGGAGTAAATGGCGAAATAATATTTACGGATACAAATGGTGACACCCTACATCAGTTTAATCCTGATTTTGGCCAAGAACTGCGATTCAACTTTCGCATAGGGCCACTACCCTGACAACAAGACCAACGTACTGATGAGTTTCTTCATTCAATCATTATTCGTGGTAATTCCAATCTTTTCCTTTCTGATAATCATTGAGGAGATCACATCAAGATTCATTGGAAAAAAGGTAAACCATGCAATGGATGTGGTTTCTAGTTTGAGTTCAGGCGTTACCAATATTACCAAAGATGGGCTGAAGTTCAGTATCGTGATTGTCAGCTATTCATTTTTTTTACAACATCTAGAGGTCTTCAAACTAGAGCCATTATGGGCGTCGGTGTTCTTAGCAATAATGGTGCAAGACTTTAGTGGCTACTGGCTCCATAGGCTCAATCATAGAGTGAATGTATTTTGGAATCGTCATGTGATCCACCATAGTAGTGAAGAATTCAACCTGTCTTGTGCACTGCGACAATCCATTTCAGAGACAGTACACTTTGGTGCGGTATTATTGATACCAGCAGCATTCTTTGGAGTCCCCGCAAAGATCTTCGCTTTCTTAGGGCCAATACATCTTTTTATGCAATTTTGGTACCATACAAAGTTGATCAATAAAATGGGCTGGCTGGAAAAGATTATTGTTACACCATCCCATCATCGAGTACACCATGCCATTAACTCTGAATACATTGATAAGAACTATGGGCAGATATTCATCATTTGGGATAAACTATTTGGAACGTACCAACCAGAGTTGATTAATGTAAAGCCGATTTTTGGCGTTTTAAGACCTGTCATGACCTGGAACCCAGTCATAATAAACTATAAACATCTATGGCAATTGATTCAAGATGCCTATCATACAAAAAAACTTTGGGATAAAATACGAATATGGTTCATGCCAACTGGCTGGAGACCAAAGGACGTTGTATTGAACTATCCGATCAGTTCAATAAAAGACCCTTACCAACAAAAGAAATATGCAACAGAAACGTCATACCCATTTATCTTTTGGTCATTTATTCAGCTAAAGGTATCAGTGCTTCTTATGTTTCATTTTTTTACCGTGATCCATCTGCAGAACTCTTTGTGGAATTATAGTTATGGAGCCCTCATTCTTTTTCATGTCTTTTCATTCACATCAGCTTTAGATAGAAAAAAATATTCAATCACAACAGAATTTATCAAAATGATTGCAATATTTGGATTGCTATTAAAACAGGACTTTTTGTGGTTTGGCCTAGATGTAAAGTATGGTCATTGGTTATTGGCTTATTCATTCATATCTATTTCTCTAACATCATACTTCCACAAAGATCTCAAAACAAAATTGACACACCAGGTTTAATATTTGTTCAGTGATAAGG
>Ga0208639_1002448_pt1 | contig 10878 bp, 10 predicted proteins | sample ETNtaG_33_FD_185772 | JGI IMG/M metagenome (GOLD analysis project Ga0208639, IMG submission 185772) | Marine microbial and viral communities from oxygen minimum zone, Eastern Pacific Ocean - ETNP201310SV76 (SPAdes) (version 2) | ecosystem: Environmental > Aquatic > Marine > Oceanic ...
AGTAATCTTCGTTTGTTTTCCAATTCAACAGACGAGTTGGTCTAAGAGCAGTCCTTTTGCATCAAACAGGCCTCGCAGCGTCATGGCGAACATAGACCTAGAAGCAATTCATGCTTGGGTTGACGAACAATGGGAGTCCCACGCATTGCCAAGCCTCTCGGATTTCATTGAAATTCCCGCTCTTTCTCCTGCCTTTGACGATGAATGGGCCGCGAATGGATATCTGGACGACACCATCGATTTGTTCCTAGGATGGCTGAATTCATTACCGATGATTGGCATGTCTTGCAACGTTCATCGCCTTGAAGGCAGAACTCCTGTTCTCACGATTACAATCGAAGGCACTGGAGAGGGTGAAGTACTCTTTTACAGTCATCTAGACAAACAACCACCATTCACTGGTTGGTCGGAAGGAAAAGGTCCATGGATTCCGATTCGGGAAGATCCCTGGCTCTATGGTCGAGGTAGTGTTGATGACGGTTATGGAGGCTATCTCAGTGTCCTCGCAATATTGGCCCTACAACAGCATGATATCGCACATCCAAAAGCCACATTTCTGATTGAGACCTGTGAAGAATCGGGTTCGTTCGATCTCCCTGCGTATTTGGATGAATTGTCAGACACACTTGGCACACCCGACCTAGTGGTCGTCATGGATTCTGGTGCCGGTGATTATGAGAGATTATGGGTCACTACGAGCCTACGGGGTTTGGTTGGTGGGACTCTCAAAGTGGGTGTTAGCCAAGAAGGAGTACACTCAGGTATGGCGGGAGGAATCATCCCTTCTTCCTTCAGAATCGCTCGTTCGATTATTAGCAGAATCGAAGATGAATCAACAGGTGAAGTACTGTTGCCTAATCTCAGCGTGAATATTTCAGATGAACTGCGAGGAGAAGCTCAGGGAATTGCCGATGTTCTTGGAGAAAAAGTGTGGACTGATCTTCCTGCATTGGATGGCGTTGAACCACAAACGCCCGGCCTGACTGAAATTGTGCTCTCCGGGAATTGGCGCCCATCACTTTCGGTGACTGGTGCAGATGGAATGCCTGCGCTCAAAGATGCAGGCAATGTATTGCGTACTCACACATCTCTCAAACTCAGCATGCGGATTCCCCCCGGTGTCGATGCAAATGATGCAGAAGAAGCAATGTGTTCAGCCCTCGAGGAAAATCCCCCACATGGTGCACATGTTTCATTCACAGCGGATGCAGCCGCAAATGGTTTCTCAGCACCCCCTATGGATTCAGCATTCCGAGCCGCTCTAAATTCGGCAAGTCTCGCCACTTTTGGCAATCCGATGCAGGTATTCTTTGAGGGCGGCACCATTCCATTTTTGGCCATGATGCAAGAGAAGTACCCCAATGCAGATTTCCTCGTGACAGGGAGCCTTGGCCCAGGTGGGAATGCACATGGCCCTGATGAGAAGTTGCATATTCCGGCCACAAAATCTGTGACGACTTGTCTTGCAGCAGCAATCGCATCCTTGAACGCCTGAACTGTTCATTTGGGGAACACGTAGTGTTCCCTCACTTTCTATGCCCTTTGGGGAGCGGGTTATAAGACAGGGCGAACGGTGCGATGTGACGAGGGATACGATGTCCGACGATGATGAAGATTCGGGAACACTCACCCCCGAGGTGCGTTTGCGACAGTTGGAAGACCGTCTCAGTGACGAAACAGAACGCCTCGTCAAACTCTATGATGCCTATGAACAACAGGAAAAAGAAATCGTTAGCCTGAAGGCTGAGATTGAAGTTCTTGAGAAAGAGGCTGTCGACAAAGAAATCGCTCGTGAGGGTCTTGAAGCACTCATTTCTCAGAAAGATAATCGTATTCGTGATTTGGAGATTGAAGGATCAACAGCAGGTCAAAGAGTCAAGTATCTTGAACCAGAATTGGAAAAGATGGAAGAGAAGTTCTCTCGTGAGAAAGAGCGCCTTTCTCGGGTCTTTGAAATTGCAGAGGAACTCGATGGTGACCTCCGTCTCGCTGTGGCTGAAATGAAGGCGCGTGACGATTGGTATGTCAACCACATGCAAATCTTTGAAGATCTCAACAATGCAATCAAGACACGATATGATATGATTGAGAACGCGGTGGAAGCTGAGCGCAAGTCTTCGCACATGCAGCGTGCTCTCAAAGAGCGCCTTGACGAAATTCTTGATGCCCCCGATGAGGATGCAGCCGAGATGGTCAAGGGAATCGCAGACGATTTAGAAGACGATGGCGTCCTCAACCGCTCCAATGAAGAAGAGGAGTGAGCCGAATGGGCGTCTTCGCCCGGGGCGGAACCGCACCCACAGTTACTTGGTTACTGATGGGTTTGGCAATCGAAGCCATCGCACTCATCGTCGATGATTTGAATGGCCTCGCTCATGTTTTTGGCATGCTTTGTTTCATGCTTACAGCCATCATCGCCAACTTCTATCGTGACCCCGACCGCCCTATTCCCAAAGACGAGGGAATCATCGTATCTCCAGCAGATGGCCACATCATGTTTGTTGTTCGAGAAAGAGCAATTGGACGTCGACCGGCTAAAGATGAATCTTCAATCCATGATTCTCTGACTGGAGATTGGCACGAAACACCTTGCGATGAACCATTGGATTTCCCAAATGAGCAGCGATGGGAAGCCGTTCCAGAGGGTGAAGAATCAACATCAGATGCGTGGAGGGTTGCCATCTTCATGTCACCATTGGATGTTCATGTGAATCGTGCCCCCATTGCAGGGACCATCACCCGCATGGAACATCGAACGGGTAAGGGATTGCGACGAGGACCATTTGTACCAGCATACCGTAAGGAATCAGCATGGAATGAACGGGTTCGTACTGTGTTCGTGCGTGATGATGGCCTCAAAGTTGAGTCAACCCAAATCAGTGGACGCCTCGCCCGAACCATCGCTCCTTGGACTGGAGAAGGTGATGAAATGCGTCGTGGTCAGCGATACGGCATGATTCGTTTAGGCAGTCGCGTTGATGTTCGAGTGCAGGCGGACTTATTTTCTCCGAATGTCATAGGAGCCAATGCTGAACAAACAGAATTTCCCAAAGGGGAATTCGTTCAAGCAGGTTCGAGTATTCTATTCAATCCGGTTTAGATCCATCCGCTCGACGGATACACTTTGCTGGGATTCCACCCCACACTTCACCCGCTGGTACTTCGGTGTGTTTGGGCAAAACAGCCTTTGATGCGATGACTGCTCCATCTCCGATGATGCATCCAGGATTGACTTGAGCATGTGTTCCGACAAGACATCGCGAACCAATTTTCACTTTGGCCATGTGAATTCCATTATTCTCAAAGAGGTGCCCATTGATGACAGCATCACCTCCAATCACAGTTTTATCTCCGATTTCAACCATGTAGGCATCATTGATCGATGGTGTATTGAGTTGTGCACCTTTTCCAATTTTGAGACCCATCATTTGGAAGTATATGTTGCCAACAAAAGAGGGAACCATCCATTTTAATGATGGAAGAGCTAGCCGCTGAAATAGTGACATGAAGGCCCAGCGAATGGTCAACCAACTTTGTGTAGGGGCCTGTGCTGCTTCTGATTTTGGCCGCAAGATGAGGCCGAAAGTTCCCAAGATTAGAAGATCGAGTAAGCACCAGAAGAGCAGCCCCATTCCAACTGCCGCACCCTGAGCAACCAAGCGAAGCCAACCCTCATCGAGAGTTCCAGCTTCTTGGAACAACCAAATTCCAGGTATGGCGGCCATACCCCATATGAGGAAACCACAAGGCATGATCAGAATTGACAACGTCACCTGAATGATACCGAAATATTTCATCGGCTTCGCCATTTGATCACGACTCCATGCCTTGCGCTTCGTTTCGTGCATCTTCCTCTTGCGCTACGCGTATGCCTTCCTCAATGTCGACCTTGCTTGTAAGATAGGTTCCCGCTAGAATCACTACTGTGATGGACAACAATGCAACACGGCTGTCGAAAGCCGTGCTGGCAATTGCGTAGAGAGCTGTGCCAATCATAGCCGCAGATTTGCCAAGGAATCCGAAGAACCCGAAGAATTCGGATGTGCGAGTCTTCGGAGTCAATTGTGAGAACATCGAACGAGCTTGAGCGCCTGCTGAACCCATTGCGCAACCAACGAACAAACCCAGGATAATCCATTGCAACGATACCCCTATGCCGAGTGGTGCCCAAACCATACTGCGCATGGTTGATGCCCACCAATCAACGGGCCCGCCTTGATCGACCATTGTAGGGTGCGTGTCTCCAACTTCAGAACCACTTGCATTTCCTCCAACAATAATGATGGAGAATCGATGGTCATCTGTACCCTCAAAGGCAGCAGCAAGTGCAATCGCATCACCTTCGGTAATCGTCTTGATCTCATCCTCATCTGTTGTGGCTTGATCTGCAAGGAACGATGCACCAAAGATGCCAACGCCAACCAGAAGGAAGGCAGCAAAGACACCCATCAATCCCATTTCTTTCTCTTGTATCCACTTGACACCGCCACCCAATAGAACGACCACGACCAAGATGAATAAACAGACAATCAATCCAGTTCCAAGTGTACTTTCCCCAGATGCCTCGACAGAATAGTCGGTTTCAGGGAAGTGCTCTTGGAAGCCATCACGGAATACAGCATCACCTTCGGAATCTTCGGCAATCCAGCCCTCATAACCTCGGTCGTAGAGGGTCGTCATTTCATACAGACCCGTATCCTCATTCCACTCAAATTGGAAATCGTAGCGTTCTGCGTCATCTTCTCCTTCTAATTCGAGAGGTGCGAACCCGGCTGCTGCGACTGCGACTGCACAGTAGATGAGTAGCGCCAACATCAATGCAAATTTCGTACCTTTCTTTTCAGCCAATTTTCCAAAGACGAATGTCATTGGAATCGCGACAATGTTGACGGTCAACAATAGCATGACATTCATACTGGGATTCAGTCTCAATACCGATTCTCCAAATGCACTCGCCATACTGGCAATTGTATTGACACCGTCATAGAACAGTAGATATGCGAGCAAGAAGAAGGCGAGGACTTTGAATTTTCGAATCTCAATTGCTGTTTTGATAACTTGTCCATATGCGACTTTCGTTGCATCCAAAACACCATTCCATTCCATATCAGAGTGAATTTCAGGTTCAGGTGTCCACTTGAACATCAATGCCCCGAATCCCCACCACCATAATGCCGAGGTCGCAAAGACAACTGCGATTGTGAAGTTTGTATCCCAAAACTCGCCTAACAATATGATGAGGTGGAATATGAGTAGCACCGAACCGCCCATGAATCCATACATGTATCCCCAAGTTGACACTTTGTCCTGATCTTCTCTCTCACCAAGATAAGGCATGAATGAGTAATAGATGACGTTGCCACCAGTGAATCCAATTGTACCAATCGTGAACATCACGGCGAGAACAATGTATCCATCAGAACCGAAGTAAGGCGCAGCACCCATCAGTGCAGTGAACCCGATACCGGCAACGGTGTACCATTTCAGTAATTTTTTCTTAATGGGCATACGATCGGCGATGACACCCAATGCTGGTGCAGTGAGAACAACGAAAATCATCGAAAGTGTGAGTACGGTTGCGTAGAATGAGTCACCAGTTTGTGTTCCAGTAGCCTTATTGTACAAACTGGCCATCAACGCTGGAGCAATGACAGTCATCACAGTGAGTGCATAGGCTTGGTTAGCCCAGTCAAAGAAATACCATCCTTTCCAAGCATTCCGTTCTCCCTCAGACAATCCCTCAACATAAGGTGAAGGGAGTTTATCCATCAGTGCTGACATACTCTGTGCGAAGCCCTTTCGGCCTATAACGGAACACCCGGCCAATTGTAATAGGTTTGATATCCTTTCAGGTTTCTATCAACACCATGAGAAAAGGTGTTACAACACTAATTTGCTTGTTGATGGTCGCAATCATGCTCTCTGGTTGCTTGGAACAGTTGATTGAAGGCGAATCCCATGAACCAGGGTCGCGTAGTATCTATCGAGCATCAGACACAGCCTCTTCGCCAACAGACGATGGCGATGATATCCTCATTTCCATTCGCTGGGATGAAGCCTACGAGGATCTTGAATGGGAATCCGTTGTCATGAAATTAGAAGTGGGAGACACCCTCTATGCTTGCACAATTACGGGTGAAGATTGCATTATTTCACAGGATGGTGATAATGACAATCTCTGGGAAACCAACGAATTCCTGACTATTTCGGAAAATAATGTCGACATTGTTGGTTCATCAGGTGCAATTGTGAATCTGTACATTACATACCGTAGCACACTAATTTCAGGCTCAGATTCAGTTTATGTTCAGTGACGACGGATTGAAAACTGCTTGTATGCCCCGAAGGGGCATGGCCGAGGGCGTCACCGCTGGTTTGCTTGCCCTACCCGGCAAGGCGGTCAAGATTCACCATCTGGTCAAAGCACCAGAGAATGCCATTGAATCCATCCGAATCCGGGAATCATGGAATGCTGACGAACCAGCGACAGTTTACACCACACCTGAACGTCTACCTGATGGGACACCCTGCACAGCTGCAACTGTCATTCTACGCACGCGTGGGTGCCAATGGTGGTGGAAATCAGGATGCACTTTCTGTGGATATTTCAACGATGTTCGCGATGATGTCACCAGTCTAAATCTACACGCACAATGGCTGGCTGCAAAAGAGCAACTCAACGATTTTGAAGGCTGTGACATGATCAAAGTCTACACATCAGGCACATTCTTTGAGGACGAAGAAAATCCAGTAGATTGGCAAGAAACAGTTCTCACTGAAACGGCTGCGATGGGCAAGCACCTCATCGTCGAGGCTCAAGCACATCTGTGCCATGAAGAGAAGATTGCTTGGGTAGCAGAAAAGCATCCCGGCTGCACTGTCGCCATCGGACTTGAAGCCCATGATGATGAAGTGTTGAAATTCCATTGCAATAAGGGATTCAGAATCAAGACTTGGAAAAAGGCCGCCAATACCTTGCAGTCACACGGTTTGAGAGCGAAGTCATACTTGCTTTTCAAGCCGCCATTCATGTCGGAAGGTGACGCCCTTCAGCACACGACAAAATGGATTCGAGAAATCGCTGCTGACAGTGATGAAATCAGTGTCAATCCGATGAACATTCAGAAGCGAACCATTGTTGATCGGATTTTCCGGCATCGTGAATATCGTCCACCTTGGCTGTGGTCATTGGTTCAAATGATTCGCAATGTACACACCGACATCCACCCAGAAGGTGCTGATGCAATTACCCGCCTCATCGTTCATCCAACCGCCGCTGGCTCAATTCGTGGTGCACACAATTGTGGTCGTTGTGACAAGGAAGTCGGTGCTGCCATTGAACGCTATTCGGTTTCAGGGTCTTTGTTGGAATTTGAGGGTCTATCCTGCGATTGTGAGAACCAATGGGCGGCTGAAATTACGCTTGATACATCCCTCCCCATTCCACTTGGAAGCGGTCTCGACCGTCGCCTCGATCCAGTTGAAGCGCTTCTTTCACCCTGAGTCTCGGACCCCCTTTGGGGGTCCATCGGTCCGCCGAACGCTTATGAGCGCCCTGCTGGTGGCCGGCTTGCCCAAAGGGCAAATCTTGGTGAGTGTTGGAAATGACAGTCGATTCAAATCTACCTGATGTCACGCTTGGCGACGATGAACCACCGATGGCTAGAGTCATGCTCGTCGTCAGCATAGTCTCTGCATTCGCCCTACTCATTCTTCACGGTGTATTGTTCCCTGGTTCAGAAATCCCTGCACTCGGCGACGTCATCTCATTGTTTGGTGGATTGGCAAATAGCGGAATCTGGATATTCTTGATTGGAATTTTGATTGGATTTGGAATGATGGTTGCAACCGTCATGGGGGAGGCCCTAGAGGATTAGGAGGTGTGATGCATGTTACTAGTCGATATTGTCACACTATGGGCCGCATTCTTGTTGGTTTGGGCCCTTGTAAATCGGGGCGTACCCATCTTCCAAGAACTCGTTCGGGACATGACGGATTTCTTCATGGAGAAGGCACTGGGACCCGGCGCGGATCTCTTTGAAGGCCGTGAGGGTTCAGGGACCGTTGCATGGATGATGCACGGAATGCTGTGGACCAGCATCGGTGCCACGTTCACCTTCATTGGCATGTGGATGGTTCACGAACCGGATGCAATTGCAAGCCTTTCCAGTATTGGTTACGCACCTTCAGTTGCAACCGTTCAAGCCGCTGCATCAGGCGCTGCCACTGGCGGTATTTTCATGCTACTGATTGGCGCTGGGCTACACATCAATGGCCGTCTATCTGGATCAGGTTTGGCCAGTGATACCAACGCAGTCCTCGTATCATATGCGTTCTCAATGGGCTTGTTCCTCGGATTCCTAGGTGAACACTTCAGTGGAAAATGGGGAGATTATATGACAACCGCTGCCGCGACGATTTCAGTCTTGGTTACGATTGCGGTTTTGGCCAACCATCTGCTTACAATTGGTCGTAGAACAAATCACACGATTATGCCAAGTCAATGGCTCATTGTCGGTGGTTTGGGCATGCCATTGGTCATGTGCGTGGCCTGTTACATCGTCGGCATCAACGAAGCCCTCTCCGAGAGTCTCGTAGTACTACCAATGCTTGCGAGCGCTCTTGCGGTTGCATTGTATGTGGTTCCCTATGAGGCAGGAGCACCTCTGTGGAGCCGTTCATTGGCTGGCGTAACCATTCTGATGACTTTCATGACATTGAGCCCGATTGGTGTTGAAGGGTCATCTGCAGTATCCATTGATGAAGCTGCAATGCTCACAATCTTCTATGCGGCAAGTATGATCCCAATCCTTGCAACCGCAGGCAATGTTTTCCAGACGGCTCGTTCAAATTGGGGACAGGCCTCTTCCAGCGCAGCATCGACCTCAGTTTTGCTCGGTATGTTCATGCTAGCCGGTAGTGCAATTGGTCACCTTTTCGTGGGTGCAGATGCACAATCAGCGGGGGAAATTCAGCACCTTGCCTCTTCGATGGACACCCTCTTCCTATGGGGTGGAATGGGTATGATTGCATGGGGTGGAGTCATTTCTTGCTTCCCTCACGCATCTGGACGTTCATTGCATTCTGATGAAACCAATCGCATGACGACTTGGATGGTATCTGGAGGTGCAGTTCTTGCCTTCTTGTTCAGCATGGGTGCTAGTATGGTATCCTCTGCCTATGATGCAGCCGCGGTTGCAAACGATAGCATTGATGCAGATTTGATTGATATGAGCGCTACTGGAACGCTAGACACACTGGCTTCGATTGCATTCTATGCAGTCGCCATCGCAGCCATTCTGATGATGCTCAACATGATTCGTGGTTCCTTCAGCGGGACACCTATTGGCTCAGGCGAACCAGCATCCCCATCTGCAAATCGTATCGCATTGACCCCTGGCTCGACAACAATTCGCCAACTCCTAGCAGCAGGCGCAGGTGTGGATACAGAAATCGACGTCATCTGCGATACCTGTGATGAGGAAGAGTGACCATGCGTATTGGGTTGGTTGGCAAGCCCAATGTTGGCAAATCGACCACCTTTGCAGCCTTGACTGAGAGCGCTGTTGAAATCGCAAATTATCCGTTTACGACCATCGATCCGAATGTTGGCGTCACTTTCCTCCCAGCAGATGCCAATTGTCCATGTCAAACACTTCGAGAGAAGCGTGAGTCGGATGGGCGTTTGGAACCTACCTCACCTGATGATGCGCGCGCTGGAAGTTTGTGCGAGCCACGAACTGGAACCTGCTTGGGTCACTGTCGAACCGTTCCGGTCACACTAGTGGATGTCGCTGGATTGGTTCCTGGTGCGCACGATGGCAAAGGTCGCGGCAATCAATTCCTCAATGATCTCGCCCAATGTGATGCACTCATTCAGGTGGTCGATGCATCAGGTGGCACGGACATAGAAGGTAATCCTCTGGGTCCAGGTTCATGTGATCCAATCGATGAACACGCATTCCTCGTTGAAGAATTGGCGATGTGGATTCACGGAATCCTCGATACCGGTTGGGTTCGCGGAGTACGCCGAGTCCAAGCCGAAGGAGAACGTGGTTTGATTGATTTCATTACATCTCAGTTGACAGGGATTGGTGGTACTGATTCCATGGTAATGAATGCGATTTCTGCATTCAAGGGCGAAAATTCAGATCTCGGTGTTCCGTGGGATTGGGATGATACCGTCCGCAAATCCTTGGCTCACCATCTCCGCAGAGCGATATTTCCACTCTGTGTAGCTGCCAACAAGGCTGACGTTGCAGAATCTGGTGCTTGGGATGCCTTGGCAACCAAGGTTGAATCCGAAGGCGGCATTCTGTTGCCAACCAGTGCAGATAGTGAATTGGCATTACGTCGAGCGGCCAAAGGTGGTTTCATTGATTATCCACCCGGGGCTCAGAATTTCACTCTGACAGATGCTGGAGAAACAGGCCTAAATGAAGCCCAGAGAAAGGGGCTAGAGGCGCTTGGAGAGCGCTTAGAGCGCCTTGGAGGCACTGGATTGGTGGAATTGGTCTCACGCATCGTTCGTGAGCGCCTAGACCGTATTGTGGCCTATCCTGTTCAAGATGAAGGGCATTGGACCGATGGAGATGGGCGAGTTCTCCCCGATGCTCTTCTAGTTCAGCGTGGAACGACAGCCAAGGGTTTGGCCTATGCTGTTCATTCCGATCTTGGAGATGGCTTCATTCGCGCAGTCGATGGTCGAACTGGTCGAGTGATTGGTGCAGATCACGAACTCAATGACAATGATGTCATCAAAATTGTCGCCAAGACTTGACTCAACTGACGGAGACATCTACGGATGGTGTCACAGAGACCTCGACACCGACGACTCTCCATGAGACTGTGATTTCTTCTCCATCCTCATTGTTACTC
>Ga0208639_1002459_pt1 | contig 10830 bp, 12 predicted proteins | sample ETNtaG_33_FD_185772 | JGI IMG/M metagenome (GOLD analysis project Ga0208639, IMG submission 185772) | Marine microbial and viral communities from oxygen minimum zone, Eastern Pacific Ocean - ETNP201310SV76 (SPAdes) (version 2) | ecosystem: Environmental > Aquatic > Marine > Oceanic ...
TGACGCCGCAAGGTGCGCCGGCAGAAGCCATGGATGGTGGTGATATCAGCCCGATCAAGACCCTCAAGTGCTTCTAGGAGTGAGCAAATCCATTGATTGCGTTTAGATGAATTAGAACCTTGTTGTAGAAGCCATTGATCCAGCACTGGATCAGGCGAATTAAAAGCACTTTGATGCTGAAACGATTCCAGACCTTTGAGGGCATCTTCAAGACGTTTGCCAATCCGAGAGCGCAACTCAGCTGCTGCAGATTCAGTAAAAGTCACCACCAAAAGCTGACTGATCTGGCGTCCGCCTTCGGTGAGTAGACGTAGGACCAGATGAGCAAGAGCAAAAGTCTTCCCCGTGCCTGCACTGGCTTCTAATAAACGCAGACCAGGCCCAAGGGGATATTCGTTTGCTTCGAAACGGAATTCAGGTTTTCTATTTGCTTGATCCATTGCAGTGCGGCCGGTCTAATTGACGAATTTCATAAGCTCGTCCGCTGCTCTTGCAATCTCTTTGACCATAAGTATCGGAAGGTCATGGAGTATTCAGCACCGCCAATCCAAAAAAGGCAAACCAGGAATGATCGCCGGTGTATTAGCGCGATATGCACTGTATTCCGGATGCACTACCAATAACTTTCGCTCCTCCCTTCGCGCCTTTCCTCTAAGTAGTAGGCAAAGAGCAAAAAACAACGCCAAATGCAAAAGACTGCCAAGGACAATCACAACCCCGAAGGAGCACAACAACAGCGCTTGATAAAGAGGGTGGCGGCAGCGTTGATAAATCCCCACAGTCACAAGGGCAGCACCGGGCTTTGGCTCAGGGAGTGGTGAAAGGCTTGTCCCAAGGCGCCAAAAAGCCTGGACCACAAAAAGCATCCCCACACAAAAAAGGCATACTCCAAAGATGGATATTGGCAGCGGCCAGGCATATCCCCAGCGACTTAATGAAGGCCAAGGGGGCAAAAGATGGGCCGTTATCAGGATGATCTGTGCCAACAGCCACCACTCACCCTGGCGATTGTCCAACCAGCCGCCCCAACTCAATCCCCAGCCTGCTAGGGCCCTCTTGAAAGAATCAGCGGGGGATTGCGTTGAGGGAGATGACATCAGAGTTAGTTCTTATATGCGTTCAAACAATTCTGCGCAGACCCAAGTCAGGAAGTATGGAATTGTGTTCGACATCAACAATGACATTCAACCTCAGATGCTGCTATGGAGACAATGTGTCAAACAATGGGCCATAGAGGCTGTCGCAAGCCTCCTCAAAGCCAGCGCTTTTGAGAAGATCTGAAGCATCACAGTTCACACCAAAGCAAAGCTGCATCTCAGCGTGATCACGTTCTCCCTGGATTTTGAATCCTCCATTCCAATGCTCACGGAAGACTTGATCTGCCCTAGCAGCAGATTTGCGCTTGGCGTTTACCATCGCCCAGCCACTGGTAGGGGGTACTGGCCAACACTGACTTAAGCCCTTAGAAGCCAATGCCCCCAACTCATCAAGGTGTTCTCTTGCTTGCTCAGCTGGTAGTGGCTGCCAGCGCAGGACAATCTCAAATTGATCCTTTTTAATTGCAGAGCCACAGCGTGCCACTACAACAGTTGCAGCAGGTGCAGTGTCATTTGCACAAACCTGCAGGTGGCTTAGCCATCCCTCCATGACCCCCCTTGGCTTCAATTGTCCTGGCTGCACCACCACAACCGTCTCGCCAGCCCAAAGCATTTGCCTGGAACCGTCAGCCAGATCTAGACGCCGTTTAAAGCATGGGCCAATCTTCAGCAGAATTGCCTGTAGATGTTGCCAACGATTTTCTAGACGTTCAGCTTCCAAGATGGCTGCTGCTCCAGGTGGAAGTGTGCCTTGACCGGCATAGCGATGATTCCAATCGCCTATGGCTGTTCGCTGCAGTAAACCAATTTCATCATTAGCAAGTTGGTCATGAAATTCTGCTAATCGTTGCCTAAGCAGACCATGCCGTTGCAATTCATTTAGCTCAAGAACCTCCAAGTCTTCAACAGGATCAAGCCATTCGCGTGGTTTGAGTTGAAATTGCTCTAGCCAGATCAACTGAGGAGCGATTAACCAGCGCAGCAATAATTCAGAGGAGATAGCAGTTGAAACTTCCTCTTTCACAGGACTCCAACTCAAAGGAAGCGCTAGGGCAAGAGATGGAGGCACCAAGGTTTTATCCAGCCAGCGGCGCGCTTCTAAATGTCGATGGTCACAGCTAGGAGCGGGTTGATTCCCTTGAGGAAGAAAATTACTGCGATCAAGTGGATTGGCAGCTGGTTCTCGACATAGTCCTTGAAACGACTCATCGCCGAGTTCATGCTGCAGCTGACCAAGCCATTGCTGCACCGGACTAGAAGCAGGGCGACATTCGCCAGTGTGCTCATCACGACTGTTCCAAGTGACCAACATATGCTGTCGGGTCGACATCAATGCTTCCAGCAGCACATAACGATCTTGGTCACTACTACATGGATCGCCTAATTGACGCTGATGTTCCAGCAAATGAAAGCCAGCTCGTTCGCGATGACGAGGGAACACGTCAGCATCTAATCCCATCAGCACGATCACGCGGTGAGGGATTGCCCGCATTGGCTCCAAAGCACTCACCGTGAGCACACCACTGCGATGGCCAAACCTGCCACTATCTACAGAGAGCGCCTCATTGAGAACGTCTGCAACAACGGCAGCTTCCAGCAACAATGGACAATCGACTCCTACCTGTCGCCAGTCCTCCAATGCCACAAGCAAAGACTGTCGCTCCCAGGCCCAGGGGCCACCATCACCAAACAACTCCTCTACAAAATCCTGCAAAAGCACAACCCAGGCTTGGCAACTGCGAGGGCGACGTAACTCACGAAGTTGCCTACAGAGCTGCGCCAAAAGTTGCCACCATTTAGCCAGCTGGGCTGGTTCAAGTCCCTCTGCAAAAGGTGCTACTCCTCCAGGTGCCAGCCCTGGAGAACTAGGTAGCACCAAGCCAAGTAGCCAACGATCCAAACACCAGCTAAGGCTATGGGTCTCGTCACCACCACGCTCTTCGGCATCAAGTCCCCAACGAAATCCCGTAAGCTGCAAATAACGACTAACGCTGCCGGCATCGTCTTGAGTTAAACCCTGCTGTTGCTGTATGGCTGGATTAGCGAGCAAGCCTTCTAGAGCGGTAGCAGTAAGTCTGTCGCCCGCAATTTGCAACAGTTGCAACAACCCCTGCGTTATCCCAGGACTGTCTTGTTGGCTGCGATCTGTAATCCGCCAAGGAAGATCCACACCAGTGGCCGCAGCATCGTTAAACACCGAGGCCAGCAGAGGAGCAAAGCGACTGACCTGGGGTGTCATCACCAGTACATCACGTGGTTCAAGGCTGGGATCAGCAGCAAACCATTGCAAGATTTGATCACGAACTAACTGCACCTGGCGCCATTGCCCAGGGCAAGCCAGAAACAGCAAAGAGCCATCCTCTTGCCTACGACGCAAAGGTTGTTGATCCTCTGGTGAAACGAGCTGCTGCTGAAGCAGCTCGAGCAGAGTGGGTTCTGTTCCTGATTCACAGGCAATGGTGGCCGGTGCGGCAAAAAGATCACCCTCCTGCCACTGGCCAAGCTGACTCTCACCGCTCCCTTCTAATAACTGCTGAAATTCCGCACCCATTCGTCCAAGCGTGGCTTCTAAGCGCGGCGCTTCGAGCAACCAAGAACCATCAGCTGGCTCGATCCATTGATGACCTAACGCCTCCCTTCTGCTACGGCAACGCTGCCATAAATCTGGACAAGGAGTGAGCAAGAACATCTGCACATCAATCACCCCGGAGAGGGCCTGGATCAACTCCATTTGCACCGGAGCAAGACTGCTCAAGCCAAAAAGCCGCAGTTGACTTGGCAGTGCCTTGGCGGGATGCTCCCCACCTCGCAGCATTGCAACTGCCCTATGCACCTGAAGTCCAAACGGCTCAGCATCCAAACGTTCAGCCAATAAGCGCAGTAGCTGCGGTTGCCAGCGCAGTTGAGATGGAAGCTCTTGAGAAGGAATAGAAAGCTGATCACCACCCTCCAGCCATTGATAGATCAACTGCGGGCGGTATAGGGCGTAGTCGTCAAATGCATCGGCAATGCTTCTTGCTAATTGCCATTGCTCTCGGTTCAGCTGACCTGGCTGGGATGGCTGACGATTAATCCACTCCCTTAATGGCGCAGCTTCTTCTGTCTGTAAAACCTGCGGCAATACATCGATCAGAGGCCATACAAGTCGACTAGCGCGCCAAGGATCCTCAGCATCACTATCGATCCCCAAGACGGTTCGAACCAACTGCCGCAAAAGTGATCCAGGGAAAGGGAACCGCACCAAAGCGCTAACGCCATTGACGATTGCCAACTGTTCTCCCAACCAGCGGCTAGTAGGCCAGGTATTCACTACTACATCTACGGAGTCGAACAAACCTGGTGGCGCAAGACTTAGCTGTTGAGCCAGCAATCGAGCCAACCACTCCGCTCGATTGCTGCGATAGATAGTCAGCAAGGCTTAGCTAAAACCGAAGGTGATGAAGTAGTCATCTCTCGAGGCACTACCTCTTTGAGCTTATTGATATCGGCTGACCAACGTTTTTTCAGTCGATGATCACCGCAAACCTGAACAACCGCATCACTTTCTGGGCAATAGGCGCTGAGCGCCCCCCCATAACAAGCACCTGTATCAATCATCACGATATGGCGATGGCGCTCTACCTGAGGACGGGGGGTATGAGCGACTACCACGCGTCCATAGCGACCGTCGTAATCCTCCCAGAATGAGTTGCGAATGCTCAAATCTGGATTGCCATTAAGATCTAAGCCGGCGTGAGTAGCAATCCACCCATTGGCTTTGTAAACAAGAGGCAGCCCTTTCAACCGGCCAAGCCACTCTCGAGCCAGCTCATCACCCAATTGCCTGTAAGTGTCAATCGATAGCAACGCAGCCCGGCAATCTTGATGATCTGCCTCCAGGCAATTGATCAGATGCTGTTCATGGTTACCTCGCAACCAAATAGCACGACCCTTACAGACCAGTTCCCAAACAAGCAACATGGTGGCCTCAATGGCTGGACCACGATTGATCACATCTCCACAAAAGACAAGCTGAGCCGAACTAGGGAACACCTCGAGTAGCTGCAACAAGGATTCATAACAGCCATGTACATCTCCAATCACCCAATGATGTTCGCAGGGTGAATTCACAATCGGAGAAACATTCTCTTCAAGATTCTGCCTGAGCTATAGCCATATGTCATTGGTACTGCGTACGGTGAACAATCTTGAGGTGGCTGATTTGGATCCACGCACGTTGCCGGTTATCAAACGAGTGGACTTGCTCGTAAAAGCCCTCAATGGTGCTGAGAGCACCAATGAAGCTTTGGCGCGTTGCGAGGACGGAGAAGCAATGCTGGACGTACTTCTCGGGGCCTCAGCCAAACTTGGCCTTGGTCTTACCCGGGAAGATTTAATGACAACACCACCAATCCGTGACTGGATCTGGTGGAAAGAGAAAGAGGCCCTAATCACCATCGGCGAGACCAAACCCCGTTACAAACAGGACGACCCTGCTACTAAATCAAACGCTTCTGGCAGTCGCAGCTTTCTAGGCCTATTCAGATTCTGATTACTTGATATTCAAGAGCCTGTTTTCAGGCTTTAGCAAGAGGATCAGGAATATTCGAGCTTGGAGCCTCGAACTCACCTTGCGCTACGAACTTCAACCTGAGCTTCATAAACGTGATGAAATTTTGATCGGTCGAGACCAAAGCTGCTGCAGGCTGAGGGATCTTTTTGCCCAAATCGGCAAGTTCAGGGGCTTTCAAAAAAGCCGGACTAGATATCAGCCAGAAGTCGATCGCTTTATTTAGCTCGTCATAGTGGCGCGTGCGTTCTCGCAGCAACTCCTGCATGGTGTGCTCAGTAAGTAGACGTTCACTGGCAGCGACGAAATAATGCTTGCTCATCCTTACTGGCTTCCGAATAGAGGGTCTCGTCGAGGATTCTGTACCAGACGCTTCATCTCTCTTACCGCTTCTTGCAGACCTACAGCGATCGAGCGAGCCACGATCGTGTGACCGATATTAAGTTCTTCAATCCCTTCAATAGCTGCCACGGGTTCAACATTTTGGTAAGTCAAGCCATGTCCGGCATTCACTCTTAAACCGAGACTGCGTGCCCTTGCCGTGGCTTCTGTTAAACGTGCCAGCTCAAGGGGTTGCTCAGCCCAGCAGGCTTCTGCATAGGCCCCTGTATGGAGTTCCACCCAGCGAGCACCACAACTAGAGCATGCCTCTAATTGCTTTGAGACAGGGTCCACAAACAAGCTGACTGGGATTGCCGCAGTCTGTAACTGATCGACAATGTCACGCAGAGAAGGCTCCTGGGCCGCCACATCGAGGCCACCTTCTGTAGTTACCTCCTCTCTTCGTTCTGGCACAAGAGTCACCATCTCAGGTTTTACCTTCAAAGCGATCCCTAGCATTTCCGAAGTAGCCGCCATCTCCAGATTGAGACGACTGCGAACTGTCATCCGAAGAAGCTCCAGATCACGATCCTGGATATGACGCCGATCTTCTCGCAAATGCACTGTGATGCCATCAGCTCCACCTAGTTCCGCCAGCGTGGCCATGAGAACTGGGTCTGGTTCAACGGTTTGGCGAGCCTGACGCACGTTGGCGATGTGGTCGATATTGACCCCGAGGCTTGCCATGAAGAAAGGGAGACATGCCTAATCCTATTAAGAAGGACTGAGCGCAATCTGTCGCCCTAGGCGATTGGCCGCAGCTCTAACTGCCCAATCACTATTGGGTTAATGCGTTGTTGGCCTTTAAGTTCAGATGTTTGAATTCGCCAGAGACGGTGTCCTCGGCCCTTGCGACTCGTGAAAATGCTCTTGGTCTTGCTATAGACCCGTTCTTAGCACCCTTGGCCATGGTGACGACGCAAGACATTGTCTTGCGTCAATATTTTCGTGAGCGCATTGTTCTGGGTCAGGAAAATCTGCCCATGAAGGGACCAGTGTTGCTAGCGCCAACCCACCGCTCACGCTGGGATGCATTAATGCTGCCACTAGCTGCTGGTCGTCGGGTGACAGGCCGGGACTGTCGCTTTATGGTCACGCTCGATGAAATGAAGGGTTTGCAGGGATGGTTCCTTCATCGCTTGGGATGTTTCCCAGTAAATCAGTCCAAGCCTTCACTCACTAGCCTGCGCTATGCCATAGACCTAATGGCCGATGGTCAACAAGTGGTTGTCTTTCCCGAAGGAAAAATCAATCGAAACGAAGACCCAATACAACTTCACCAGGGGTTGGCACGTCTGGCCCAACTTGCTCAAAGTCAGAAGGTAGATGTACAAATAGTGCCGATTGGCCTTGGGTATAGCGAAGTCATCCCAAAAGCCTGTGGGAGGGCGTCAATTTGCTTTGCTGAGCCAATGAAAGTGGTCGGGACTGGTCGAGAAGCGATCAAAAGCTTCAATACCGAGCTCTCTGCACGAATGCATGCAGCTGAACAAGCTGCCCTTCAGGCCGTAGGCCGTATCAAGAAAGCAACTTAAAGTTCCTTTTATCTGTTCTTCCCTTCATGAGTTGTCGCCTTCCGCTGATGGCCTTTGCACTATGCACTGGTCTTGCTATATCGCCTTGCTCAGCACTGGCCCAAACACCAACTTCATCGACTGACAAGGTCCTAGCCCAGGGGAACGAAGGGTTCAATGTGAGTGCAGTCCAAAACCTGCTCGTTCAAGGTGATGCCGCTGTATCCGCTGGCAATTTGGACCAAGCAAGAAAGGATTATGACAACGCCCGTGATGCCTCAAAACAACTATTGGCCTTTTATCGGGACCTCAGCGGCGCCTTCCGTGGCCTAGATGCTCGCATCCCTCGTGAAATGGACACCAAGGGACGTAAAGCCTTAGGGCTGCTGGCGCAGGCCAACCTACGCCTTGCCGCACTTTTCCGCCGACAAAACCAACCAGAGATAGCGGTGCCAGTTCTAGTCGAAGTAGTCAGACTGATGTCACCCTCTCGCCCGGAAGGCCAAAAGGCCTATCAAGGCCTTATAGAGCTGGGTTTTGTTGAAACCCCCTTTGCCGGTGCCAAGCTGACGACCTCCGACTGAGTCAATTCTCAGCTTGAATCTGTCAAGATCAATCTTTGCAGTAAACGTTCATCTACATGGTTCAGTCCGACGAAGTTGAGGCAGCAATCCGCTTGGCCCTACCTGATGCTGAGGTCACAGTTGAGGACCTCACAGGTGGGGGTGACCACCTTCAAGTGAAAGTGATTTCAAATGCATTTGCTGGCCTTTCGAGAATCCATCAGCATCAATTGGTCTATGGAGCCCTTAAGGATCAACTCGCCAGTGAAGTCATCCATGCACTGGCTTTGAGCACTAATGCACCCGACTGAACCCACTTAATCACTTCTATTTCCCATGGATTCCAACACACAGACCCGTATAGATACACTGATCCAGTCAAGCCCGATCATGGTGTTCATGAAGGGCACAAAACTGATGCCCCAGTGCGGCTTCTCTAACAATGTGGTGCAGATACTCAATTCTCTAAGCATTAGTTTCGAAACCTTTGACGTGCTCTCCGATATGGATATTCGCCAGGGGATCAAGGATTACTCGAATTGGCCAACTATTCCCCAGGTTTACGTCAATGGGGAGTTCATCGGCGGATCGGACATCTTGATTGAAATGTATAACTCAGGGGAATTAAAAGAGAAGCTTGAAATCGCTCTGGCCAGCTAGAAAATCACGGCATATAAAGAGATAGCTAAAGGGGGTAACCAGCTTTTTATGCACAGGCAAAGTTCAGCAAAACTCAAATCTTCTGCTTGGGGCGGCGAACACCAATGACGCCGATCTTGCCCTTACCTAGAACTTGATACAAAGCAATAGGGCATCTCAGACACCTTGCCAGGTTGCTAGGGGTCCGTGGAATGAGGGGTCCCGCCAGAATTTGGATGACGAATCATCCAGTCATGACCAAGATTGACCGTGCAACATTCCCTTGAATCCTGGCGGCGCTATTCGCTAACAGCCGACTATCATTGCCAGTTGACACTGCATTACCAGCCACATCGCAATCAAGCGGCAGCCCACCTGCTCACCCTGCTGACTGAGCAGGAGACCTTTGCAAATAAAGACCCTGGCGTTACGCGCTTGGTCTGGATGATGGGGATCTCCGATTTTCATTTGCACAGCACTGAGCTGCCCACTTAAGGCAGCGGGGGCTTTTCTATTCTCCAATCAAGGCCTATCAGCACTAATTCGTAGAACTCAACGGGAAACCAAACCTTCCCTGATCAACTGACCCTAAGAGCAACTGAATGAAGTGGGTGAGGCACAATTACCACCCTGCTTCTTTGTTGCGATAAAGGGTACTCAGATCACCATCAGGACCGATAAAGCTCGAAGGATCCAGTATCCACCTCTCTACGAGAGCTTCAAACCTTGCCTGCTCCCTTGTGTCTAACTGACCAATACGTCTTAAAGCATGAATGTAACCATCGGCATAGAGCCGTAATTCTGATGGTCTGTGGTGCCTACTAGTGAGTTCCTGACAGGCATCACAAAGAGACTGAAAATGTCTAATCGCCTCTGGATGGTCAAGGGATGTCATGGTCGGAGATCACGGCAGTCTCTGTTTTAAGCCTGCCATCGGGTTGGGTTTAGCGTAAGGGGGCAATGTCATGGCACGTGACCTCCACTCCCCACGATCTTCATTCCACAGAGGAGCACAAAATCTCTTCTTCGGGGTCTATGCAGATGCAGCCCACAACGCAGCAACCCTCACGGGTTCTTGTGGTGGAGCCACACCCGACTCTTCGCACTGTGCTGGTGCATCGCCTCCGGCAAGACGGTCATCTCACCGCAGCTGTGGCCACTGCCATTGAAGCAATTGAAGTCTGCCAAGATCAGTCACCGGATCTTCTTGTCAGTGCTGAACTGCTTGAGAAAAGTTCGGCAATGCGACTCTCTCATCAGCTTCGTTGTCCTGTGTTCGTGCTTACGGCCCGCACAGGTACAGAACCCTTGGTGTGCCTACTAGATGAGGGTGCCGATGATGTATTGCGCAAACCATTTGGGCTGGAGGAACTCGCAGCGCGTTGTCGCACCTTGCTAAAGCGTGGACATAGCGGCCTGCAAGAACGCGTCACCGTGGGCCCCCTTGAGGTCCATTTGTTGCTCAGACAGGTAACTCTGCGAGATAAACCTGTGGAATTAAGCCCCAGGGAATTCGCCCTACTCTGTGCACTCTTGATGCCTCCGGGTATCGTTCGAAGCCGACAGGAACTTTTGAGAATGGCCTGGCCTCCCTTCAGTGGCGGTCCCCGTTCGGTAGATACCCAAGTTCTTACCCTTCGGCGCAAACTTGAACAAGCTGGCCTTGGCGAAGGAGGTGGCATAACCACAATGCGCCAACAAGGATATCGATTCAGCTTGGACAACCTCTCTGATCCAGATTCATAGCAACTTGTTGGACAGAGAAGTTATCCTTGCCCTAAGGAGAGGGCTCCATGAAAGTAGGAGCTGATATGCCCAGGCCACAGGGATAATTAATGACCATCAAAATAACAAATACTTACAAAAAGCTACCCTTCTAAGCAAGTTTAATCGTGAAGTTTAAGCTAACTCAAATCAGCCCAACTGAAGCTGCAAGAATCTATCCACAGCGGAGGGGAACTGAAGCAAAAGTCGCAGCTGGAACAAGGTGATGACTACATCTGATTTTATATTTTGGCATCTAAATATTCACCTGGCATTGAGAAGATATCGGTAGAGACTGGAGCTGTAATACCAATCGCTGCGAT
>Ga0208639_1002462_pt1 | contig 10823 bp, 8 predicted proteins | sample ETNtaG_33_FD_185772 | JGI IMG/M metagenome (GOLD analysis project Ga0208639, IMG submission 185772) | Marine microbial and viral communities from oxygen minimum zone, Eastern Pacific Ocean - ETNP201310SV76 (SPAdes) (version 2) | ecosystem: Environmental > Aquatic > Marine > Oceanic ...
GAATGAAACGGAATGGGAACTCTTTTTCAGCAGAACACATTGAAAACGAACAGCCTCACAGGGTTTCTCGGGTGAAGGGAATTTTCAGGAAGAGCCGGCATTTCAAGAAGGATCAATGGATCCTGGAAATGGCAGTTTGCGGATGCTGCGAAGGCTCTCATTCATCATTGCAGACGTTCCACCACCAGGGCGACCCCGTTTCCCCCGCCGATGCAGGCACTGACAAGACCAAACTGAAGGTCCCTTTGACGGAGTGCGTAGAGCAGGGTGGTCAGGATTTTGGATCCGGTGGCGGCGATCGGATGTCCGAGGGCGATCGCGCCTCCATGGACATTGACCTTGTCACGGTTCAGATCGAGTTTCTGTTCGCAGGCGAGGTACTGGGCGGCAAAGGCTTCGTTCAATTCGATCAAGTCGATGTCATCCAGTTCCAGTCCGGATTTACGTAAGGCCTCGGGAATCGCCTTGACCGGGGAAAGCCCGAATCGGCTGGGTTCGTATCCTACAAAGGCATAGCCGCGGATCAGCGCCATCGGTTCGAGCCCCTGCTGACGGGCGCTTTCCCGATCCATCAGGAGCTGGGCCGAGGCCGCATCGCAGAGGGCACAGGCGTTTCCGGCGGTGATTGTGCCGTCCTTGCGGAAGACGGGTTTCAGTTTGGCAAGAGATTCCTCTTTTATTTCGGCACGGAAGATTTCCTCATCCCTGAATGGCTGCGTTTGTCCTTTGCGTCCCGGCACTTCCACTGTCGCAATTTCATCTTCGAATTTTCCTTCAATGAAGGCTGCTTCCGCTTTCTGATGGCTCTCCAGGGCGAACTGGTCCTGTGCTTCACGTCCGATGTTCATTTCTTTTGCAAGATCATCCGTCATTTCTCCCATCAGTCCTCCACCCAAGGGGCAGAGGAAGCCGTCACGATGCATGATATCTACCAGTTCACCGGGCCCCATGCGGTAACCGAAGCGCGCTTTGGGCAAGGCATAAGGCACCTGGCTGGTGCTTTCGGTACCACCGATCATCACTGTTTTGGCATCTCCCGCCTTGATCGCCTGGGTTCCGAAAATCAGTGCCTGGATACTGGAACCGCAGCGCACGTTAACAGAGACCGCAGGGGAATCCAAGGGCACCCCGCCGCCCACCGCCGCCAGCCTTGCGGGGTTGGGGCCGACTCCGGCCTGCCAGGCACTGGCGAAGATGGTCTGATCGATCCGTTCCACTTCAATTCCCGAACGTCTGATGGTTTCACGGATCACCTGTCCTCCGTACTCGGTTGGATTGAGTGAGGAGAGTGACCCGCCGAATTTACCACCCGCGGATCGTGCGGCACTGAGAATGACGACTTCACTGCTCATGCTTTCCTTGTCTGTAAGTGGTGGATGCTTCTTGAATGATTAATGATTTCAAGGTCCTGGATTTCAGTCCAATTCCTGATGAGAAGAACCATTCAGGGATTGGAGACGATCTTTATTTTAAATCTTTGACATCTACAGGCAAGGCTGGGAATTGAAACAGCTGTCAATTTAGGCTTCTGGCTTGCCGAAATACGCCAGACCAGCATCATGAAAGGGATGCGAGACGCATCAGAGTTAAAAATAAACGTTTTCAGAAACAGGAAATCAACCTATGCCCAGAAAAGAAATCATCGATCAGTACAGCCGGGAATTAGAAAAAACTTATCAACAACGGACCGGAAAATCCCAGAAAATCATCCGCGACGCATCACGTTACGTTCCAGACGGGGACATGCGCATTTCGGTCTGGATGGAGCCTTATCCCACAGTGATGAAACGTGGAGACGGCTGTCGGCTTTATGACGTGGACGGCAACGAGTACCTGGATTTTTCCAACAACTGGACATCCATGGTTTTGGGCAACAACCATCCACGCGTGGTGGAAGCCATCACCCGTCAGGCGGCCCAGGGTTCTGCGATGGCGGCACCTTTTGAGCAGGTCTATGACTGGGCGGGGATGATCTGTGATCGCATTCCGGCGATGGAACGTGTCCGTTTCTGCACTTCCGGAACGGAGGCCTGCATGTTTGCCATCCGTGGTGCAAGGGCCTTCACCGGCAAGGACAAAATCCTCAAGATGGAGGGCAACTATCACGGCAGCTACGACATCATGGAGATGCAGGTAGGCTGGCGCAAGCTTCCGCCGGGACTGCCCAAAAGCGCGGAGCAGGATGTGCTGACCACCCCTTTCAATGACAAGGAAAGCGCTGAGAAGCTGATCCGTGAAAACCGTGACGAACTGGCCGCAGTGATTGTGGAAGGCGTCATGGGTGCAGCAGGCATGATTCCGCCGGAAGCGGACTACCTCCAATTCCTAAAAAAAACAGCTTCGGAAAACGGGGTGCTGCTGATTGTCGATGAAGTGATCAGCTTCCGGCTCTCCACCGGCGGGGCCCAGATGATCTACGATGTGGAGCCCGACATCACCGCACTCGGGAAAACCATCGGTGGAGGGATTCCCGTCGGCGCCTTCGGCGGTCGTGAGGAGGTGATGGCGGTCTTTTCACCCAGGCACAAACGGCCCGCCCACCATGCGGGGACTTTCGTAGCCACCCCGCTCGGCGTTGCCGCTGGGATTGCTTCACTTCAGGAAATGAATCAAGAGGCCCTGGAACGCATCAATACGATGGGTGAATCGATGGCGGTTGAGGTCCGACAGATGCTCAAGGATCTGGGAATCAAGGCCCAAGTTAAGGGTTATGGATCCCTGCAGCAGATTCATTTCACTCCGGAACCCGTCAGCACGGCATCCACGGCTTTTCTCACTCAAGACCGTGAAATCCTCCGTCTTTTCAACATGGCAATGATGAATCAGGGATTATTCATCGGAAACCGCGGCTTTTTCGCACTTTCCACGGTGATGGAGGATTCTGATACAGAACGTGCCCTGGAAGCTACGGAACGTGCCTTGGCCGGGCTGAAGCCGATCATCGATGAGGCCGTTCCTCAACTGGCCGTCTGAAAAGCCCCAAATCGCACCAAGGCCTTATGATGACCCAGGCAGGATTTTTTCAAGATCTCCTCCAATCCATTTTCAAAAGGAGCATCAAACTCCCGAGTCTCAACTGGTTGGAACGTGAAAACCGTGAGCAGTCACTGAAAATGTTGGCGGCTCTGGTGCTTGAAACCAAAGGGGAAGCATCGGCGCTGGTCTATGCCGACCGTTTTTTGAAGCGTTATGCAGAAACCGACGCGGAGGAGCGCAACGGGTTTTTCATGCTGCTGGCGGAGGAATACGATATCGATGCCGGGCAAATCATACGTGCTGCTCAAAAGTATGGAGACGATAAGGATCCGCAAAATTTCTGCAGCTTGATGCAGGCGGCGGAACCTCCAAGGCAGGAACTCTTCCGCCGTCTGAATTCCGTGGCGGACGGCACCGTCGGTCTGGTGCGAATGCGGGAGGCACTGCTTGAAGAAGCGCGGAACAATCCCGTCCTGAAACGTGTAGACGAAGATTTCCGCCACATGTTTCGTTCCTGGTTCAACCGCGGTTTCCTTGTCATGCGCACAGTCGACTGGACCACACCAGCTCACATCCTGGAGAAGATCATTGCCTACGAAGCGGTGCATGAAATCCCATCCTGGGAAGAATTGCGGCGCAGGCTGGAACCCAAAGACCGCCGCTGTTTTGCCTTTTTCCATCCGAGCATGCCCGATGAACCCCTGATTTTCGTGGAGGTTGCCCTCCTCCAGGGCATGCCTTCCAAGATTGCGGACGTGCTCGATCCGGAACGGGTGGCGGAAGATCCGGAAAACGCGAAAACAGCGGTTTTCTATTCGATCTCCAACTGCCAAAAAGGGTTGAAAGGGATTTCCTTCGGGAATTTCCTGATCAAGCAGGTCGCCAACGACCTGCAGAAGCATTTTCCTCAGCTCGAGGAATTCGCAACCCTCTCCCCGCTTCCGGGATTCATGCGTTGGCTGAAGCAGAAAGAGGATTCGGGAACCGAGCCCTGGCTCGGGGAACTCTTCAAACGGCTGAGCAACAATGGATGGAATCTGGATCCGCAGTTGGCGGAACAGTTGAAGCCTTCAGTGCTGGGACTCTGCGTACGATACCTGTTTCAGTCGGAGCGAAGCGACGGCAGTCCCAACGATCCGGTGGCCCGCTTTCACCTGGAAAACGGGGCCAGCCTGGAACGGGTGAACTGGCTCGGGGATGTGTCCGCCCGGGGTATTGGGCAGGGAGCGGGACTGATGATCAATTACCTCTATGATCTTTCACGACTTGAACAAAACCATGAACTCTACGCCGCCAACAAAGAGGTGATCGCGTCTCCTTCCGTCAAAGCCCTGTTCAAGGAAACATCAGGTTCCAAGCAAAGTTTACTTTTTCCCGTTTCTGAGGAATTCCATGAATAAAACTGCAGGTGGCAGGTGCCGGTCTGTTGTTTATAAGCTGCCTCCAGAGTTTTCTGCGATGACCAGCATTTCTTGCTCCGGGTCTTGACAGACGAGCAGGGTGCTGATTCCGGTTTCGGTCCCATAAATCATCAGGCATAGGATCTTCTCTTCTTCGATCCCAGCACCGGGATGACCTCCAGGGAAGGGTGGTTGACATCGGTCAAGAAATAATATCCTGAAAACAGTGCTTCATTGCCGATATCGAAAGATAGATCGAACTGTTTCTTCAGAGCTAATCTCCAATATCCAGAATTTTTACCGGCGGATGTTTTTTCACTCAACTCCTTCAGTTTCTGGGCGAAGTCTCCCTCGGCCTGGTTCTTCACAGTCTGTTTGAACTCCGCCAGGGTGGATCTTCCGATCCTTATTTTTGGCTCTGCAGCTTGCAATTCTGTAAAGAAAAATCCGAACACCATCAGCAATAATGCCACCATCAACGATTGGGTAAAACGTTTGTTCCATTCATTCTTCATCATCGAAAACCTCCCATAAAGGAAATCAGCAATAAATCCTAATGCCAATATCAGTACTAATGTTAAAACTGCTGAAATCAAACTCACACTTGAACCTAGAAATACCATTAATTGATCCAAGGTTTAAAATAATGATAATTATACTAAATCAACCCCATCCATAACTAACCTAGTAAATATACGCATAAATCTAATTGTTTAAAAAACAAGATAAATAACTGATATCATTAAATTAAAATGATAATTAATGGTAAAAAATAGGGAAAAAGAGGAAAAAATTAATTTATTGTATTTATTAATTTATTGGATACATGTAGATGTTTTTCCCATCCGCGGAGAACTTTCTGAAAGGAAATCTTCACAAAATTGAGGAAATTAAAAATAGAGGAATTTTAAAGACCAGCGAATCCGTTTGGATTTCAGTTTGGAAAATCTGAAGACAAAAGACTGGTTTCCGGAAAGGCACGCTCAAGGATGGAGTCGATGTCGACATTGGCAGGAAGGGTGCCGTAGGTTCCGGACCAACGGTCTCCGAGACGTGAGAAGCAGAATGCGTCGGCAACCGCTGGGGGAGCGTGTTGCACCAGCAGTGCTCCCTGGAGGGTGAGCGCCATGCGTTCGGTGATGCGCCGGGCACGCAGTTCAAAGTTTTCAGGATCTTCGATTTCCCTGCGGCATGCATCAATCGAAGCATCCAGGTGGCGGTTCGCACCTCGGGTGGTTTCGAGTTCATCGAAGAAGGCCGGAATGCTGGCCTCTTCACGGATCATCGCACGTTGGACATCGAGACAGATGACGTTTCCGGAGCCTTCCCAGATGCTGTTTACTGGAGCTTCACGGTAAAGCCGGGGCATGATCGATTCCTCGATGTAACCGGGTCCGCCGTGGCATTCTAGGGATTCACAGATGTGTTCCGGAGCACGTTTGCAGATCCAGTATTTGCCGATGGCCGTCCCGATTCTTGCCAGTGCCGATGCCGCGGGGTCCTGAGGGGCTTCGTCCATGGCGCGTGCGAGCCTCAGGGTCAAAACCAGGGCTGCTTCTGCTTCGATGGCAAGATCCGCCAGCACATTACGCATCAGGGGCTGGTCGATGAGTTTTTTCTTGAAAGCGTTTCGATGGCGGGTGTGGTGGACCGCCTGGACCAGTCCCTGGCGCATCATTGCCGCTGAACTGGCACAGCAGTAGAAGCGGTTGCCCTGGACCATATCGATGATCGTCCTCACCCCGCGTCCTTCCTCTCCGATCATCAGGCCCCAGGTATCCTGGAATTCCATTTCTGATGAGGCATTGGAACGGTTTCCAAGTTTGTCCTTCAACTGCTGGATGAAAAAATGGTTCCGTTCTCCGTCAGTTTTCCAGCGTGGGACCAGAAAACAGGAAAGTCCGTCTTCCGAGTTGGCCAGCATCAGGAAGGCATCACACATCGGGGCGGAGCAAAAGTATTTGTGCCCGGTGAGCAGGTATTCTGCCCCGGGCCCCTTCCTGCTGCCGCAGGCCACGGCACGGGTGGTGTTGCTGCGTACATCAGAACCGCCCTGCTTTTCGGTCATGAACATGCCGACGGTGACTCCGCTTTTCCGGGTGACGGGAATGTCTCGGGGATCATAGCTCGTGGAAAGCAGCCTCGGGATCCACTCATCACCGATGCTGGGGGTCCACTTTAGTGTCGGCACAGCAGCATAACTCATGGCCATCGGACACATCACTCCCCCTTCCGGTTGACTCAGCATGTATGTCAGTGCAGCGTGCACCACCTGTCCTCCGGGCTGGGGATGATTCCAGGCGAAATTGGGGACCTCATTGCTGATCGCAAGCTCCATCAACTCATGATAGGCAGGATGATACTCAACCTGGTTGATGCGGTTCCCATAGCGGTCGAAGGCTTTCATTTGCGGAGGATTGCGGTTGGCCTGTTCCGCCTTCTCGAAGACCTCGTTATTGCCGAAGGTCTTGCCCATCCGCTGTAGTTTATCCAGTGCCCAACCCCCGCCTTCTCGCAAGACTCCCTCCCTCAGGGCAGAGTCGTTCATCCAGAGATCCTGATCTCCCAGATGGGGAGGCATATTGAGTACTTCGTGGGTAGGAAGATCCGTGAGAGGCTTGAAAGGAATCATGAGGACCTCAATGCTGAACGTTGATCGATGCAGAGGAATAAGTTCTTTTTATTAGACACGCGAACTATGGCCCTTTGCAAAGAAAAAATAGTTGTCCTTTGGCTCGGGCCCCTTCGTTTGTTTATTTTTTTATGGAACGCTAGGGCAGGCACAATTCAGAGTGACTGCTTCATGTATTGAAGTGCAGCCCTTTTGGAGCCCCTTTGGGCTCAGCGATGGTCAAACCTCTTCTGGAAAAAGTTTAGGGATAATGGCACAGGATTTTTGGATTAAGAAAGAAGCTTTCCGCCGAGCATTTTCGAAACCGCAGCAGCAGAAGCAATGGCTCCTTCGTGAAGTCCATTATTAAGGTAGGCCCCGGTATAGTAGGTATGATTCTCCCCGTTCGTCTCCCGGATTTCCTGGCGATAGTGAATGGCTTCTGGAGTATATAGAGGGGTGTGGTGGTTTTGGACGTCGAGAACCTGCTGCGGATCAATGCATTCTTCCAGATTGTATGCGAGGAAATAGGAAGTGGGATGTCTTGGAGAAAGGCCACAAAGTCTATTCAGGTAAGCGTTATATCCCCCTTCCTGACCAGTGTCTTTTTCGAAGACATCAAACTCAGTGTAAGAATTGATACCGTATGGACGGTAAAGTCCGGTATCTGTATGGATCTGGGTGCTAATATGATTCGTGTTCCAAGCGGCAAAGCGTTTTTTTTCTTCGTCAGTGGGGTCTGCAAGCAAGCTTCGGATCTGATCTGGAGGAGTGGCAAAGATTATCTTATCAAAGGCAAGGGTCTCTCCACTCTTCAAACTCAACAACGCACCATTGCTCTTGCGGACAATGTTGTCAATCTGCACGTTACAATGCACTTTGCCCCGGAATCGACCTAAGATGGCCTCGAAGTAGGAATATACTCCACCAGGAATCCTGCTCCATTGGGTATTAAGATTAATTTGTTGGAGGAGTTCGAAGGCAATTTCCGCAGAGAACTGATTGATCTTGGAATAGGGGGTGGAATATCCATACATCAGGAGCATTTTATACCAGCGGGACATCAATCGATCTGAAAAAAATTTGGAAATGGGTTGGTCGAAAAAAATCTTTTTTTCAAACAAGTGAATCTTTCCCCAGGTAATGAGGTAGTCAGGGAGCAGAGGCAGTAACTTGAAGTAATCTTTACATTTGCATAGGAAAGGTGCTGAGTCCTGGTTCACCGCTCCCGGAGACTGCCAGTAAGATCCATCTTCACTGAAAAAAGAAGTTGCACCACCTTGAGTGACTTCTAAATCAATTCCAAGATCCTCCATCAGAGCATTGAAATAAGGAGAGTGATCACGTAGAAATTCAATGACTCCGTTGTCTAGAGGGAATTTCGGACTAAAAGAAACGCTGCTTACATTTTTATTTAAAGTACGGACATTTCCACCCAGTATGGGTTGTTTTTCAAATAGAGAAATCTGATGGAAGGTATCGAGAAGGTAGGCGGTGGCTATACCCGCAGCACCTCCTCCGACGATGGCAATCTTCACGAGTAAAGTCCGAGTACTTGGTCCTGAGAAAGGGTTTCGTATAATTTGCATCCGGTCCAGATGGTTCCGGCAAATCCGGCATATCCGGAGGAAGCATTACAGAAATGGAATTGCCGAAGGGAGCTTCGATGGTCAAGTCGGCCGGGCCCAATGTTTTCGGGGATCATGTTAGATCCATATGAATTCCCCATGGGGCTCCAGCAATAGCGTTTGTTCGTTGTAGGGCTGCCTGTGATCTGAAAACTGAGGTATTGACGCAGATTCGGTAGGTAGTCACGCTCCATGATGTCAAGAATTGAGTCGAAGATTTCTTGTTTTTTTCGTTTATACGCTGCAGGGCTGCTCATTTTGAGATCCCAAAAACGTTGATAGTTGGCAACGGTGAGGAATTCCATGATCTGGTGTCCTTCGAGAGTGTCGCTCTTATCATCAGTCAGCAGGCCGGGGGTGGTAACGGCAAAGCTTGGTTTGCTGTAATCCCCAAGATCATACATCTGGTAGAAGGCTTTGTTGAGGTCGGGTTCTTCGGTGTGAAAGAGGTTCCACTTGCCAAATCCATGGGCAGTGAGATCAAGACCTTCGACAGTACAATAGGCCATGAAATTTGAGGGAGAGTAGGCGTAATTCAACTTCTTTCGGACATCCCGGGAGAACTTTTCCAGTCCGATTATCTCTGCAGCACAGCGAGGATCCATGTTGCAGACTGTGTTGCTTGCGCGAAATTCCAGAATCTCCGGTTGATTGTCGATTTGCTCAGCTACTACGCCTAGCACCTGGTCTCCTTCGAGCAGGAAGTCGATTACCTTGTGTTCGTAGAGGATGGAGCCTCCATGGTCTTCGATGACACCCACGAGGGAGTTGACCACGTGTTCAAAGTGGTGATCTGGATAGTAGGCCCCCCGGCAGTAGCCGGAGAAAAGCATCAGCCATGCGAAAAAAGACAACTGATTAGGTGGTAGTAAAAAATCTGGCCATTGGAGGGCAATCAAGGTCTGGGCTTCAAGAGGTATTTGGAAACGGTCAAAGACATCTTGTAGAGTGGCCTTTCGGTACTTTAAAAGCCGCGTGTATTGCGGTAATCGAAAGAGTTCACAAATTGCTTTGCTGTAGGTGGCCCAGGTTCGAGGTTGGAGGCTTGGCATTCTGTCGATGAGTTCGGACAGTTCCTGGATTTCCATAACAAAGCTGTCTAGGTTTTTCGCGTTTGCTGGAAAAAGAGCCTGGAGCCGCATGCTAAGTTTTTGGTAGTCGCATGGGATGTCGAGGGCATGACCGGGCATGCGCATATGATCGAAGCCGTCGGAGTCGTATTTGCTGAAGGTGACAGTTTCGTGCAGCTCAAGTTTTTTAAGCATATTGTGGACAGTTCGACCTTCGCCGCAGTTCCAAACGTAGTGAAGCTGTGCGTTGAATCGGTGACCACCCAACTCGAAGGTGTGGCCATAGCCGCCTGGATATTCGTGGGCTTCCAGGAGCAGGACATGCCGACCGGATTTGGCCATCAGAGCCCCGAAGGTCAGGCCGGCCAGTCCGCTGCCCACCACAACATAATCGAATTCCATCAAACTCCTCGATTTTATAGAGTCATAATTAATCAGCTCAGAAAACCAAAAAATGGAACAACTCTAGTCTTAGAGACATTTCTCCAACCTTAGCCCTCCTTGATCTTGGAAATGCAACTTCAGAGGAGTTAATTGTAACACTGAAAGGTTGATCTTAAGCCCAGTCTCAATATATAGCTCACTTGAATTCCTCTTCAAGCGCCATTTTTCAGTTTCCATCTGATTATGGAACCTGGGGTGGCCAGTCTTGTTTTTTTTCGCAGTTCGGCCCCAGGAGATCTCTGAGAGGGATGCCCATTCCGTTGCTGGTGCGGATTCTGGAGGAACACAGAGAGGCAGAGTCTTGTTCTGAAGTTTTTTTGAGAGCTCATGCACAATCTAAAAAAAATTTTCGAAAGGGAGGCTTGAATTCCAGGAAGGGCTCAATGGCCAATGGGAGGTAGCGGGAATTCATGCAATCAGTCCCAGTTACCCTGAGACCACTTCAACATCACCCAGGCTCTGGCTCCTGATGGTGATGAAAGCCTCTGGGAATCACATTAAAAATCTATGCAGCAGCCCTTTTGGGGCAAAGCCTGGGCTCCGGGCGACCTGATTCACCCCTGAAGGGAAGCCCAGATTTTTTGAGGGGTGAGCGGCATGTCGATTTGTGAAATTCCATGATCCCTTAAGGCATCGAGCACCGCGTTGACAATTGCCGGGGTTGCTCCGACGGTTCCAAGTTCTCCCACCCCTT
>Ga0208639_1002463_pt1 | contig 10823 bp, 9 predicted proteins | sample ETNtaG_33_FD_185772 | JGI IMG/M metagenome (GOLD analysis project Ga0208639, IMG submission 185772) | Marine microbial and viral communities from oxygen minimum zone, Eastern Pacific Ocean - ETNP201310SV76 (SPAdes) (version 2) | ecosystem: Environmental > Aquatic > Marine > Oceanic ...
ATTAATTCGATGCCCAAATTTACTGGTTTTGCAGTATTGTTTTCCTTAGCAAATGCTGGTCTACCAGGGACCTCAGGGTTTGTAGGTGAGTTCATGGTAATTCTAGGTTCGCTTCAGGCAAACTTCTGGTTTGCATTCCTAGCTGCAATGACTTTAATTGTTGGTGCGGCATATACTCTATGGATGGTGAAAAGAGTATTCTGGGGTCCTGTAACTAATTCAGATATCAGTTCTTTGAGTGATATAAATGCCAGAGAGTTATTTATTTTAGCCGCTCTTGCCTTTGCTGTATTGCTAGTAGGTATTTACCCCCAGCCATTGGTTGAAGTGATGCATTTGTCAATTGTCAACTTGCTAGAGCAAGCATTAACAACTAAACTGCCGGTGCCATTATGATGGATTATCAGTTCAATATTGCTGACTTATGTTTTGCCCTTCCTGAACTTTTTCTGTTGGGCGCTATTTCCGTAATATTGTTGCTTGATTTGTTTGTTTCTGAACGCTTTCAGAATCTAACTTACTATCTAACTCTGGCTACGCTTGCTGCTACGGGCTACTTTGCAGCTGGCTTGATTGGAGAGTCGAGAGTTATTTTTGATGGCACTTTTGTGCTTGATTCAGTCGCCTCTACGTTTAAGATGTTTATTGTTGGATTTAGCATTGTGGCAATGGTCTACTCGCGCTATTACCTTAGAGTTCATAATTTATTGAAGGGGGAATACTTTGTTTTGGTTCTTCTTTCAGTGCTAGGCATGATGGTGATGGCTTCTGCTCATAGCTTGCTAACAGTTTATTTAGGTTTGGAGATTATGTCTCTGTCTTTGTATACTATGATCGCGATAGCCAGAGATCGTGCAGTTGCAGTTGAGGCTGCACTTAAATATTTCGTTCTGGGCGCAATCGCATCTGGCTTATTGCTTTATGGCATGTCAATGATCTACGGTGTCACTGGTAACTTAAATATTACTGAAATTGCCTCGTTTGCATTGATTTCAAGTTTAACTTCAGAACAGATCTTAATCCTAAACTTCGGTTTGGTATTTTTAGTTATTGGTGTTGCATTTAAGTTTGGTGCTGTGCCATTTCATATGTGGATTCCTGACGTTTATCATGGCGCTCCAACTTCTGTCACAATGTTCCTCTCAACTGTGCCCAAGATTGCTGCGACGGCTATGTTAGTGCGACTGTTAATAGATGGTCTTGGTGAGTTTCAGGCTTATTGGGCAGACCTATTCATGGTTCTGGCGATTCTTTCTATTGCTGTCGGTGCAGTTGTTGCTTTAATGCAAACAAATATCAAACGCATGTTGGCATATTCCACTATTTCCCATGTCGGTTTCGTGCTACTTGGCTTTGTAACTGGGGCAGTCGAAGGCTATGGCGCAGCTGCTTTTTATGTGTTGGCTTATGTGCTAATGAGTTTGGCGGCTTTCGGTTGCATTATTGCTCTTAATAAGAAAGGTTTTGAGGCCGACAAAATTTCTGACTTTAAAGGTTTAAGCAAGAGCTCTCCATGGTTTGCATTAATCATGTTAGTAGTAATGCTTTCAATGGCGGGAGTGCCGCCATTTATTGGTTTCTATTCCAAACTATTTATTCTCCAGCAAGTCATTTCAGCGGGCTATATTTATTTGGCCATTGCGGCAGTAATATTTGCAGTTATCAGTGCCTATTATTATCTTCAAATCATCAAAGCAATGTATTTTGATGATCTACAAAAAGACTTCAAGGTCGCGACCTCAATGGATATGCGTCTAGTACTCTCTATCAACGGAATTTTGATTTTTGTTATAGGTTTAATGCCAAGTTATTGGATGGAATTGGCAATTTCTTTATTCTAATTAAGATCAATCCAACTAATATTAATAGTGACATTTGCAAGAGAGTGTTAAATATCAATATAATTGAGAGCGTTTATAATAGTTACATTTACCTGAGTTATTGATGATAGTTGCTCATAGAGGTGCCTCCAAAGATGCGCCAGAAAATACTCTTGAAGCGTTCCGCATGGCATGGCTGCAAAATGCTGATGCTATCGAGGGTGATTTTCGTCTTACTGGGGATGACCAGATTGTATGTATGCATGATGAGGATACATTGCGTACATGCGGTGAGAAAATGATTGTATCGGAAAGCGCTTATTCAGAGCTCTCTAGCCTAGATGCATCTTACCAATTTGATAATATTCCTTCGCAATCAGTTCCCTTGCTTAGTGATGTTTTTAAAACAGTTCCTGATAATAAGGCTATCTATATAGAGGTCAAGTGTGGACCTGAAATTGTTCCAGCCCTTATAAATGCGATAATAAATTCAAATCTAGGAAAGGAGCAAATTTCAGTCATTGCATTTGATGATGTTGTAATTAAAGCCTTGAAGTCTGTGGCTCCTAATATCAAAGCAAACTTGTTATATGATGTTGCATTACCAGTTGATAGTAGTGAGTTGCTAGACCGCTTGAAGAATACTAAAGCGGATGGTCTGGGCTCAAATAATATGAACTCTAAAGAACTAATTGATGCCGTCATCCAAGCTGGTTTTGAATACCATTGCTGGACTGTTGATGACAGTAAAACTGCTAAAAAATTATTGGAGTGGGGTGTAAACTCAATTACAACCAACAGGCCAGGTTATTTAAGGCAGCAACTTTATTAGTAAATATAGTTCTTGACGCTGACTCTTAATGGAATATAAAATGCAGTTTCTTTCCTAGGGCTGTATTTTTATTTTCAATGAATACTAAAATATCAATAAGTGCACTGTCTGCAATTATGGCGGCTTTTTCCTTTTCTCTTGCTGCCGCTATGGTTCCTTACTTTTACGCTGCCGGAGGTAGCGTGTTTCTGCTGCTTTGTGTACGCTATATCTTTACTCTTTCTCTTTCTAGTGTTTTTGATAGGACGCCTAGAAAACAAAAAACCAAGAAAATTAATTTTAGACTGGTATTGATAAGTATATTGCAGGCTTTATTCATAGCCTCATACATGTATTCGATAAAACTTATACCGTTAAGTTTAGCTGTGGTAGTAATTTACACATTTCCTATCATTACTTTTTTTGCCAACTCATTAATCAAAAGCAGGTCAGTTGATGTGTTGTCAGTTATAGCACTTCTTGTGTCTTTGCTTGGTATTTTAGTAATGGTTCAGGGAGGCTCCTCTGGTTGGAATTTATGGGGAGTATTCTGGGGATTGATTGCTTCAGTTGCACAAGTAAGCGTCAACATTCTTTCCCGTCACGATAGTATAGAGCCAGGGTGGGGGTTGGTTAAATACATTACAATTTTGCCGTCAATAGTATTTTTATTAATATATTTTACAAACACTGCTGAGCCGATAGCATCTGTTACATCAGAGGTTTTAATGTGGGGTATGCTTTCTGCAATGGGCATGAGTGGTGGCTTTTACTTTTTCTTTAATTCGATTGCAAGAATTGGCCCTGTACGTACCGCTAATGTAATGTATATGGAGCCAGTTTTTACAATAATTCTTGGTGTAATTTTGCTAGGAAATGTACTCGGCTATTACCAGTGGTTAGGTATTCTGATTATTTTATTGGCTACTGTTACGCTTGAGCGATGGGGAAAGAAATACAGTTAATTATTAGTTGCAATTTTTTACCAGTGGATGAAGCATCTACGAGATTCTCATAGGCAAACTTTAGAGCGATATCATTCGCTAAATTTATTGGTGAGATATTAGTTGTTTTTTATACCTAAAGACTTTGGTTCGAGAACATTCCTTAAATGCATCTGCTACAACAAACTACCTTCACAAAAAAAAGTCACTTAGACGATAGTTAATTTTCAGTCGGAGGCATATCTTCTGGGTCTATGCCGGGTACGAATGTAATACCTGCTTGCTGCTTCCAGTCGTGGGGGTAAGCGGCATAAAATATTACACACTTTTCATCGCATTCGTAGGCAATTTTGTTATCCCGAGGAATATATAACACGTCCCCTGGCGAACATACATATGATTCGCCATCGCAAGTCAATCGGAATGTACCTTCCATGCAATAAATAATTTCATCGCAAGTGAGGTCCCAAGGAACCGAAACTTGGTTTAAAAAATTCAATCCGCCACACATAGTGTCGCTGACAGCGCTTGTAACAAAAGGCTTTATATAACTTTTTCCTGGTTCCAATGTGTGTAAGCGGTGCTCTATATCAGAAAATTTGTATAGTTTTGGTTTGTTGTCCATGGTTAATTATTGCTCCAGTTTAAGTTTTTCATTCAGTTCAACAACATACCCATCCGGATCTTCGATAAATGCAAGGATACGGGTGCCGGCATTCATCGGTTTGGCGGGACTGATTATCTTTGCTCCTTGGGCTTCAAGGTCGTCAACAGCCTGATAAACATTTGGCGTTTCAATGCAAATATGACCCCAGCCGTTGCCTTTATCATAATGCTCTTCTTGATCCCAATTGTGTGTCAGTTCTAGTGCTGGAAATTCTATCTCAGGTCCATAGCCAACAAATGCGTTGGTGTATCGACCACCGGGATAATCGGTGCGCCTTAAAACCTGCATACCTAGAATGTCACAATAGAAACTGATTGATTTTTCAAGATCTAGTACTCTAATCATTGTGTGCGCTAATCTGTAACCATTATCTTTGCTTTCAGTTGTCATGTCTCCTCCATTAATAATTGTTAGGTGATTTTATTACAGCTTCTGCTACCATTTTTTGAAATTTAAGTACACTATCTTCCCAGTAGGGTGATAGAAATCCCCCTTTTTTGGCTATAGGCGATGATCGACCAAGTTGCAATCTTTCGCAGATTGCATGATCTTCTTTGTGCACATCCCACCATAATTTTTTCAAGGACTCTAACTCTTCTTTTGCGAGTGTTTGTCCTTCTGTCGTATAAATAACCCTTTTTTGTTGGGTTTGTCCTGAGTCAACCGGGAGGTTTAAATGGACTCCAATTTGATCAGGGAAATAACGTCCAATAATGAAATTAGGGAACAAGGTTAGATAGCGAGAACTGACTGACAAACTCCCATCAACTCTATCTTTTTCATCTAAATCGATAGCGCTCCCTAGGCAAATATCATCCACTATGGTGTAGTGATCTTGCAAAGGCTGGTTGGTCGTTTCATTATGAACAAACTGAACATGGTATGGCTCGATATAGTTTTCCATGAGCAGTTTCCAATTAGTTTTAATATTGCCAAAATCCAGAGTCGCAACTGGTTCAACCTGTTCAAAATTGATATCCTCAAAATATTTAATTAATGGGGCAGCATATTGCATAAAATCTGGAGCGTCATCACTAAGGTTGATGAAAATCCAGTCGTGCCATATATTGATCCTCACTGGCTTTAAGCCGTTTTTGGATAGATCGAAACCTTTAGTTTGGTGGTCTTTTCCGCCAAAAAATGGTGTCACACATAATTCTCCATCTAGATTATAAGTCCAAGAGTGATATGGACAACATAACATAGCGCCTACATTTTTTGGTTCATCAACTAATTTGAGACATCGATGTCTGCAAACATTATGAAACGCATTAATTTCGTTGTTTGAATTTTTTATAAGCACTATCGGCTGATCAGCTATAGTTACTGGAAGAGCATCTCCAGGCTTCTCTAGACTATGTGCAAACCCTACAAAAACCCAATTTTGGGTAAAGATTGTTTGGCCTTCTATCTCCCAGAAGTCAGAATCATTATAGGCAACTGCAGGTAAACCGTGTGCAGGCACACTATCTTCCAAGAAGTCAGACAAAATAGTTTTTATTTTTTTGCTCACATCAATATCCTAAATCTGGTTTAACAAGATTGTTAAGTTTCTTGCCAGCGAGATAATTGCGTATATTCATTAAAAATAAGTCCATAGTTAATGGAATATAAGTATCACCATCATCTGCAGAAATATGAGGCATAATCATAAGGTTTGGCGTATCCCATAAAGTTGAATCAGCTGGCAAAGGTTCAGGATCAAAAACATCGAGAATAGCCGCTGCAATTTGGCCAGATTTGAGGTTATCTTGGAGTGCTTCATAGTCCATAGTGGCTGCTCTACCAACATTAACTATGCCGACGCCGGTTTTCATCAAACCTTGACGCTCTCTATTTATCAAGTTAAATGTTTCTGGAGTGTTGGGTATTGAAATAAATATGTAATCAGCTCGAGGCAAAACTTTGTCTAGTGAGCTTGCTTCAAAGATTTCATCTACCGGCCCCTGTGATTTGCCATGACGACTGACTCCAATAACATTCATGCCTAACATTTTGCAATGCTTTGCTACAGATTGTCCAATACTACCAACACCGATAATCAGCACAGTTTTTTCTTTAATTGGAGTCGAATAGAGTGATTCCCAGTGATTTTTTTGTTGATTAGAAACAACTTGGGGGATATGAGTGTGCAGCATAAGTATGCTCATGAGTCCAAATTCACCAGCCTTGGCAGCATGTGCCCCTCTATTATTTACTACAGAAACATCTTTTGGAACCCAATCCATTGGGCAAAGATGCTCAATACCAGCACCAATAATATGAATCCAACGAAGTTTAGGTGCGATTTGAGCAAGGTTATCTGTTGGAAGGTCCCAACAAACAAGTATCTCAGCAGTTTTCATTGATTCATAGAAATTATCCAAATCCCAGTCAAAAACGGGTTCTATTTTCCCTTTCAGGTCAGGAAACCTCCCAATGGCATCATTAAACCTATCTTCAGTTAGAGCAAAAACAGCTTCACCTTCCTTGGTCGGAGGGAAGGATTTAGGGTCCGCATGGTTGCTTTTAAAATGTACTTTAATTTTTTTATTTTCTTGCATAACAAGTCTAATAATTAGTTAACCTATCTTGAATGATATCTTGATTGTATTTCCTTTAATTTTGCAGTAACAATTTCTATTCTTTCTTGCTCTGATTTTCCATCAACTTGAAATTGAATGTCAACAAATTCATGTGCAAGTTTACTAAGTAAATTGGAATCATTACTATCATTTTTAGGAATAGTTAGAACAGAGTCGCCACCATAGGTGGGAATCGGCATTCCTGAAAACTTTGAGGCAGTAAGGGGTTGCCCACCATTGCCTACATTTCTAATTTGTTCCCTTAGCCGATTACGCATCATTGCGACGCCCTGATCACTTTGAACTAGATGTTCATTTTTATGAATATTTATAGGACCCATACCTTCGCATGCCTCTCTATCTGCTGGAAACCTTTGTCTTTGTTCGTATGTCCTGTCGAAGACTTCACCTTGTTCAATAAGTTCTGGGCCTTCAGGCGTGTTATAGGATTGAGGATCACCTCGCTCTCCAAAGTTTGCCCAGGCATAACAGATGGTTGTTTCATCATCGATTGGCACAACCCAGCGAGTGAAAGAACTACGACCATAATAAATTTGCTTTGTGCCATCAGCTCTGAATGCTGCACCTGCCTGAGTAAAATTTGGCAACACAAATTCGTTGATTCGAAACCAGACGTTGTCTCCAACCCTTCTTGTATTGCATCCTAAGATCCAACAATCACGTTCAAAAAAGTCTATCTGACCAACCTCTCCAAAGCCTTCCGAGAATTGTTGACGACCCATATTTGAGTGAAGGAAAGAGGTATGGATAGGGTCAACAATGGCGTCGAGAACTTGCAACCAATTACAGCCAAAGGGTGCTTTGTAAGGAACCATTTCCATTTCTTTAAAATCAAAACTGTCATAGATTGGAAATTCTGGTTTATTATCTTTCGGACCAAGATAAGCGAATATTAGCCCTTTAAATTCAACAGTAGGGTACGCCCCTAGAGTGACGTTTTTTTTAATAACCTCAGCCGAGTGTTTCTCTAAACCAGGAACTTCAATCAATGTTCCATCGACATCAAAGTGCCAGCCGTGGTAACAGCATTGAATGCCTTTTTCACGGCAAATACCGAACTCCATAGAAGCCTGTCTGTGCGGACAATGTTTATGAACTAGCCCTAAACGACTACTCTGGTCGCGAAACAAAACGAGCTCCTCTCCTAGTATTTTTATTGCAACAGGGAGATCATCAAGTTTAGAAGAGATAAAGACAGGATGCCAAAAACGTCTCAGGTATTCTCCGGCAGGTGTTCCCGGTCCAACACGCGTTATTTCATCATCAATCTCTTTGGAGAGTGTTCGGCCGTGCCCAGTAAAACCATTTAAATCGGTTTGCTTTTTCTTGTCGGTGCCTTTCATCAATTAATCTCACTAGCGATTATCGAAAAAATAATTAATCATTATGTGGTATAGTGATTTTTTTCACAAACTATACCTCAAAAGGAGAGATAAATGGCAAACTTATATCCAACATCAATTTCTGATGCTCTGCCAGATAAGGGGCGCGTTAATAAAGCCAAGGCTAAACTTGAAAAGGCAGGTGTCAAGTACATTCTTTCCTGCTGGATAGATCTTCTTGGCATTCCTAAAACTAAACCTATTCCGGTCTCTGAATTTGAAGCATTGTGCGCTGGAAAAGGCCCTCAATTTGCAGTCCATTCTGTCTCTTTTGTGCCAGAATTAGGACCTAATGATTCAGACCAAATTCCAGTTCCAGACCTCGATAGTTTGATGATCTGTCCTTGGGATAAGACTTGTGCCTGGGTTTTTTCAGATTTATGGTGGCAAGACAAGCCTTACAATTTATGCCCCCGCCAAACATTAAAAAGGGCAGTAAAAAATGCCGCAGATGCTGGTTATAGAGCATTTTGCGGTATTGAGCCTGAATTTATCGCAATGTGTTGGGAAAATGGCCAACCAGTAAAAGCTATTGACGATGATCCCTCGCCTGGAGAGGGAATACGGCCAAGACGTCAAGCCTTTGGGTATGACGTGGAATATAGTATTGACTCTATGGGCTTTTTAGGAGAACTGATTGACACTCTAAATGAGCTGGACTGGGGTATAAAGGATGTTGTGGCAGAGGGCGCGTACTCGCAGTTCGAACTTGACTTTACCTATACCAATATTCTTCAAATGGCTGACCGCCTAGTATTTTTAAGAGTCTTGCTTAAAGAGGTTGCCAAAAAACACGGCATGTTTATTACCTTTATGCCAAAACCAACTATTGGAGATTGGAGATCTGGGGCACATATTAATTTTAGTATGACCAGCAATAAGGATAATAAAAATATCTTTGAAGGAAAGGGCGGTAAGTTCTCTGAGCAGGCTTATCATGCAGTTGGAGGATTGATTAAACATGGCACATCAATTACTGCAATAGCTTGTTCGACGGTTAATTCCTATAATGGACTGGTTCCTGTAGTGGGAGGATTTGAGGGTGGAGTTCATACATGGGCGCCAACTCAAATGGCATATGGCGACAATAACCGCTCATGTATGCTTAGACTTCCACAAAATCGATTTTGTATAGAGAACCGTGCTGCTGATATGTGCATGAACCCATACTTATCATTGGCTCTGACTACCGCTGCTGCGATAGACGGAATTCAAAATAAGATTGACCCAGGAAAGCCATTAAATGTTAATCTCTACACCTTAACTCCTGAAGAAATAAAAGCCTCTAAAATTAAATCATTACCACGAAACCTCCTAGAGGCCATTGAGAAACTTCAGCACGATGAATTTGCAAAAGAGGTTTTTGGTGAATCAATGTTAAGTCAGTTTTTTGCCTACAAGATGGATGAATGGGATCGTTATCACCAAGCCGTTACCGACTGGGAAGTAACGGAATATTTAAGGCTTTATTGAATTAGCCTTGTTGATTCAATCAGGTGTATATTGATAAATAGGCATTAATCAGTTTTGCAAAAGTGTTTTATTATTAACAAAAAATTTATGAGGATTTTAATATGTCAATTAATCTTTCAAACATAGCTAAGAAGCGCGGTATCGAATATTTTTTAATTAGTTTTGTCGATTTGTTTGGCAATTTGCGTTCAAAATTGGTTCCCACAAGAGCCATAGACGACATGCAAAAAGATGGAGCAGGTTTTGCAGGTTTTGCAGCCTGGTTGGATATGACTCCCGCTCATCCAGACATGTTTGCCATACCTGACCCTGAAAGTTTTATTCAGTTACCATGGAAACCAGAGGTGGGATGGTTAGCATCAGACCTATGGATGGATGGCAAGCCAGTTGAAGCATCTCCAAGAGTTGCCCTAAAAAGGCAACTGGAACAAGCTGAAAAGCAGGGTTTTCGTATGAAGACAGGGGTTGAATGTGAATACCACCTTATAAACAGTGATGGCACTGATATTGCTGACACTAAAGATCAGCAAAGCAAGCCTTGCTATGACCAGCAAGCCTTGATGCGCCAGTATCCTGTCATTAGCCAGATTTGTGACAGCATGATTGAGTTGGGTTGGGGGCCTTACCAGAATGACCACGAAGATGCCAACGGTCAGTTTGAGATGAACTGGGACTTTGATGACGCTATAAAAACAGCTGACCGTCATGTATTTTTCAAATTTATGGTTAAGTCAATCGCAGAGCTTCAAGGAATGAGAGCCACCTTTATGCCAAAACCTTTTTCCCATTTGACTGGCAATGGTTGTCATGCACATATATCGATTTGGGATTTAGCTGGAAGACAAAATTTATTTAATGGCAGTGATGACTCTCGTGGTTTAGGATTATCGCCTTTGGCTTACCAGTTTCTTGGCGGCATTATGCATAGTGCTGACTCTTTAGCAGCTATATTTAATCCTGCAATCAACAGCTACAAACGTATCAACGCACCTCGAACACTCTCTGGTGCTACCTGGTCTCCTGACTCTATAACCTATGGGGGCAATAACCGTACCCATATGATTAGGGTTCCTGAGGCAGGACGCTTTGAATTGCGTTTGATGGACGGCGCAGCCAATCCCTATTTGATGCAAGCAGGCAT
>Ga0208639_1002465_pt1 | contig 10815 bp, 11 predicted proteins | sample ETNtaG_33_FD_185772 | JGI IMG/M metagenome (GOLD analysis project Ga0208639, IMG submission 185772) | Marine microbial and viral communities from oxygen minimum zone, Eastern Pacific Ocean - ETNP201310SV76 (SPAdes) (version 2) | ecosystem: Environmental > Aquatic > Marine > Oceanic ...
ATTAATTGCTAAAGGAGATTATGGAAAAATGACAGGATCTCATTCACTAACTTTTGATGTTTCTGAATTTGCTAATGGAGTTTATATAATTGAGGCAATTATTGGAAATGAAGTAATTGTTAAGAAATTTATAAAGGAATAACTTTAAATAAATAAAAAATATAACCCATCTGAAAAGATGGGTTTTTTTATAATTTCTTTTTCAAATACTTTGCAGTAAAAGATGTTTTATTTTTTATTAAATCTTCAGGAGTACCTTCAAAAACAATATTACCACCTTTGTCACCACCTTCAGGCCCTAAGTCAATAATCCAATCAGCATATTTTATTACATCAAGGTTATGTTCAATACAAATAACTGAATGACCTTTTTTTATGAGTTCATTAAAAGATGTAAGTAATTTATTTATATCATGAAAATGGAGCCCAGTAGTAGGCTCGTCAAAAATAAAAATGATTTTTTCAGAATTCTCTCCTTTACTTAAAAATGATGCTAATTTTATTCTTTGAGCTTCTCCTCCAGAAAGGGTAGAAGAAGATTGTCCTAGTTTTACATATCCTAAACCTACATCTTGAAGTGGTTGTATTTTCTTTGTTATTCTTTCTTCTTGGTTAATAGTAAAGAAAGTTAATGCCTCATCAACTGTTAGGTTTAAGATATCAGAAATATTCTTATCAAGGAATTTTACTTCCAATATTTCATCTTTAAATCTATTTCCTTTACACTCCTCACAAAGTAGATGGACATCTGCCATAAATTGCATTTCTACAGTTGTTTCACCTTCTCCTTTACAGTTATCACATCTGCCACCATCTACATTAAATGAAAAGAACCCACTCTTGTAATTTCTACTTTTTGATAGTTTCTGGTTCGCAAAAAGAGAACGGATATCATCATAAGCTTTTATATATGTAATTGGATTAGATCGTGATGATTTTCCGATAGGATTTTGATCGACAAACTCAATTTTAGAATATTTATTTGTATTGATGTGAGATTCTTTATAGTTTCTTGTTGTGGCAGTGTATCCGTTAAATCTTTGTTCTAATGATGGTTTAAGAGCTTCTTTTATCAGAGATGATTTTCCGGAACCACTAACTCCAGTTATTAAAGTGAAACATTCTAAAGGAATCTTCACATTCATTTTTGAAATGTTATTGATATTTATCTCCTCTAATTTTACAGAATGTTTCCATTTTCTTCTTTGCTTTGGAACTTCAATTTTTAGTTCTCCACTCAGATATTTAGTAGTTAAACTTCTTTCTTCTTTGTGAATATCAGATAACTTTCCTTGAAAAATAAGTTCCCCTCCATGAATACCTGCTTCTGGTCCTAAATCAATAATCTGATCAGACTGACTCATTATTTCTTCATCATGTTCTACAATAATAACAGTGTTCCCAATATCCCTGAGATTCTTTAGCACCTTGATCAGATTCTCAGTATCTCTTGAGTGTAGCCCGATTGATGGTTCGTCAAGTATATACATAGATCCCACCAAGCTGCTTCCTAAAGAAGTTGCTAAATTTATTCTCTGGCTTTCTCCTCCAGATAGAGTTGCAGATTTCCTTCCTAAAGTCAGATAAGATAAACCAACCTTATCTAAGTAAGAAAGTCTGTTTCTTATTTCCATCAGAATTCTACCAGCAATTTTTTCTTCTGATTTATTTAATTTTAATTTATTAAAGAAATCTATTGCTTCTTTAATGTTCATATTAGTGACTTCTGCAATTGAAATTTTGTTTATTTTTACATATAAAGCATCTTTTCTTAATCTACTTCCATCACATACATCACATTTAGTCCTTCCTCTATATCTAGCAGAAATCACCCTACTTTGTATTTTATGTTTTTCAGAATCTAGTTTTGCAAAGAATTGAAAAATTCCTTTACATTTTCCTTTTCCGTTCCACAATAAATCTATTTCTGATTTGGATAAATTTTTATAGGACTTATGTATTGGGAAATCATATTCTACAGAATTTAAGATAAACTTTTCTTTCCATTTAACTAGCTTTATCCCACTCCAACAACTTACAACTCCTCCATATACTGACTGATCTTTATCTTTAATAACTTTGTTTTTGTCTATCCCTAAGGTTACTCCAAACCCTTCACATTTTTTACATGCACCATACGGATTGTTAAAAGCAAATAGATGAACAGAGTTCTTTTCAAAACTAATTCCATCCATCTCAAATTTGTTAGAGAAATGATGTTTTTTATCTCCTATCATTACATCACACTCTCCATTACCCTCAAAGAATGCAGTTTCTACTGAATCAGTAATTCTATTGATAAGGTCTTCATCTTTATTTAAAGAAATAATTCTATCGACAATAAGGTATGTGTTTTTCGAATCTATTTTTTGTTTGTTTTCAATCAGATTATTGATTTTTTCTATTTTCTCATCTGAAAGAACCCTAGAATATCCTTGTTTCAGCAGCGTGTTAAGTTTTTCTATATTAACACCTTCTAACTTTGTAAGTAATAATGATGAGGTATCATTTCTCTCATTACAAATAAAATCTACTACATCTGAAATTTGATGTCGTTTTACGATTCTTCCTGAGATTGGTGAATATGTAATCCCGATACGTGCAAATAATAGTTTCAGATAGTCATATATTTCAGTAACTGTACCAACTGTAGATCTAGGATTTTTTGATATTACCTTTTGTTCAATTGCAATAGCTGGAGAGATGCCGATTATCTCATCTACATCAGGTTTTTGTAATTTCCCTAAAAATTGACGAGCATAAGAAGATAAACTTTCAATATATCTTCTTTGACCCTCCGCATAAATCGTATCAAAAGCCAAAGATGATTTACCGGATCCAGAAACTCCAGAAATAACAACTAATTTGTTTTTTGGAATACTTAATGAGATGTTCTTTAAGTTATGGAGTTTTGCTCCTTTAATTATGATATTCTCTTGATTATATTTAGTTTTTTTTACCATCTCAAATTTCGCGAATTTCGCAAATTTACTTAATAAGATTTGGATATTAATAGAACTTTTACTTTATTTGTAACGTATTAAATACAGATATTAATTAAACACACATTTTATATAGACAAAATTTTACTTTAACTATTTATTAACTAAACAAAGTAAAATTATGCCTATTATTAAATCTGATCAAGATCTTATAAAGTTGTACTTAAGTGGTAATGAAGCTGCTTTTGAGATATTAATCACAAAACATAAAGATAAAGTTTTCGCTTTTATTCTTTCAAAAATTAAAAATTACAATTTAGCTCATGATGTCTTTCAGGACACTTTTATTAAGGTAATTAATTCTCTTAAAAAAGGAAAATATAATGAGGAAGGAAAGTTTGTTCCATGGGTAATGCGTATTGCACATAATTTAGTGATAGATCACTTTCGCATGCAAAAGAAAACCAGAAGTATCGCTCCTACAAAGGACTTTGATATTTTTAATGTGATTTCTGATAATGAGAAAAATGCGGAAGAAAACATGATAGATGATCAAATATCTTGCGATGTAAGACAAATTATTGAGAAACTACCTGAAGATCAAAAAGAGGTGCTTAAGATGAGATATTACAGAGATTTAAGTTTTAAAGAAATTGCAGAAATTACAGATGTAAGTATTAATACTGCACTTGGAAGAATGAGATATGCAATAATCAATTTAAGGAAATTGGTAGAAAAATATAACATCCAATTGCAAATTAATTAGAGATAGTACAATATAGTTTTTGTAGAGTCGTTATTTGTGTATATGAATCAAAAAATAACATATGAAAAGAAACTCTACTCAATTAAATTTGTTACATCAGTTTTCGCAAATAAAAACAAGGAAATCTGAACAAAAAATAGAAGAAAACTTGAAAGTTAAGGATTCTACTATACAAAATATACTTGCTTATTCAAAGTCAGTAAGATGTATTAAAACCGATTCGTTAGGAATGGTTTTAATGGTAAATAACTAAGTGGTTTTGGTTTTTTATTTAAGGTCGAACAATTTATTTGTTCGGCCTTTTTTATTATTACATTTGTAATATGAGAAAAAAGCAGAGAGTACAAGAATTTATTGAATATTTTTCTGAAAACTTACCAGAAGCAAAGACCGAACTTCACTATACAAATGCTTTTCAGCTTACTGTTGCTGTTGTTCTTTCTGCACAATGCACCGATAAAAGAGTAAATATGATTACTCCACCTCTTTTTGAAGCTTTTCCTACTCCAGAAGTTATGGCAGAAGCATCTATTGATTATATTTTTGATTTAATAAAAAGTTGTAGTTATCCTAGAAATAAAGCAAGACATCTTTCTGGTTTAGCAAAGATGTTGGTCTCTGATTTTAATTCAGAAATTCCAGGAAACTTAGAATTATTGCAAAAATTACCTGGAGTAGGAAGAAAAACTGCAAATGTAGTTGGTTCTGTATATTTTGATATTCCAGCAATGCCAGTTGACACTCATGTCTTTAGAGTGTCAAATAGGATTGGATTAACTGCAAATGCAAAAAACCCTTTACAATCAGAATTACAATTACTTAAATTATTTCCAGAAGAGAAACTAAATATAGCACATCATTGGCTAATATTACATGGTAGATATGTATGCAAAGCTAGAAGAGCAGAATGTGAAAATTGTGGTATTACATCAATTTGTAAATACTATAAAAAGAATAAAAAATAAAACTTCTTTCTGTTAATAAATAGGAGTTGTTTTTCTTTCAATTTCACAGATATTTTCTCTTTTTTGTAGTAAATTAAAATTAATTATGAGCGATAAACAAAAAACGGCCAAACTAAAGGCGTTAGAACTTACATTAGGTAAGTTAGAGAAAACATACGGAAAAGGTGTGGTTATGAAATTAGGTGATAAAGTTGTAGAAGATATTGATACTATACCAACTGGTTCTGTAGGATTAGATACTATACTAGGTGTTGGAGGCTATCCAAGAGGAAGAGTTGTTGAAATTTATGGTCCAGAATCTTCTGGTAAAACTACTTTGTCAATACATGCAATTGCAGAAGTACAGAAACAAGGTGGTATTGCTGCTTTTATTGATGCAGAACATGCTTTTGACTCTTCATATGCTGATAATCTAGGTGTAAATATTGATGATCTTCTTATATCGCAACCAGATAATGGAGAACAAGCATTAGAAATTGCTGATCATTTAATTAGTTCAGGGGCAGTTGATTTAGTAATTATTGATTCTGTCGCTGCATTGACTCCTAAATCTGAAATAGAAGGTGAGATGGGAGATAGTAAAATGGGGCTTCATGCTAGACTGATGTCTCAAGCACTGAGAAAACTAACTGCTACTATAAATAAAACGGGCTGTACTCTAATGTTTATTAATCAACTTAGGATGAAAATTGGTGTTATGTTTGGAAATCCTGAAACTACAACTGGAGGAAATGCACTTAAATTTTATTCTTCTGTTAGGTTAGATATAAGAAGAATTGGAGCTATTAAAAATGGTGAAGATATTATAGGAAACAGAACTAGAGTTAAAGTTGTAAAAAATAAAGTTGCTCCTCCTTTTAAGAAAGTAGAATTTGATATTATGTTTGGAAAAGGAATTTCAAGAAGTGGTGAAGTTCTAGATATGGCTGTGGATACAGATGTAATTAAAAAGAGTGGTTCATGGTTCTCTTACCAAGATGCAAAATTAGGACAAGGAAGAGACGCTGTAAAAAATATGCTGGAGGATAATCCTGAGTTAATGGCAGAACTTGAAGAAAAAATAAAAGAGGCTAATTTATCTTAAAATGAGATATTTTTTTCTATTAATTATTGTATTTTTTTCTTCTTGCGGTGCAAATACAAGTGATGAATCTAAAGATGACTTAAGATCAGATACATCCCCAATATTAGAAACAGGATCAGATACGCTTCAAATTGAAACAACAAATCTTCAGAAAATTCAATTACTTTCGAAATTAATAGAGCATAATATTACAGATGACTCTCTACTTGTAGAGAGAGCCTTATTAAATATAGAAAAAGGCAATCTAGAGGAGGCTAAGAAGGATTTAGAAACGGCAAATTCAATTGACACAACAAATGGGCATATCTATTATTTGTTAGGAGATGTTTTATTAGAACTTGCAAAACAAGGAAAAGGTAATGAAGAGTCAGTCAAGTTATCTTCTTTTTATTTTAAATCTGCAATTACATATAAATCTGATTCAGCACTTTCGTTTCAGAAAGATGGTGAAATCTCAATGTATCTTGGAGAACATATTAAGGCAATAGAACTTTTATCTAAATCGCTATCAGTGGATGAAACAGATCCTCAAACTCTTATTCTCTTAGGATATTGTTATAGAGAGTTAGATCAGGTAGAAAATGCTATATACTGTTTTGAGAAAACAATAAGTTTAAATGAAAATAGTGATGAGGCCTACGTACAATTAGGACAAATATTTTGGGAAAGACAGGATTCAACAGCTATCAAATACTATAAAAGCGCTATTTCAATAAATCCAAATAATAGAGACGCTTATTATAATTTAGGATTGGTATATCATTCAATAAAAGAGCTTTCAAAGTCACGAGATGCATATCATAAGATTATTGAATTTGGAATTAAGGATAGTTATTTTGTTGAAGCTCACTATAATATTGCAATGATATTGATGGATGATTATAAAGAACAACACCATCACAAGAATGCTTTAAATAACTATCTTATAGAAGTAGTTCGTGTTAATCCTAATCATTATTTGGGATATTTTAGAATGGCTATTTGCTATCAAACACTAGGAGATGTTAGAAATGCAGAACAATATTATAGAAAGACTTTAGAAATAAACCCTGAATTTAAAGAAGCTACAGATAAATTAAATAGATTACTATCTGATAACGAAAAATACAAATAAAATGAGTTTACAAAATACAATTTCTGACGACATTAAAAAGGCTATGATTGCCAAAGAAAAAGATAAATTAGCTGCACTTAGAGCCGTAAAAGCAGCATTTATTGTAGAAATGGCAAAAGATGGTTCAGATTCAGTTTCTGATGATATATCAGAAAAAATAATTGCAAAATTAGTAAAACAAAGGAAGGAATCTGCATCTATCTTTTCCGAGCAAGGAAGAGATGATTTAGCAAAAGATGAAATTATTCAATTAGAATATCTTGAAGTGTATTTGCCGGAACAAATGGGAGAGGAGGAAGTTAGAAAAATTGTACAGGAAGTTATATCTCAAGTTGGAGCTTCTTCTCCTTCAGATATGGGAAAATGTATGGGTCCACTAATGGGAAGACTGAATGGAAAAGCTGACGGAAAATTAATTTCTCAGTTGGTAAAAGAGGAACTAAGTAAGTAGACATTAATATTTTCTATTGATAAGTAGTATCGTATACTTAACCATCCGTTACAGTTTACGTAGTTGTCATAAAATGGATAAGTATAGTTATGTAGTTTTATCTACCTTATAATTATTGTAAATAGTAAAGAAATAGATATAGAAAATTGTTAATATACCAAAACTTAATAAATAAGAGTCAAATAACATGATTATCATGAATCCTATTGGTAGTAATATTCTATGAAAATTATATTTTAATTTAGATAATGATTTGATCTGAAAATAAAATATATTTAATAAGATAATCAATCCAAGTATTCCAACTTCAAACCAAACATATAAATAGGTATTGTGTGGAGTGGAGTCTATAAGGTATTCATGTCCAGACTTTATTTCTTTCTTAAATATTGTGCCAAAACTTCCAGTTCCATAACCAAGTATTGGTTTCTTTTTTATGTAGTTGATAGTTTTTGGAATAGTACTAATTCTAAAGTCATTTTGTTCTTTTTCTGTATCCTGAGAATCAGTTTGAATTATTTCATTCTGTATCTTTATTTTAGCTTCCTTAATCCTGAATTTAAATTTGTCAGAAAAGTGATATGCTGAATAAATACAAACTATTAGGAAACTAATAATCCCTATACTATATCTTATATTCTTCCTGAAATAATAGATACTATATATTCCAAGAAACAGTATGAAAATTAGTTGTCCTGCTCTTCCGCTTTCAGTAAAAATACTAAAGCTATATATTGCTATACACATTAGTAGTATCCATCTGTATTGTACTTTTTTCTCTAGAAATAGAAATAAACATACTAGAGAAGAAAAAGCAAGCAAAATGTTATGGTAGTTGTAAGTTGTAAATGCTGAGATTCTATCTTTTGAGGAAATAATTGGGATATAGTTATGAAGAGGTTTAATAATTTCTTGATTAATAAGAATTGCTAAAATTGCTGATACAAGTGTAGAAAAAATAAAAAGTAAAGTCCCCCACTTTAAAGTTGATTGATTAAATCTTGAAGTTGCAAATACAATGAATACTAATAGAAATGACGATTTTTGAAGAATAGATATTGCATTTTCATGATTATTACCCCACATTATTCCTAAACAATAAAATACAAGAAGGAATAAAATAGATATTATCCATTTAGTTGTTTTAATTTCCTTCCATTTTCTAATTAGATTACCTTCTGTAATCCAGCAAATAATAATCAATCCAACAAGAACGTTTGAGGCAGCAATTGATAAAGGTATTGATAGTCCAAGTAAGATAAAAAGGATTGAGTATAACTTCTCTATAGTATTTTTCATAATAGATATTTATATACTCTGTTTTATATGTATACAGATTTTAAATTAATCCTAATTACTGCATTTAGTAGTTTTATCTTATTGAGCTTGTAAAGAATAAATTCTTTATTTTACTTTATCTACAATTGCTTTAAAAGCTTCAGGGTGGTTCATTGCTAAATCAGCAAGAACTTTTCTGTTTAATTCAATTCCATTTGAATGAATTTTCCCCATTAATTGTGAGTAAGACATTCCGTGTATTCTGGCACCAGCATTAATTCTTTGAATCCATAGTGCTCTGAATGTTCTTTTCTTGTTTTTTCTGTCACGGTATGCATATTGCATTCCTTTTTCTACAGCATTTTTAGCTACTGTATGTACATTTTTTCTTCTTCCAAAGTAACCTTTGGCGGCTTTAATTACCTTTTTTCTTTTAGCTTTTGCAGCTACTGAGTTTACCGATCTTGGCATAATTTCATTTTTTTTGGTAGTTAGTGGCTATTTTTTTAAGCTCTTAAAACTAAATACCTGGTTAATAACCTATTTAATTGTACTAAAGTCCTAACTGGTGTTTTACGTTATTCATATCAGCATCATGAACTAAACCACTCTTAGTTAAGTTTCTTTTTTGTTTTGTTCCTTTTTTAGTTAGGATATGACTTTTAAAAGCGTGTTTTCTTTTAATCTTTCCTGATCCTGTAAGCTTAAACCTTTTTTTAGCTCCAGCTTTTGTTTTCATTTTTGGCATTGTATCTTAATTTTATTTATTCTTCTTTTTAGCTGATATCATCATTATCATTTTCTTTCCTTCTAGCTTAGGCATGTTTTCGATAACACCATATTCCTCTAGTGCCTGAGCTAGTTTTAAAAGTAAAATTTCACCTTGTTCTTTAAAGATAATTGTTCTTCCTCTAAAGAAAACAAAGGCTTTTACTTTAAATCCGTCCTTTAAAAAGCTGATGGCATGATTTAACTTAAAGTTAAAATCATGTTCACCTGTGTTAGGTCCGAATCTTAATTCTTTTACGACTACCTTAATTGTTTTTGCCTTTATGGCTTTTTGTTTCTTCTTTTGGTCGTAAATAAACTTCTTATAATCTATTAACTTACAAACAGGAGGTTCTGCATTTGGAGAGATTTCTACTAAATCTAGATTCATCTGAGATGCTTTATGTAAAGCTTCTTTAATAGATATGATTTTAGATTCTATATTGTCACCCACAATTCTTACAAATGGAGCACTGATTTTCTCATTTATCTTATGAAGATCTTTTCTCTCTACTCTTCCTCTTCTAAATTGTTTTCTTGCGATATTTTCCTTTGTTTTAGTTATTAAATTTTGTTATTTCTTCTATTTCCTTATTTATATCATCAATTAGTGTATCAATCTTCATACTTCCTAAGTCATCACCACCATGTTTCCTAACTGATACAGTCCCTTCACTTTCTTCTTTTTCACCGACTATTATCATGTAAGGAGTTTTTGATACCTCAGCATCTCTTATCTTCCTTCCTGTTTTTTCTGACCTCTGATCAATGCGACCGCAAATATCGGAATTTTTTAACAATTGCATAACTTTATTTGCATAATCGTGATATTTTTCAGAAATAGGAAGAATTACTACTTGTTCAGGTGCTAGCCATAGGGGGAAATTACCTCCACAATGTTCTATTAATACAGAAACAAAACGTTCCATAGATCCAAATGGAGCACGGTGTATCATGACAGGTCTATGTTTCTGGTTGTCTGCACCAGTATATTCTAGTTCAAAACGTTCAGGTAAGTTATAATCTACTTGAATAGTTCCTAGTTGCCACTGTCTACCTAATGCGTCTTTTACCATAAAGTCAAGTTTCGGACCATAAAAGGCTGCTTCACCCAATTCTACTACTGTTTCTAATCCTTGCTCTTTAGCAGTATCAATAATTGCTTTTTCTGCTTTATCCCAATTTTCATCACTACCAATATATTTCTCTTTGTCATTAGGATCTCTTAAAGATATTTGAGCTACATAATCTTTAAAATCAAATGTTTTAAATACATGTAAAACTAGGTTTATCACTTTTGTAAATTCTTCTACAATTTGGTCTGGTCTACAAAATATATGAGCATCATCTACTGTGAAACATCTTACCCTTGTTAATCCATGTAATTCCCCTGATTGTTCGTAACGATATACTGTTCCAAATTCAGCATATCTTATTGGTAAATCTT
>Ga0208639_1002479_pt1 | contig 10774 bp, 8 predicted proteins | sample ETNtaG_33_FD_185772 | JGI IMG/M metagenome (GOLD analysis project Ga0208639, IMG submission 185772) | Marine microbial and viral communities from oxygen minimum zone, Eastern Pacific Ocean - ETNP201310SV76 (SPAdes) (version 2) | ecosystem: Environmental > Aquatic > Marine > Oceanic ...
TGGTAAATATGGTCATTCTCCGATTGCCATACTGTCTGGTCATCATCTTTGTTTGTCTTTTCATCCTGAATTAGATCAAGTTGATATTTTCCATCGAGTTCTTTTTGATCCACAGAGTGAGGTCTATTACAAAAAGATAGATCAATACCATGTCGCTTAAGTACCTACCAAATATAAATGGTCCTGAAGACATTAAGGACTTATCAAAAGAAGAATTAAAAGAACTTTGTTCGGAGTTGAGGTCCTATACAATAGATACCATTACCCAAGTGGGAGGACATTTAGCACCAACTTTAGGTGTTATTGAATTGACCGTTGCATTGCATTATGTGTATGATACCCCTGATGATAAACTTGTATGGGATGTGGGTCACCAAGGGTATGCACATAAATTACTTACCGGTAGGTTTGAAGAATTTCCAACTATAAGACAACATAAAGGCTTAAGTGGTTTTTTGAAAAGGTCAGAAAGTGAGTATGATGTGATAGGCGCGGGACATGCATCTACATCCATATCTGCAGCATTGGGACTCGCTGAAGCTAGAACGCATCTAGATGAGAGATATAAAGTGGTGGCCATCATTGGTGATGGGTCAATGACTGGTGGACTTGCTTTTGAGGGTATAAATAATGCAGGTCATTTGGGTAAACAATTATTGGTGATATTGAATGATAATGAGATGTCAATTAGTCCTAATGTAGGGGCAATATCTTCCTATTTCACGAGGCTCATATCAAATCCTCTTTACAATAGGGTTAGAAATGAATTTTGGGATTTGACCGGTAAATTGCCCATAGCAAAAGGTACTACTAGGTCATTTATTAAGAAAGTTGAGGAAAGTTTAAAGGGCCTGATCGTTCCCGGTATTTTATTTGATGAACTTGGTTTTCGTTATTTTGGACCTATTGATGGACATGATTTAAATATGGTGATCAATACATTGGAGAATATAAAAGATATTGAAAAGCCTATACTCTTACATATACTTACGAAGAAAGGCAAGGGAATGGTGTCATTGGATATGGAAAATCGCTTATATCATGATGATGCGGTCAAATTTCATGCAGTAAAACCTAATGGAAAATCCAAGTCATCTAATGGTAATATTAAGGATTCATCGACGGTTGTAAATAAACCAAGTTTTCAGGATGTTTTTGGTAAGTTGGCATGTGAGGTTGCAAGGAATAGAAAGGATACTGTATGCATAACTGCAGCAATGAGGGAGGGAACGGGTCTTGTACCATATTCAAAAGAATTCCCAGATAGATATTATGATGTTGGCATTGCAGAAGGTCATGGTGTGACCTTTGCCTCAGGACTTGCTGCGCAGGGGATTCGTCCAATTGCTGCAATCTATTCTACCTTTTTACAACGTGCATATGATCATATAATTCATGATTGTGCGATTCAACATTTACCTGTGATATTTTGTATGGATCGATCAGGCATAGCGGGAGAAGATGGGCCTACTCATCATGGTGCACTAGACATCGCATATTTACGCTGTGTCCAGGATATGATCGTTACTGCTCCCAAGAATGGCAATGAGTTCCGGCATCTATTATATACCGCATTAAATATCAATGACAGACCTTTTGCCATACGTTACCCTAAAGCAAATTCAGTAGAATTTGACGAACAAGGACAAATGGAATTATTACCAATTGGTTCTTGGGAAATTTGTCGACAAGGTGATGATGTTGCTATTCTAGCGATTGGCCCAATGGTTTATACAGCAATTGAAGCAGCAGAAAAATTGGTACATCAAGGAATCAAAATTGAAGTTGTTAATTGTAGATTTATCAAACCTATGGATACTGCTTGTTTAGATAATATCCAGAATAAATTTTCTAATATTATCACACTAGAGGAAGGTACTATAAATGGAGGATTTGGTGATGGTGTAGCATCGTGGTTATTAGAAAATGGTTATTCAGGGAAATTAAAGCGACTTGGCCTACCTGATTCATTTGTTGAACATGGGTCTAGAGACCAAATATTAAATAGTCTTGGCCTAGACGTAGATGGTTTAGCCTTGTCAATTAAAAAAATTATAAATGTTCAAGAAACATCTACCACCTAAATACTGTCAATTGTTAATCTGAAAATTTTTCTTGATTTAATTTTATTTTCAATAGAGCAATAAACTTTCTTTATAATCGACTTTTATTCATGATTATCATTATATTTACTCTCCAAAACCTCCATAAGGCTAGATACCTTAATGTTTGATTATATTATAAAATGAAAGACGTGGACCAATTAGACCTATTTCAAGAATCATTAGATAAGTGGAAGAGGAGGATTGATTCATCTCAATCAAGAGATGCAGATTTTGATACACTCTCTGGTGAGATACAGGATAATTGCTATTTCCCTGAAGATCCTAATAGTGATTATATGGACAAGTTGGGTTTTCCAGGTGAGTTTCCTTTTACAAGAGGTATTCACCCTAATCTTTATCGTGGAAAACTATGGACAATGCGCCAATTTGCAGGCTTTGGTACTCCAGAAGAAACAAATCTTAGATTCAAACAGCTCCTAAAAAAAGGACAGACTGGACTATCAGTTGCATATGACATGCCTACACTTATGGGTTATGATCCTGACCACTCCTTATCGGAGGGCGAGGTTGGCAAATGTGGTGTGAGTGTATTCTCAATATGCGAGATGGAACAATTATTTGATGGTATTGACCTTGATAAGATTACTGTATCACAAACTATAAATGGTCCAGCTGTAATCTTGCTAGCCTTTTATATTGCAACTGCTGAGAATCAAGGTATTAGTCCAACAGTGTTGAAGGGTACACTTCAAAATGATATTTTAAAAGAATTTACTGCTCAAAAAGAATGGATCTTTCCACCAAAACCATCTATGCGTATCATAACAGATATGCTCACGTATTGTTCTCAGTCAATGCCGAATTATAATACTATTTCTATCAGTGGATATCATATTCGTGAAGCAGGGTCTACCGCTGCCCAAGAGTTGGCATTTACGTTGGCTGATGGTTTCTCCTACATAGAGCATGGTGTTAAAGCCGGACTAGGTATAGATGAATTTGCACCTAGGCTTTCATTCTTTTTCAATTCACATCTAGATTTCTTTGAAGAGATCGCAAAATTTCGTGCAGCTCGTCGTATTTGGGCAAAACGACTCAAAAACAAGTATGGAGCAAAGGATGAAAGATCTTGGAAACTTAGGTTCCATACTCAGACAGCTGGGTGTAGTCTTACTGCACAACAACCAGAAAACAATATAGCACGAACAGGATTTCAGGCACTGGCCGGTGTTCTTGGTGGGACTCAAAGTTTACATACAAATTCTATGGATGAGACACTAGCCCTTCCATCAGAAAAGGCAGCTGAAATTGCATTGAGAACACAACAAATCATTGCTTATGAGACAGGTGTATCAAATGTTGTCGACCCATTAGGCGGCTCATGGTATATAGAAAAACTGACAGATGAAATAGAGACTAAAGCAGAAAACTATTTCACTGAAATTGAGAATATTGGTGGAGTAATCCCTGCTATTGAACAAGGATATTTTCAAAGAGAGATTGCTAGATCTGCTTCTGAATATCAGAATAAGGTAGATAATAATAGAAGAATTGTCGTTGGAGTTAATGACTTTATTAAAGAGAATGAGGAAATAGACATACCTATTTTAGAAATCAGTTCAAAAGCAGGAGAAGATCAATTAAAAAAACTAAAGACATTAAAAGGTTTAAGAAATAACGCAGTGCTTAAAGAAGCACTTGCTCGACTTGGTCAAGCTTGTAGAGAAAATACTAACTTGATGCATCCTATCATCAATGCTGCAAAGGAATATGCAACCATAGGTGAAATTGTAGAAACGATGAAAGCTGAATTTGGTGAATGGCAAGAGTCGGCAGTTTTTTAATTATGTTTTGTATTAAAATATTTATGGAGAAAATAAAATGGAACGAAAAATAGTCCATGTAATTGGAACTGGAACAATCGGGGAACCATTAATTGGTTTATTATGTGATTATGAAGATCAGCTAGGAATTGACGAGGTCACTTTTCATAAGAATACAGCATTAAAAAATGACCGCTCAAAAGTTTTTGATCTTCTCGAACGAGGTGCACGTCTTGCAGTTGATGATGGTAAGGAAAAAGAATTTAAAAAACTTGGAATGGATCCTGACCTTGAGACCGAAGAGTCAATTAAACGTGCCTCTGTTGTTATTGATTGTACTCCAAAAGGAATAGGTCGTTCAAATAAAATGCATTATTACGAAAAATTCTCAGATAGTGTTAGAGGTTTTCTTGCACAAGGAAGTGAAGACGGTTTTGGTAAAAAATATGCTAGAGGAATCAATGATAAGGCTTTGGATCAAAAAGATCAATTCATCCAAATTGTATCATGCAATACTCATAATATTGCATGTATAACTAAGACCTTGGCATTAAACGATAATCCAGACAATCTCATTGAAGGTAAATATGTTTGTATTCGTCGCGCTAATGATTTAAGCCAACCAGATAGTTTTATCCCATCTCCTCAAGTTGGTGAGCATATGAATGAAAAATATGGATCACATCATGCTGCAGATGCTGTTGGATTATTTTCAACACTAGGCATGAACCTCAATCTTTTTTCATCAGCAATGAAAGTAAACAGCCAATATATGCACGTATTGTGGTTTAATCTCAAATTAAAAGAACCAACTACATTAATTGAAGTCAAGGAAAAGCTATACAATAATGATCGAGTTGCGATGACAACAAAAAACCTAACAAGCACTGTTTTTTCTTTTGGCCGAGACCATGGGCATTATGGAAGAATTATGAATCAAACTGTAGTTGTTGAACAGTCATTGCATGTTCGAAATGAACATGAAGTTTCAGGATTTTGCTTTACTCCTCAGGATGGAAATTCCATATTAAGTTCAATATCTGCTGCAGAGTGGATTCTATATCCTCGCTCCTATGAGGATAAGATTCAATGTCTATCACATTTATTCTTTGATGTTATTTAATATTTTTAAAATCTTTTTATATAGTTTTGTTTTATAAAGTTTGAAAAATTTGCGTTTACAAAAAGATCCATTTTATAAAAAATTCAATGTTAGGATTAAGGCCTTTTCAAATTTGTCTAATGATGATAGGGTTATTGTATCAGTGTCTGGCGGATTGGATTCGATTGCTCTTCTCTTGTTGCTTAAGGCTCTTGGTCGTTTTCAATTATTAGTAGCCCATATTAATCATAAATTGAGAAGTGATAGTGATTCAGATGAAAAATTTGTAAAAGATCTATGTACTGAATTAAATGTGCCATTTTATTGTACCTCCTTAGATCCTGAAAAAAGAGATAGAAACTATAGCATTGAAGAATGGGCGCGCTTAGAGCGCTATTCTTTCTTAGATAATATACTAGAAAGAGAAAAATATCATTGGATCATAACCGCGCATCACGCCAATGATCAAGCGGAAACAATTTTAATGAACTTGTCACGTAAAGCTGGAATCACAGGATTAAGGGGTATTGCAAAAAAGCGAAATAAAATACTGCGTCCCATGCTAGAATTTTCAAAAAAGGAAATTAGAGATTTTGCAAATAGGATAGGATTTGCATATAAGGAAGACAAAACTAATCTAGATATAACTATACCAAGGAATTTTTTACGTCATAAAATATTGGCGCCTTGGGAAAATAAATTACCTGAGGTTATCGGTGGGATATCAAAATCTTCACAATATTTTATAGAATGGAGAGATGGTCTTGATTCTCTTATTTCTAAGTTCATTATCCCAGATATAAAAACAAAAAATAATAAGATTGAAATACCAATTAAAATTTTAAGGTCATTACCTAAAATAGTAGGAATAAGATTAATTCAGTTATTAAGCTTTTCTGACACTGATCAATGGTCAAAACATCATATGCTAATGTTAAGACAGTTCATAGATAAAGGTGTGATTGGTGATTTCCATATATTGGAAAATGGGTGGAGGTTATTACATGATAGATATGTGATAAAAATGCAAAATGACCCCATTATCATCAATAAGGAATCTGTTAAAATTCAATTGGATATTCCAGTTTTTTATAATGATTATAGATATGTATTAAATCTAGGAAATAAAGAAAATCAAGATTCAAAAAAAAATAATTATGAAGTTGTTGATTGGTCGAAATTACAAAATTCACAACTTGAGATCAGATTATGGAATGAGGGAGATGTATTCCAACCAATAGGGATGAATGGTCATCAAAAATTAAGTGATTTTCTAATAAATGAAAAAATTGATTGTATGGACAAAGAATCCCAAACTGTCATAACAGCAGATGGAGAAATTGTGTGGGTTTGTGGCAAAAGATTATCTAATTGGGCAAGGATAACTAAGGATACAACACAAGTTGCTGTTTTATCAAGAAATCTAGTTTGATAATGAAAGACATAACAAAGAATCTCATACAAATGTACTCTTCAAGACAGATTCGGAATCGTGTCTTGGAATTAGGCAAGGATATATCAGAAAAATACACTAATAGAAATCCTATTTTCATTGGGGTTTTAAATGGTAGTTTTATTTTTTTAGCAGATCTATTGAGGTCGACAAATATTGATTGTGAAATTGATTTTGTAAAGGTGCGCAGTTATTCGGGTAAAAAATCTTCTGGAACAATTCAACTATTAAAGGACATATCATCAGATATCAAAGACAGAGATGTGGTCATAGTAGAAGATATCATTGACACTGGACTGACCATCAAGTTTTTGCGCGATAGAATCATTGGGGCATCGCCAGAATCTATTGCAATTGCAACTCTTCTATATAAGCCTGGAATTGGAAACTTTGATTTCCCAATAGATTTTATAGGGTTTGAAATTCCCCACGAATATGTTGTAGGATATGGGCTAGATTATAACCAAAAATTGAGGCATTTAGATGGAATATATTATATTCCAAACGACTCTAATAATTAAAGGCAGTAATGGCAAATAAAAACAATAACCCAAATAAAGAAACAGATAAAAAAAATGAGGATAATCAGAATGAGAATTTTGATTGGAAAAGAGCAGGCAAGACAAGCTTTATTTGGCTGATCATTATTTTTGGTGCTGTATATATCTCTGGTCTTTTGACTCAAACGGGGAAAAAAGAGATTGAGATTGAATATACTGAATATAGAAAATACCTAGAAAATGGAGACATCCAGAAGGGTGTAATTATGGGAGATATCTTTCATGGTGAATTTAAATTGCCACAGTCGATTGATACGCCTATCGGTACGAAGTTAAATGATATTTCGCATTTTAAACTGACACTTCCATTCATTGATCGTGAAAATACACAAGAGTGGGATGCCGCTGGTCTTGAGTATACTTTTAAAGAAAAGACAATTGATTGGACAGGATATCTATTAAACATGCTTCCTTGGATATTGCTACTTGGATTCTGGTTTTTTATGATAAGAAGGATGCAGGGAGGTGCTGGCGGTGTTGGCGGAATATTTAAATTTGGAAAAAGTAGAGCTGCGTTGTGGACATCAGATCAACCTAGAGTAACGTTCAAGGATGTTGCCGGATGTGAGGAGGCAAAAGAGGAATTGAAAGAGGTTATCGATTTCTTAAAAAATCCTAAAAGATTTCAAAAACTTGGTGCGAAAGTACCAAAGGGTGCATTATTGGTTGGACCTCCAGGTACCGGAAAGACCTTGCTTGCAAGAGCAGTCGCTGGTGAGGCTGCTGTACCTTTTTATAGTCTGAGTGGTGCTGATTTTGTTGAAATGTTTGTAGGTGTTGGTGCTTCTCGAGTAAGAGATCTTTTTGACCAAGCAAAAAAGAGTTCACCATGCATAATATTTATTGATGAGATGGATGCCGTAGGTCGTCAAAGAGGTGCTGGAATAGGTGGCGGGCACGATGAGAGAGAGCAAACGTTAAATGCTCTACTGGTAGAGATGGATGGATTTGACAATACCCAAAATGTTATAGTGATAGCAGCCACGAATCGTCCAGATGTTTTAGATCCTGCATTGCTTAGGCCTGGAAGATTTGACAGACAGATCGTAGTTGATGTTCCAGATATCAGAGGTAGACTTGGAATCCTTAAGGTACATACAAAGAATGTTATTGTGAATCATAGAAAAGTGGATTTAGAATCTTTGGCAAAGGGCACTCCGGGTATGGTTGGTGCTGATATAGCAAATATAGTTAATGAAGCGGCGCTCTTGGCTGCCAGAAAAAGAAAGAGATCTATTGATATGGATGATTTCGAAGAGGCCAAGGATAAGGTTATGATGGGTGTGCAGCGTAAGAGTATGATATTAACTGATGAAGAGAAAGAGGTAACTGCCTACCATGAAGCAGGTCATGCCTTGGTTGCTGTACGGACAAAGGACGCTGACCCTGTACACAAGGTCACTATAATTCCTAGAGGCCGTGCGTTAGGCGTAACTATGCAACTACCAATAGATGAGAAACATGGCTACACACGAAGTTATGTTGAAGGTCGTCTGGCAATTTTGATGGGTGGTAGAAGTGCTGAAATGCTAATATTTAATCAGATGACAACAGGTGCAGGGAATGATATAGAACAGGCAACTCAAATTGCTAGAAAAATGATTACTGAATGGGGTATGAGTGACCTCTTAGGTCCGATGACGTTTGGTAAGAAGAATGAAGAGATCTTCCTTGGCCGAGAAATTCAATCAAGTCGAGACTTCAGTGAGGTAACTGCTAGAATGATTGATGAAGAAATTTCAAGAGTAGTCAGAGATTCGCAAAGGCATGCTGATGAGATTCTTCGTAAAGATATAGATATCCTCCATAGGATGGCGCAAGAATTATTAAAATATGAGACAATTGACGCTATTGATTTAGAAAAAATATTGAATGGTGAAAAATTGACCAGAGCTTTAAATGGAGCATCATCACAAAAAAAACAAAATAGACCAAGGCGTAGATATCCAAAAAGACGTAAGCCTAATAATCCAACGGCAAAGTCTACAAGCAACGAGAAAAATTCAAAACCTAGAAAACCAAAACCACCTCAATCTAGAAAAAGAATAGATATAAAAACTTAAATCCATACAATAATCAATGAAAGAATCTTTCCAAAATTGGTGTAAGAATCCTGATAGGGAAACATTGGTCATGGGGATTGTAAATGTAACACCAGATTCATTCAGTGATGGAGGTAAGTTTTATGAACCAAAAAAAGCACTAGAATATGCTACTGTTTTGATTGATGATGGAGCAGACATCATTGATATTGGTGGTGAGTCAACTCGGCCTGATGCAGAAAAAGTTTCTGTCTCAGAAGAGTTAAAAAGAGTGATTCCTGTTATTGATAGTATCCGTTCAAAGCACTCGGATATTTTAATTTCCATTGATACGACTAAATCAATAGTTGCTCAAAACGCTATTGAGGCAGGAGCTGATATAATAAATGATGTGAGTGGTTTATCCTTTGATATTGATATGCCAAGAATTATAGCAAAATTGAAAGTACCAGTTATCATTATGCATATGAAAGGGAATCCTAAAAACATGCAAGTTTCTCCAGAATACAAGGATTTAATTAATGATATTCTAATATTCTTTGTAAAGAAGATAAAAATGGCGATTAATGCAGGCATAGATCAAAACATGATTATTTTAGATCCTGGAATAGGATTTGGTAAAACTGTTCAACATAATTTTCAATTATTATCTAAGTTAAATGACTTTACAGAATTAGGATTACCCATTATGATTGGACCTAGCAGAAAATCATTTATTGGAGTTACTCTTGACCTACCTGTTAAAGATAGGATAGATGGTACATCTGCTACAGTTTCAGCAGGTATAATGAATGGTGCCCGAATAGTAAGGGTGCACGATGTAAAAATTATGAAGAGAGTTGTGACAATAATTGATAGAATAAGAACTGCTACAGCATGACTCTGTTTAAAATAGGATTCCTCACTTTTACATTAATCGATTTTATTGATATCATTTTAGTTACTTGGGTCTTTTTTAAAGTATATCAATATTTTAAGGATACCCGTGCGGGACAAATGTTGATTGGGCTTGTGATTCTCCTCATTTCATCATTTATATTTAATTCTTTTGGTTTAAGTGCCATGTCTTGGTTAGTAAATCAATTCCAAACTGTTTGGGTAGTTGCTTTTGTAATTTTATTTCAGCCAGAGATTCGCCGTCTCTTGATATATGTTGGACAAACACGATTTTTCCAAAGAATATTTAAAATGGGTACTTCAAGATCATTAGAGGCAATTGTTGATGCCTCTCTCCAGTTATCTGCAAAGAGATGGGGTGCTCTTATTGTTATTCAAAGAGAAACAGGACTTAGGTCATATAAAGAAGCTAGCGTTCAATTAAAAGCAGAGGTCTCAACTCCATTGCTTTTATCAATATTTAATCCCGAATCTCCATTACACGATGGTGCTGTAATCTTACAGAACACATTGATAGAGGCTGCAGGTTGTATCCTACCGTTAACAGAAAGTCAGATGATATTACCTGAAATGGGCACTAGACATCGTGCCGCTCTTGGAATCACAGAAGAATCTGATGCAATAGTTGTTATTGTTTCAGAAGAGAGAGGTACCATATCAACAGCTGAATATGGCCGTTTTACCAATTTAGATATGGATGAAATGAAATTACGTCGTTTTCTCAATGAGAGATTATTTATTTCTTCTGGTGATTAATGATACAATTACTCTTAACACTGCCTAAATCATTTAAGTAAATTTTTGAATGGAGTTAAGTGAATTAAAAGAGTT
>Ga0208639_1002481_pt1 | contig 10772 bp, 7 predicted proteins | sample ETNtaG_33_FD_185772 | JGI IMG/M metagenome (GOLD analysis project Ga0208639, IMG submission 185772) | Marine microbial and viral communities from oxygen minimum zone, Eastern Pacific Ocean - ETNP201310SV76 (SPAdes) (version 2) | ecosystem: Environmental > Aquatic > Marine > Oceanic ...
AGAAAAAAGCAACTAAGAAAAAAGCTAAGAAGAAAAAAGCAACTAAGAAAAAAGCTAAGAAGAAAAAAGCTAAGAAGAAAAAAGTAGTGAAGAAGAAAGCTAAGAAGAAAAAAGTAGTTAAGAAGAAGAAGAAGAAAAAAGTAGTTAAGAAGAAGAAGAAGAAAAAAGTAGTTAAGAAGAAGAAAGTACAAAAGAAAAAAAGAGCAGCTAAAAAGAAAAAAGCTAAAAAGAAAAGAAAGAAAAAGAAATAATAAATAATAATCTATTCAAGATTTATTTACTTTATCGCATATAAAGATACATTATTTTTGTGAAAGCATTTTTAGAAAGATACTTAAACTATATTATTTTTTTTATATTATTAATTTTATTAATTACTATAAAAATAATTAATCCATCATTTATAAAATCAATTTCTAATTTAAGTTTTGATCTTTATCAAAAAGTTTTTACTTTAGAAAAAAAAGATACAGATGTAGTTATAATTGATATCGATGAAGATAGTCTTGGAAAATTTGGTCAATTCCCTTGGAGTAGATCTGTTTTTGCAAAGATACTAGATCAACTCAATATTTCAAATCCTAAAGCAATTGGCTTTGATATATTCTTTGCTGAAAAAGATAAACAATCACCTGAGGAAATAATCAAATCTTATAATTTAATTCCTTCTGATATGGTTGACTTGCAAAAATTAAAAAGTCATGACGAAGTATTTGCGGAAAAGTTAAAAGAGTCTAAATCAATCATTGCTGTCCTTGGGAGCAATGTTCCTTCACATTCAAATTATGACAGAAAGGCTAAAGCAAAATTTCTATCTAAAGGAGGTGATCCAAAAAAATTTACATACTCTTATCCTTATTCAATAGGATCTTTAGAAAGTTTAGAAGAAAATGTTAAAGGTTTAGGTTCTATATCTTTTTTAGATCAATCAGATGGAATAATAAGATCATTACCTCTCTTAGTTAGATTTAATGAAAAACTATATCCAACTATGGGTTTAGAAATGGTTCGAGTTGGATCTAAACAAAAAAATATTTATGTAGAACTTAATGAAGTTGGGATTAAAAGAATAAGTGCCAGACCTCACAAAATCAAGTCAGATCCAAACGGTATTATTTGGATTAAATATAAAAAATCATTAAAAGAACAATTTATATCCGCTAGTAAAGTTTATGATGGTGAGTTCAAAAAAGATTTTTTTGAAAATAAATATGTTTTAATTGGTGCATCTGCTCAAGGTTTATTCGATTTAGTTAAAACTCCACTTGGAGTTACTATTCCAGGAGTTGAGGTTCACGCAAATGTTATAGAAAATATTTTAGATCAGTCATATTTATTAAGAAATCCAAACACTTACATTTTTGAATTATTATTTTCTATTATAGTTGCTTTAATAACATTTGTATTATCACAGAAAATTAAACCGAAATATAGTTTGTCAATTTTCTTTGGAAATATTTTAGCAATTATAATTATTGGATTTTCAATTTACAAATTTAGATCTGAACTTGTTGATATAAGTTATCCAATATTTATTGTAACTTTAACATTCCTTACTGGGCTTTATTTTAGGTTTATAGAGGAAAATAAACTTGCTTTAGCAAATTTACAAAAGGAAGCTAAGCTTTTAAAAGAAAGAGAGCTTGCAGCAGGAGTTCAGAAAAGTTTATTTCCAGATATATCGAAGTTTGAAAATTTTATATATGCTAAAAATGTTCCAGCTAGAGATGTGTCAGGAGACTATTTTGATGTTGTAAGATCCACACCTGAAGAATATTTTTTTACATTAGCCGATGTTTCTGGAAAAGGAATTAAAGCTGGAATGTATATGGCGAAAGCTTCTTCAATTTTTAGAACACTTACCAATTTAAAATATCCAATAGAAAAAGTTGTATTTGGTGTAAACAATGAACTGGTTGAAGCTAAGTTTAAAGGAATGTTTGTAACAGCTGTTTTTGGAAAATTAAATATCAAAACTGGAGAATTAGTTTTTATTAATGCGGGCCATGAAAGTATCCTAACGTTTGATCAAAACAAAAATTATGAATATATAAAATCTGAAATGCCTCCAATTGGCATTGTGAAATATTTTACAGAGTCGATGGTAAAATCAAATACGATTAATATGAAAGATAAAACTTTAGTAGTTTATACCGATGGTGTAACAGAAGGGTATTTAAAAAATGGTGAGGAATTAGGAGCTGAAGGTGTTCAAAAAATTATAAACGATATGTCTGAAATAACTCCTAAAACGATAGTTGAATCCATTGAAAAAGAACTAAATTGGGGAGCTGAAAAATTACGTGATGATATTACGTGTATGGCAATAAACATAAAAAACACTGAATTAATAAAAAAAACTAAATAATTATTTTTAATTACCCGATCAAAGCACCAACGTTGAATATTGGAGAGTACATAGCGATCATAAGTCCTCCAATCATGATCCCCATAAAAACAATCATAATGGGTTCAATTAAAGCTGAAAGATTTTCAACAACTGTATCAAATTCTTCCTCATAATATTTTGCAACTGAGTTAAACATTTCATCTAGCTGTCCAGTTTGTTCACCGACTGAAATAAGCTGTCCAAACGTAGGCGGAAACAAAGGATCTTTTAAAAATAATTTTGTTAATGTATCTCCAGAAAAAACTCCTTTTTTTACATTCTCTAAAGACTCTAAAACAACCATATTATTACTAACTGATTTTGCAATTTCTAAACTTTCAAGTAAATTCACACCTGCAGCACTTAGATTACCCATAATTAATGAAACTCTAGCTAACATTGATTTTAATATCATGTCACCAAAAATTGGTAATTTCAAAACTCGTTTATGCCATGCGTATCTAATTTTTTCATTTTTTGCAGTTAAATATTTAAAAACAAAAAAGAAAGTTATAAGTGAAAGTAAAAGAATAAGACCACCTGTTCCTCTTAAAAAATCACTCATTGCCATAATTGTTGCCGTTGCAGCAGGTAATTTTATTCCCATTCCATCATACATTTTAGCAAATACTGGAACAACTTTAATTAACATGAAAGCACTGACAGTAATTGCAACTGTAAACATAATGCCTGGATACATCAAAGCTCCCTTGATTTTCTTTTTAATTTTTTCTTTTTTTTCAAGTGCATCTACAATTTTGTGCAAGAATACATCTAACTTACCGCTGGCTTCTCCAGCTTTTATTAAGTTTACATAAATGTTATCAAACAATTCTGGGTATTTTTCGAAGCATTTTGATAAAGTAACCCCACCTTCTAAGCTTTTTCTTATATCCTCAATAACATCTTTCATTGCAGGGCTTTCTATCTGATCTCTTAACATTCCTAAAACTTGCAGAATAGGTAAGCCTGCTTTAACCATCGTAGCAAATTGCTTTGAAAACATTAAGACATCTTCGACTTTAGCTTTTTTTTTGCCAAAAAGACTTAGGCCTTTGCCTTTCTTCTTATCTTTCTCTCCAGATTTTTTCTTTTTTGAAGAACGTGATATATTAGTAATTATTATCTTTTGTTCTTTTAGTTTGTGAGATGCTTCATCTAAATTTAAAGCTTCGATTTCGCCATCTACATATTTTCCGTCAGAAATCCCTTTGTATGTAAAAGCTTCCATAAATTAAAATTATTTATTCGTTAGAAAGAACTCTTTCGTATTCTCTAAAATTAAGTTCCCCCGCTGCAATTAATCTTCTGCCCATATCTTGCATTGTTTGGAAACCTTCTTTAATTGCAATTTCTCTTAGTTCAGGAGTTGTTGCTTGTCTTAAGATTGCTTCTTTTATAGGTTTAGATACAGAAAGTATTTCATAAATACCTTGTCTTCCTTTATAGCCTGTGTCGCTACATTTTGCACAACCTTTTCCTTTAATAGCTTTAACTCTAGATGCTAATTCTGCTGTAAAACCTAAATCTTGTAAAACCTTTGGGGTAACATCATCATCAGGAACCTTGCAGTCTTTACAATTTCTTCTGGCAAGCCTTTGTGCAAGAACAAGTTGACACGCAGCACTGATTAAATAATCAGGTGTACCCATATTTTGTAATCTAGTTATAGTACTTGGAGCATCATTCGTGTGTAGTGTACTGAATACTAAGTGTCCTGTTAATGCAGCTTTTAATCCAATATCTACCGTTTCTTTATCTCGCATCTCTCCAACAAGTATAATTTCCGGGTCTTGTCTTAAAAAAGATCTAAGTGCAGTAGCAAAAGTTAAACCTATATCATCTTTAATTTGAACTTGTCCAACTCCATCTAATTCATATTCAACTGGATCTTCTGCTGTTAAAATATTTAAATGAGGTTTACTTACCTCTTTTAAAATACTGTAAAGAGTAGTCGATTTACCAGATCCTGTAGGCCCTGTTACAAGGATTAAACCTTGAGTACTATGAATTCCTTTTCTTAAATTTTTTAAGTCTTGTTCGTCAAAATTAAGTTGCTCCAAAGTTATGTCTCCTGCGTCTTTATTTAATACACGCATTACTATTCTTTCATTGCTTGCTGTTGGCAAAATTGAAAGTCGAAGATCCACTACTTTACCTTCGATTTTAAAATTTATAGCTCCATCTTGAGGAAGTCTTCTTTCTGCAATATCAAGTTTACCCATAATTTTAAAACGAGTTACGACAGCTCCATAATTGTCATGCAAAAATTTTTTATATTGATCTTGTTCTTTAAGCATTCCATCTAGTCTATATCTTACTCTTGATGAAAATCTGAAAGGTTCAATATGAATATCACTTACTCCATTTTTAATAGCCTCAGCAACCACTGCTGTACTAAATTTTATTACCTCAGATTCATTTTCAAGAGCTTCTATATCTTCCTCTGGAGCTTCTTCTAATATTTCTCCTGCGTCACCTAAATCAGAATCAAAAGTTTTTTGTTTCTCTTTATTTTCTTTTCTGATGGTTGCTGTAGTTACTTCACCACTCTCCGAAGATATATTTTCTATAAACGTTGAAATTTGAGTTAATGGAGCCGCATGTAGTTCAATATTTTTTTTTGTTATTGCTTTTAGGTTTCTCATTAAATTAAGCTTAGAGCTATCTGGGATTGCTATGTGTAAAGTTTTTCCATCCATTTTAAATGGAGCAACAAAATTTACTTTTATATAATTTGAAGGAAGAATAGTTTTAATTTCATTAGTTATTTCTTGTTTAGTTAAATCAACTATTTCTAAATTTTGTTCTTTAACTAAAATATCAAGAATACTTTTTTCGTCAGTAAGTTTAAGATCAAATACTGCATCTATTTGTGATTTATTGCCCTCAGCGCTTGTCTTTTTAATCTTGATTAAATCTTTTCCAGAAATAATATCATTATCAATTAAAACATTGATTAAATTAATTTCGCTTTCTCTACTTATTTTTAACATTTTTTTTATAATATTCTTGGAGCAATAAACACCAATAATTCATCTAGTGTATCTGATTTACTCTTTCCTTGAAACATTTTTCCTATAACAGGTAACTTGTTCATGCCTGGAACACTTGATTTACTGTCTGAAACTACATTCTTTTTAATACCTCCGATTACAACTATGTCACCGTCTGCGACTAATAATTTTGTATTAATTTCCATTGTATTAATTCCTACACTTCCAGCATTTGTTCTATTTGGAGAGTCGTTATTAACTTTTACGTCTAGAAGCACATTTCCATCACCAATAATACTAGGTGTTACAGTCATTACTAGTGCAGCATCTTTATAAGTATCTGCACCATCACCCCCTGCAACTGGTATTTGTTCACCTTGTTTGATTGTTGCTGTTTGGTTATCTAGAGAAAATATTTTTGGATTAGAAATAATTTTAGACAAACCTCGTTTTTCTAAAGCTTCTAATTCAACTTTTAATACTGCTGAACCTGTTTTTTTTAATATACCTATACCACTTGTAGCAGCTCCTGCAGGAAAGTTTAGTAATGTATCTTTCCCTGCACCAAAGTTTGCAGTGTCATCACTTAGTGCAGCATCTGCTCCTGATGGCGCGCCTACTGAACTACCGCCTTGAGTACCTCCAATTCTTTCACCATTTCTTGAATAAGCACCACCTAATTTATTTCCTAACTCTTGTTCAAAAGAAGATTCAGCTTCAACAATAAATACTTCCATCAAAACTTGTTTAGTTCTTACGTCTATTTCTCTGATTACCTTATCTACAACATCTAAATCTTTTTCTTTACCTCTGACAATAATTGAACGTGTTGTTTTTTCTTCTGTAACCTGAATTGGAACAAATGAACCAGTGTTTGAAGTTGAAGTAAATAATTCAACTATTGTTGCTTTCGCTTCTGCAGGAGAAATATAATAGAGTCTAAATATTTCAGAGATAATTGGTTCAACAGAATCTTCTAATTCAACTTTTTTCTTCACAGCTTGCGCTCTAGCTGATTTATAACTTTCTTGCGAAGTCAGTGTTGCTGGTGTAGCTACTCTAATTATATTGCTTCCAACATCAATATCTGCTGCATAGTTTTTCATATCTAATAAAGCATTAAATGCTTTATCCCAAGGAACATTTGTTAATTGTGCTGTAATTGAGCCAGCCACATCTTCGCCAACAAGAATATTTACACCACCAATTTTTCCCATCAATCTCATAGCTTCGCTATAATCCATGTTTTGAAAGTTAAAATCTAAATTCTGTTTTAAATTCTTATACTCATCAGGAATTAAAAGATAATTTTTCTCTTTAACTGAAGAAATTTTCTTTCTTTTTTTAAGTTTTACGACATCTGCTTCTACCGGTATTGGTCCCATCTCTGCTGTTTTATCAAGCTGTGCTTTTCCTAATTTTTTAACATCTGTTTTAATTAAAGGAGTGTCATGTTTAAAACCTTTAGTTCCTTTTTTCCCCATAGTTGTACAGCCCGCAAGAAATAATCCTATTAGAGTTAAATTTATAAAAGTTTTAAAATAAGGTTTTGTCATCAATTGTTTCTTTCAATAATTTGATTTTTAAAGTTGATTGCTACTAGAGAGCCTTCCCCTCTTTCAAAAACTACCTCTTTTGAACTTATACTTATTAATCTTATACCTGGTGATAATTCTTCATAAAAACCTAAATTTATAATTTCACCACTTTCGCCAATTAGCGAAGCATACCCTTCATCTTCACCCACGATTACTCCAATCAGTTTGAAATTAAATACACTTAAGGCTTTTTTCTCCTCTTCTGTATCTGCAATTACTTTTAATGAATTTCCGCCACCAAGGGAACCATCGCCAACAAAAGGGTCATTCAATGGCAAAGGTTCTTCCTTGCCAACTTCTGAACTTATATTTGAATCTTGTAATGCTTGTTGCTTTTTTATTTTTTGATTTATTTCTTTTGCTTTCTCAACAATATTTTTTTCGGTATCATGATTGTCTGCATAAACAATCGAAAATGTGAATAATACACAAATGATAAACATTAATTTTCTAAAAAAAATCATCTGCCAATCCTACTATCGTTAAAGTTCCATTTACTTTTATCGCTCCAGTTGAATCACCACTTCCTTTTACCACTTGTATAGACTCCTTGTCAAAATTTAACATTTTTTGTGATAAGGATAGTTGTCTTTTAAACTTAATATATCCTAAAAAGTTACCAGTTATTTCGAAATCTACTGGAATTGTATAATAAGCTACATTTTTAACTGATTTTTTTTTCTTTTTTGTACTTTTTTTCTTCTTTTTTCCAGTTGCTTTTGCGATAGCATCTGATTTGGTGACTTCTTTAATATCTTTCTTTTCAATTTTAGAAATTACTAAATTATTCATGGCTGCAAATTCACTTAAAGTTTGATAAAGACCTTCAACTTCTGCTCTTGTATGAAATAATGTTGAATACTGCTCGTATTCAGGTCTCATTTTTTTAATTTTTTTATTTGCAATTTTAATATTTTGTATGAACTTTTCCGTTTCTTCTTTTTTTGAATTCATATCATTAAGTTGAGCTTTCTTTTTATTTACTATCGGATTCAAAACTCCATAAAATATGATTAAAAAAAATATTACCGCTCCAAAGGATATTCCAATTTTAATCCATGTTTTTTTCTCAACTCTTTTTAGTTTCGCTTGAATATCTTCAAGAGATATGTTCTTTAGATCTATATTTTTAAAATCAATATTAAAATTCATAACTAAACTTTCTTAATCTTAACAAAAACTCTAAACCCTTTCATTGTAATACCACCTTTCGCTGTTCGAGGAAGTCTCATTGATGAAAGGGATGCTTGTTCAACTAAATTTTGTTTACTTAAATTTTCAATAAATTTTAAAATATCTTGATCACTTGCTGCAACACCTTGGATTGTGATCAAGCTACCACCGTTATAATCAACTTTGTCAAACTTCAGTTTTGAAGGCACACTCGATGCTATTTGAGCTAATATTCTGTAAGTTAATTCTTTATTAGATTTTAATGTACTGCTTAATTTTAAAGTTGTTTGTATTAACTGCAGTTCTTTAGTAGTTTTCTTTAATTCTAATGATTTTTGTTCATGGATTTTCATAACATTAGAATAATTCTCAAGTTTTTTATTGTACGAATGAATATTCCAAAATGATAATGTAAATAATATTAAATATAATGCTGCAATACCAGTTGCTAATCCCTTAAAAGCAAAGCTAGATATTGCTTTCATTTTCTTTTTCTGGAACATGCTTTTTCTGTCTGGAAGTAAATTTATATTTTTTGCTGCGGTTACAAATTTATAATATCCAAATACATCCAGCTTTCTGAACGCTAAACCTATTGATGTAGTAAAGTATGATCTATTTTTTAAATTAACTTGTTGGTCAAATTGTTGGGGAACTTTTAAGCCTTCAATTGGATCAAACAAATTAAATCCAACATTCATTAATGTTTTTCTAAAAATAGATAAATAATCCTCGACATTTTCTAAGTCTGAGACAACTTTTAAACTTCTAATTCTTTTTTCGTATTTAGTTTCAAAATCTTGAACTGCTTGTTTTACTTGCGTTGTGTATCTTCTTACTAATGCTTCTTTTTCCTCTGCATCACTAGATTCTAATAAAATTTTTCTATCTTGGCCTCTTAAAAAAATATCAGTAATTATTGGATTGTTATCATATAAAATCATTAAATAATTTTCATCTAAACCAAATTCTAAAACAGCTGTTAAATTTGCATCATCTTTTTTGTTTGAAATTTGATTAATTTGATCGACAGCAGATTTTAATGCGAAACATTTAACATCAATAATAACTGGATTTAGGCCACTATTTTTTACGATTGAAACATAACCATTTATATCGGCTAATTTAGAAGCAACAAATAAGATATCCATGGTGTTATCTTTTTCATTTCTATTTATTACTTGATGAAAAATTGAATAATCATCTAAATTATCTGTTAGCTGAACTAAGTTTTCCCATAATGAATTCGTTTCTATTGCTTTTTGTAACTCTTCATCTTTCATCAATGGAGAAGTGACTACTCTTATTATTGCACTTGTAACCGGGATAGAAATGGCAACGTTCCCTACATCTATTTTTGATTTTTGTAATGCCAAACTAAGTTCTGTTGTAACCTTTTCAGCATTTTCTAAAACGCTACTTTCATCTGGAATATCAATTTTATGAGTATAAAATTTTTCCAATACCCACTGATTAGTCTTATCAGAGTTTATTTGTGCCAATCTTATCTCTTTATTTGTAAGCTCAACACCAATTACTTCCTCTCCTTTAATTGAAGATTTTCCTATTTTTGATTTAAAAAAGTTTAATATTTTATTTAAAGAATTATTTTTATTTTTAACCGGAGATTTAGGAAGTTTAATTCCCTTTAAAGAAGGTTTTTTAAATTTTAAATTCTTAAATTTACCTAAAATATTAGAAACTTTACTTTTAGCAGTCACATCAACACTATCTTCTGCTTTTTCTGCAGCTTCATTACTTAAAGTAACATCATTATTAACTCCAGACTGTACTTCGGTACTTATATTTTGTGTACTCACATTAGGAGTTGCTTCTGTTGAAATAGTTGGGCTAGGTTTTTCCTCCACATTTACTGTGGGTTCAGGTTGTTCTTGAGTAGTTGGTTGATTTTGCTGTTGTTCTCCGGTTGTTTGTTGAATTTGTTGTCCTTCATCAGCAAGTTTTTTCAATTTCTCACTTTCAGAATGTATATCATCAAACCATTTCTCTAAAATTGGAATTGCTTCATCAAGGTTTTGTGTTCCTGACGAAGAAATTTTTTGTTTTCCATCAATATAAAGTCTGCCTACCCAGTTTTTTGATTTAAGTTCACCTTTATATTTGTCTTGTCTTATATATATATGTAATCTTCCATCTTTTTTATGAATAACCTGATGTTCAGTTGCTTCTTTTTGAACTTCATTGGCTGTTTCATCATTTTTCACTTGATTTTCAGAAATATTTTGATTTTCAGAAACATTTTGGTTTTCACCAGAATTTTCATCAGGAGAATTGTCTAAGTTTTCATCAACCGAAGGTTGATTTTCAACTTTTTCAACGTTTTCCTCATTTTCATTAGAGGAATTTATATTTTCGTCTTTTTTATCTTCACTCATAATTTTTAAAACGATCTAAAAAATATTTTTTAAAACGAATCTCTAACACAAATTTCATAATCTCTAACACAAATTATTATAAATATCTAACACAAAACTATAAGTTGCATGCTCATTTTGGGTCAAATTTATATAAAGTCAATAAAATCAACACTTTTAAGACTTTATTAAATTTTTTAATTTTTAAGACAATTTAATGTTAATTATTAAAATTCTAACA
>Ga0208639_1002493_pt1 | contig 10727 bp, 14 predicted proteins | sample ETNtaG_33_FD_185772 | JGI IMG/M metagenome (GOLD analysis project Ga0208639, IMG submission 185772) | Marine microbial and viral communities from oxygen minimum zone, Eastern Pacific Ocean - ETNP201310SV76 (SPAdes) (version 2) | ecosystem: Environmental > Aquatic > Marine > Oceanic ...
AGGCAGAATGCCTTTGTAACTTACCTTTATAATCTCATTGTTATCTGTCAAAGAAAACACTACATTCATGTCTTCACGCATAACACTACCAGTCACAACGAGACCACCAAGCCTGAAACTTTTTCCTGCGGGAGCTTTGTTTTCTATAATGTCAGTAGGAGTAAAAAAATAAAGTAAATTATCATTAAATGCCTTAATTCCGAAGTAACCTGCCAAACTAACTCCAAGCAAGAGAAGTGCTACTAATGTCATACGATTTTGACGTTTAGTCATTCTCTCTTGCGTACTTATTTTTTAATTGGGTGCGTATTTTTTTGTAGTTAATTGAAGCACGCACAAATAGTCCTATAATTAATATAAAGGTTATTCCATAAGAAAGCCAAATATAAAGAGCATACTGACCATATGGCAAGAAAGATAGAGTTTCAGCTAAGGTCATAATTGTTCTACTGTTACAACGGCACGAACCCAGCGTGAATTTTGTTCACGAACCAATACTTCATCTCTTGCGCTGATTAAAGTAAGAACACCGTAAAGAAACTGGAATGCAAAAACCATAATAAGTAGTGGCCAAAGCATGTCTGGATGCATCGAAGGATTTGATATATCATTAAACATTGAACCTTGATGAAGAGTATTCCACCACTTGACTGAGTAATGAATAATAGGTAGATTAACTAGACCAACTATGGCCAAAATAGAACTAGCTTTAGCAGCTGTCCTTGGATTATCAAAGGCGTTATTGAGTGATATATAGGCAAGATACAAAAACAACAAAATAAGTTCTGATGTTAGTCTGGCATCCCAAACCCACCAAGTACCCCACATTGGTTTACCCCATATAGCGCCAGTAACTAGAGCGATCAAGGTAAAAGTAGCACCAATTGGAGCTGAAACTTTAGCGACAACTTCGGCCATCTTAATTTGCCATATCAGACCAATAGCGCCCGTAACTGCCATAATAAAATAGACCAACATAGACATCCATGCACTTGGAACATGGATGTAAATAATTCGAAAACTTTCACCTTGCTGATAGTCGGCTGGTGCAAGCACTAAACCCCAGTACAATCCTATAATTGTTAAGACTATAAAAGGCCAGAAAAACCAAGGAACTAACTTGTTAGTTGTATCATAGAAAACCTTAGGTGAGGCAAGTTTCTGAATCCACTTCCACATGTCTAAATCATAGCACAAAATAAAAGGATTTATTTTAATGACTTTTGTGCTACATTGTTTCGTAAATAAGTAGGCTGAGGCAACTTTAATGTCGCCATCTGTCCTTTCTCAATTGCCAACAAAAATAAGTCAATCAGATCTTCCGCTTCAGGATAAAATTTCGATTCAATTTGGTTAACGTTACTCTGCAAAGTGAGTGATTCTTTGTAAGGTTCCCAGCCACTACCAACGCCAATGTAATCCTGATTAAGTTTGTCAACATTACTTGGTTCACAGATGCGTTCATTTAGAAGCGAGCCGTGTTCGTAAATTGCCCAGTAAACCTCTCCCATACGAGCATCAATTGCGATAGCAATTTTTTCACTATTAAGGCTAATTGCAGTTTTATAACCAAGTAATTCTAGAGTAGAAAAGCCCATCGTAGGAATTCCCTTGGCTAGAGACAAGCCCTGTACTACACCAACACACATTCTTACTCCTGTAAAGGCTCCAGGGCCCTTTGTATAAACTATTACATCAATCTCGTTAAGCTCTATATTGGCTTCATCAAACACTTCATCGCAGAGCTTTAATATATGACCAGAGTTTTTTTCATGATTTAGAATGACTCGGCTGGTTTTCTGACCTAAAATTGACAAGGATATTGAGGCAGCCTCGGTACATGTATCTATCGCCAGTATATTCATTGTACAATCTTCTTGTATTTCCTATTCATTAACAAAATCATCTCTGCACGCTGATTTAAACGTTCCGGATATCTAAAAGGATTGTAATAGGATGGTCCTTTCAATAAAGCAACGAGCTTAGCCATCTCATTCAAGTTAAGGTTCTCAACTTTTTTGTTAAAGTAATAATTACTAGCGGCTGCAAAACCATGGAACGCTATAGAGCCTTTTTGTGCTAAATATACCGTATTCATATAACGCTCAAGAATAAAATTTTTATTATATGAGCGCTCCAATAACACTGCCATCAATGCCTCTTCAATTTTTCTTGTAAATGTTTTTTCTCTAGTAAGTAGTGTATTTTTTATCAGTTGTTGGGTAATAGTGCTAGCACCTCTGATTTCTTTTTCCTCAAATATATAGCCATAAACAACTCTAATAATTTCTTTAAAATCAATCCCCCAGTGCTCATAAAATGACTGATCTTCAACCAACAAAAGCATGTTGATTAATTCTCTAGGGTAATCCTCTAGTTGATACTCAATTTGAGTAACTTGCTTGCCTGTAAATTGGTTATCAGAGAAACTTTTCTTTACGTATTGATTTAAATAAACTAGATAGGAAAAAAAGGCGATAAAACCGACTAAAATAAACACCATTAGCCATTTTTTCATAGATGAATTAAGTTTATATTTAATAGAATTAGCATTGCAATCTATTGTAACAAAAACAAAACCATAAAAAAATCTCATAATTCATTGCGTAAATCTGCAATTAGATTGTAAAAAAATAGTATAAAATACGCTCTTCCTTGCTTGATCGACATTAGTTGGCAAGCTTATATAATCCATAAGGAGATGTTAATGAGACATTACGAAGTAACTCTCATTGTCCACCCTGATCAAAGTTCTCAGGTGACGACAATGATAGAAAAATACAAAGAAATCATCACCGCAGCTGGCGGCAATGTTCACCGTGAAGAAGACTGGGGTCGTAAGCACCTAGCCTACCCAATTAAGAAAATCTATAAAGCTCATTATATGATGATGAATATAGAATGTGACCAAGATACCCTAGACAAACTTAACTATAACTTCCGATTTAACGATGCGATTCTTAGAAACCTAGTAATTTCTAAATCTGAAGCTATCACCGAACCATCAATTATGATGGCCAACAACGAAAAGGAATAGGAGGACTATTATGGCTAAACAAGTAAAAAAGAGGCGTAAATTTCAAATTCCTATTAATAGATTTTGTCGCTTCACTAAAGCTGGCGTTAAGGAAATAGATTACAAGGATGTAGATATCTTATTAAAAAATATCGATGAGAGCGGCAAAATAACACCCTCCAGAATTACCGGTACTTGCGCCAAGTTTCAGCGCCAATTAACAACAGCTGTAAAAAGAGCAAGATATTTAGCTTTAATTCCTTACACTGATAAACACAAAAAATAGGAGTTATTATGCAAGTAATCTTATTAGAAAAAAACCACAAACTAGGCGAATTAGGTGATATCGCAAATGTCAAGTCTGGCTATGCCAGAAATTATCTAATCCCTCAAGGCAAAGCTAAACCAGCAACAAAAGAGAACCTAGCTGAGTTTGAGTTAATTAAAGTTGAACTCGAGAAAAAAGAGGCTACAGCTTTGGCAGATGCCCAAACTATAGAATCAAAAATGACTGACATCACCTGCAGCATTTCAGCAAACGCAGGAGAGGAAGGAAAACTTTTTGGTTCTGTCGGTCCAATCGATATAGTTAAGAGTCTTCATGACCAAGGATTCGAAATTGAGAAGCGTGACGTTAATATGCCCGAAGCTATTCGCTATATAGGGGAATATGAAGTTACTGTAGATCTTCATACTGACATTGTTGTGCCAGTAAAAGTACTTGTCGAGGCTTCGACTGAAGAAGAATAAGTCAAAAATATTCTCAAAGTGAGTTAAAATAAAAGGCCCTTATTCGAGGGCTTTTTTATTTTTTTCCGTAAATAAATGGATATTGAGAATACAAAATTACCGCCCCATTCAGTTGACTCTGAACAGTCTGTACTTGGCGGACTGCTTCTCCATAACCAAGCCTGGGACAGGGTTGTAGATATCCTAAGTAGTAATGACTTCTATCAAGCCTCTCACAGAATTATTTATGATGCAATCGTAACCCTCCTTGAACATGACAAGCCAGCAGATATTCTAACTGTAAAAGAGCAAGTCATAAAAACTCACAGTGAAGAATCAGTCGGAGGTTTTGTCTATCTTGCGCAGATTGCAGAAAACACACCCAGTGTTAGCAACATCGAGGCCTATGCTAAACATGTAAGAGAACTCTCAGTATATAGGCAACTAATCAGAATCGGTAGAGAGATTGCTGATACCGCTTTCCAACCAAAAAACATTGAAGTCAATGAACTACTGGACCTTTCAGAGAAAAAAATATTTGAAATTGCTGAGCAAGTTATTAGAAATAAACAGGACATCACAAACATAAAAGATATCATTAAAGATGTCGTCAATAGCGTTCATGAAATGCAAGAAAGGAAGGGTCTCAAAGGAACTGAGACAGGTTTTTCTCAATTAGACAAACTAACATCAGGCCTTCAAAATGGAGACCTTATAATTATAGCGGGTCGTCCTAGTATGGGAAAAACAGCCCTCTCAATGAATATAGTTGAACATGTTGCAATCCATAACTCAACACCAGTTGCTGTGTTTAGTCTGGAAATGCCTACAGAGCAATTGGTTCTTAGGATGATTTCCTCTTTTGGCCGGATTGATGCAAGCAAGTTGCGTGACGGAGATATGACTGAAGTTGATTGGAATAGTTTTAATCATGCAGTTCGTGCCTTTGAAGAGAATACTATTCTGCTAGATGAAACACCCTCTATAACGCCTACAGAGGTTCGTGCCAAATGCCGCAGACTTAAACGTCAATATCCCGACCTCGGCCTTATAATGGTGGATTATCTTCAACTAATGACAGTTCATGGCAAATCTGAAAATAGGGTTCAAGAGATTTCTGAGATATCCCGTTCACTTAAAGCGCTAGCGAAAGAAATTAACGTGCCGGTTATTGCAATCTCACAACTGAATCGAGGTGTCGAATCACGCACAAAAACTGCCAAAGGTAGAATGCCTCAGATGGCAGATCTTCGCGAATCTGGCTCGATTGAACAGGATGCAGACCTGATAGGTTTTATCTATAGAGATGAACAATACCACGACGATGCTTACACAAATCCTGAGGAAGTTGGAAAGGCAGATCTTAGGATAGCCAAACATCGCAATGGGCCAACTGGAAATATAAAGCTTGCTTTTATAGGTCAATACGCTAGATTTGAGGATTTGGCCTATGAGGATCAATTTCGTAATATAGACGAAGACGATATAGATGCTTCATACGTAACTAACGTCGCACATTTTGATCAGGATACTTTCTAGAAATAATTTCTTAGCATCTGATATTCCCATCAATAAACATGTCCAAATCATTCATCCAGATTAGTGATAGTCATATTGATGATGAAAAATTTGTTATGGGAGTTGATTCTCAAGCTAACCTTACTTGTATTGTAGAGCATATTTCTAAACAATCCTATGACGCTTTAGTTTTTAGTGGAGATCTATCCCACAACGGCACAATGAATTCATATATTAGGATTAATGAAATATTAAAACCTCTAGACAATAAACCTTATATATTGCCTGGGAACCATGATAATAAGTCAAACCTTACAAAAAAATTTGGGAACTCACTTCTTTGTAATTTTAAATTGAATGACTGGGAAATAATAACTATAGATTCAGTGCAAAATGAAAAAGTTAGTGGTCACCTGAGTGAGCAAAAACTCCAGGCACTGGCAGATGAGATTAAACTATCAAAGGCAAAACATATAGTACTTTGCTTGCATCATCCAGTTGTGCCAATGCAAAGTAGTTGGAATGATGATTTGTCACTTGAAAATTCTGAAGAATTTTTTAGCGTAATTAGTCAGTTTCCTAGAGTAAAAGCCATTATTTGGGGTCATGCACATCAATCTAGCGAGTTTAAATTTGGCAACATAAAATTGTTCTCATGCCCTTCCACCGCAGTTCAATTTTGCGGACCATTAAGTATTGGTTATAATCACTATACACTTCATGCTAACGGCGAAATTAATTGTAAAACACGATGGCTTGATTATTGTTAAGACAAATAAACTAGAGCGGAATGACAAAAAAGAAACTGACTGACCAAAACCAAAAACTCATAATCGCAATATCTTCTCGGGCACTTTTTGACTTGGATAAATCGCATCAAATCTTCAAAGAAGATGGTATCAAGGCTTACGCTAAGCATCAACAAGAAAATGAGAATGTTGTACTAGAGCCTGGAGTAGGATTCACCCTAGTGAAAAAGTTACTTGCACTTAACAGTGACAAGACACCGATCGACGTTATTTTGCTTTCTAGAAATAGTGCCGATACTGGCCTTAGGATTTTCAACTCGATAGAGCATTACGGCCTAAACATTTCAAGAGCTGCATTTACGAGAGGTTCTAGTACACACTCTTTTGTCGGCGCATTTAAAGCCGACCTATTCCTTTCTAGTAACTACCATGACGTGCAAAAGGCCTTGCAGGCAGGATTTGCCGCTGCATCTATTGTTGAATCAAAATTAGACAATATTCATCCTACCCAACTCAGAATAGCTTTTGATGGTGATGCAGTTATTTTCTCCGACGAATCCGAAAAAATATTTCATGAACAAGGCCTTGAAGCATTTCAAAAGAATGAAATTAAATCTGCTAAAACTGAACTCAAAGCTGGACCATTTAAGTCGTTTCTTGATTCATTACAGAAAATTCAATCGACCTTTCCTGAAGAGAATAATCCAATAAGAACCGCGCTCGTTACTGCCAGATCTGCGCCCTCTCACAAAAGAGTTATCCATACGATGCGCGAATGGGGTATTAGAATTGACGAGGCTTTTTTTCTAGGCGGTCTAGAAAAGGGAGTTTTTTTAAGAGACTTCGGGGCAGATATTTTCTTTGATGATCAAGACCATAACTGTAATTCAGCTTCTAAATACGTTCCAACAGGCCATGTACCAAGCGGAATAAAAAATAGTTGAACTTTAAATATCTTCATACTTATTGGTTGAACAGAATAACTTAAATCATTGGTAAAATAACCAGAAATCATTTTGCAATCCTAACGATGTCAAAAAAAATTCAAGCAATTCGAGGAATGAACGACTTGTTGCCCAAAGACTCTGATCTTTGGTTAGCCATAGAAAAGATCATTAATGAAACTCTGATATCTTATGGCTACAAAAATGTTCGCACCCCTATCGTTGAAAATACTGAAACCTTTTGTCGCGCAATAGGAGAAGTGACTGATATCGTCGAAAAGGAGATGTACACATGGAAAGACCTTAGCGGAGAATCAATCACACTAAGACCTGAAGGAACTGCAGGGATTGTTCGTATGATGATTGAACACAACCTTCCAAGGGAGGGGATACAAAGAGTTTTTTATCAAGGGCCTATGTTTAGGCATGAAAGACCACAAAAAGGTAGATACCGTCAATTTTACCAAGTAGGAGCTGAAGTTTTTGGAGCTTCAGATGCAAAAATTGACGCAGAGTTGATTGATATGAGTGCATTAATTTGGAAAAAGATTGGACTTAAAAATGTTCGACTCGAAATCAATTCATTAGGTTCGAGTGAGAGTCGTTTAAATTATAGAGAAATCTTAAAGCAATATTTTAGTGACAACAGATCTCAACTAGATGAAGATAGCATTCGACGACTCAAAACTAATCCTCTTAGAATACTTGATAGCAAAAACAAAGATATGGCGACATTAATTGCACAAGCGCCAAAAATGATAGATTACCTGGACGAAGAATCTGAGCAGCATTTTCTAGAATTCAAACAGTATCTCGATAACCTTGCAATTGAATACGCTATTAATCCAAGACTGGTTAGAGGCTTAGACTATTACAATCGTACAGTTTTTGAATGGATTTCAAATGATCTAGGCTCACAAGGAACAATTTGTGGTGGTGGAAGATATGACGGTTTGGTAGAAAAAATGGGCGGAAATCCAGTCCCTGCAACAGGTTTTGCAATGGGTATAGAGCGGCTCTTTCTGCTAGTTAAAGAACAGCCAGAAAAAGTACAACAACAAAAAATAAGTCTATATTTTGTAGTTCTCGGTCGAAAAGCCCAAAAAGCGTCAATGAAAATTAGCAGAGATATCCATCATATGATTGCCGATATAGTTCTTACTAACGATATAAGTCTGGGAAGCCTCAAAAGTCAAATGAAGAAGGCTGACAAATCTGGGGCAGATTATGCTCTAATTCTAGGGGACGAGGAATTGAAAAACAACAATATAGCCTTAAAGCCCCTCAAAGGCCAAGGTGAACAACAATTAATCTCTTTAGAGGGTATCATTCAACATCTTCAGGAGATTTTATGAAAAACTTTATTAATGTTGCTGACACAGAAGATGAACAAGTCGAGCAAATAAAAAAATGGTGGAAAAGCAATGGCAAACAGATAATTGCTGGTGCTGTTATTGGTCTTGCCGGTATTTGGGGGTGGAATTACTATTCCACTTATCAAGACCAAAAAGCATTTGAAGCAAGAGCCCTATACCTTAACTACGCCTCAGACTCTAGCAACCTTGGAGCGTATGAAAAACTTACTGAAGACTTTGCTAATAACTCATATACTGACCAGGCGACCTTGTTGATGGCAAAGAATCTGTTTGATGAAGAAAATTACTCTGAAGCGCTAAATTTAATTGAACCGCTTACTAAACATTCTAATAGCATGATTGCCTCATCAGCAATCCTTAGACTAGCCTCAATTTATCTGCAAACATCTCAGCATGATAAGGCGCTCGAATTGCTGGAATCCTATTCTGATGAAAGTTTTGGCGGGCTGGTTCATAATTTAATGGGTGATATTTATCTGGACATCGGAAACAAATCTGAAGCACAAAAACATTTCAATGAGGCACTAGACGCTGTCACCGAAAACTCGAATTTAGGTCAATTAATTCAGGTCAAACTTGACGACCTAAATTAATTTAAGAAATTGAACTGTTGTGAACTCTCCAGTCATCTCGTTAGTTGGAAGGCCTAATGTTGGAAAATCTACATTATTTAACCGTCTAAGTAAATCACGTCAAGCTCTGGTCTCGGAATACGAGGGTTTGACTCGTGACCGCCAATACGCAAAGATAAATCTTGAAGAGAATAAACACTGTACTATCATTGATACCGGTGGCCTAACCAATGAAGACTCTTTAATTGACGTCGCAATCCATGAGCAAGTATTAAGTGCACTCGATGAATCTGATGTAATCTTTTTTCTTGTCAACAATAGAGATGGCATAACTTCTCTGGATTTTGAAATCGCAGCACAACTTAGAAAAATTAAAAAAAATATCATTTTGGTTTGTAACAAAGCTGAGGGATTAGATCAATCTTCAGCCGCTGAATTTTTTGAGTTAGGTTTAGGCAATCCTGTGCTTATTTCTGCTGAACATAACCAGGGCATTGATGAGTTAATTAATGTGGCGATACCTCTATTACCTGAAAACTTAGAAGATGAGAATCAAGAAATAAAAGGTATTGCTGTAGCGATTCTTGGAAGACCAAATGTCGGCAAATCGACATTAATCAATCGCATTCTTGGAGAGGAAAGAGTTCTTGCGATTGACTTACCCGGAACAACCAGAGATACAATATTTATTCCTTTTGAGCGTGACAACCAAAAGTACACTCTTATCGACACTGCAGGCATAAGAAGAAAGCGAAGTGTAGCGGAAAAAATAGAGAAATTTAGCATCATTAAAGCCATCGAGGCAATTACAGAGTCGCATGTCGTAGTCCTTGTGCTTGACGCTCATGAAGGTGTGACGGAGCAAGATGCTAGCCTGTTAGGGATGATTGCAGATAAGGGAAGAGCTCTTCTAATAGTAATAAATAAATGGGATGGTCTTGATGATTATCAGAAGAGCGAAGTAAAAAGAAAACTCGACATCAAACTCTCTTTCGTTAACTATGCTTCTGTGCATTATATTTCTGCACTCCATGGATCAGGTGTAGGAAAATTATTTTCATATATCCAAAAATCCTACAATCATGCAGGCTCGAGGTTCTCCACCTCTATGCTAAACAAGATATTAGAGAGTGCTAACGATGCTCATCAACCACCTCCAGTTTCGGGCAAAAGGCTTAGACTTAAATATGTTCATCAGTCAGATGTATTTCCACCTACCTTTACACTCCATGGTAATCACCTACAAAGCATACCTAAAAGCTATGAGCGCTTTTTGAAAAACTTCTTTATAAAGGCTCTCAAAATTTCAAATACGCCTATTAGACTTGAATATAAAAGCGGCGACAACCCTTTCAAAGATAAAAAGAATAAACTTTCTGCGCGTCAAATTCAAAAAAAGAGGCGTTTAATGAAGTTCGCAAAGAAAAAATAACTTGATAAATATTGATAGTTGGAAAAAATTAAGAAAGTATTAGGTTGTGCGCCTCTTTAGCTGCATTTATAAAACTTTCAAAAAGTGGATGACCATCTCTGGGTGTTGATGTAAATTCTGGATGAAATTGGCAAGCAACGAACCATGGATGTTCAGGAATCTCTACCATTTCAACTAATAGCCCATCCTGAGATCTTCCAGAAACCTTTAGCCCAGCCTCTTCAATCTTGCCAATCAATTGGTTGTTGACTTCATAGCGATGTCGATGTCGCTCGGTTATACTATCAGCGCCATAAATATTGCTCGCTCTGCTACCTTTGATGAGTTGACACTCTTGACCACCAAGCCTCATGGTGCCACCCATATTTGATTTAGAGTTGCGAGTCTGGAG
>Ga0208639_1002511_pt1 | contig 10671 bp, 7 predicted proteins | sample ETNtaG_33_FD_185772 | JGI IMG/M metagenome (GOLD analysis project Ga0208639, IMG submission 185772) | Marine microbial and viral communities from oxygen minimum zone, Eastern Pacific Ocean - ETNP201310SV76 (SPAdes) (version 2) | ecosystem: Environmental > Aquatic > Marine > Oceanic ...
GTTTTTAGTCGTAACAATGTAGATTATGATATACTTATCTATTTGGCAAACTGGCCTGTAAAACGAATTGATGCTTGGGATACGATTTTAAAGGCTCGTTCTATAGAAAATCAGTGTTATACTATTGGAGTAAATAGAGTTGGAGAAGATGGAAACGGAATACCTTTTAATGGACATACAAGGGTATTTGATTCTTTTGGCAAAGAGTTGCTTTCTGCAACAGAAAATAAAGAAGAAGTTTTACAAATTTCTTTAAGTTTAGATGATTTGAAATTAAAAAGAAGACAAATGAATTTCTTGCAAGATAGAGATGATTTTACTCTTCAATAAACCACTCTAATTCCAAATTCCAATTTTCACGGATAGTTATTTTCTCAGAATAATAATGCATTTTTTCCGATTGTCTTTTTTCTATCCAGCTTCCACTATCCCAAAAAGTATTTCTATTTTTATCCCCAAAAGCTCTTACAGTATATTCTCCTGTAGGAATATTTTTTAATTTAAAATCTGTAGTACTTTCAAATTTTTCTTGGATATAAACTTTGCTTCCTTTTAGTAGTTGTACAATTATATTTCCACTAAAATCAGATTTTAAAGTTAGGCTACCACCTGCAGTAATAATTGTATCTTTTACAATTTCTATAGAATCAATTTTATATAATGGATCAAAAGTAAATAGGTCGACTGCAGTATCTTTTCCGGTTATTATCACCTTATCACAAAAAGAAATAATATCATCTTCATGATAAATATAATCATCTCCTGAAACGCTTGTTGTTTTATAACTTCCTTTTTCTAAGTTATTAAAATTTGCAAAACCATTTTTATCGGTTTTGCTTACATAATTCGGAGTAATTTTAAAAATTAAAGAGTCTGGGACATCACTATTATACAACAAAACCCAATGATTCTTTTCATCTTCTTTTGTTAATGAGTTTTCAATTTTTGCGTTTAGATAATAAAAATTAAGTGTAGTATCTTTTGGTGGGATAATATATTCTAATTCTTCTAACACATTACCCTCTGTAATATCTTTTATACAATTATTCAAACTAATAATATATTTTAAATCACTTGAAAGATTATCTGTAATTGCAATATATATCTCTTTTCCATTAATCTTGTGTGTAACTTCTTTTAATGGGGGAGAAGAATAAAAATTTCCTGCAAAAAGATGTTCCTGAATTCTTTCGTCAAACTTAAAAATCAATTTTTTTTCAGAAGAATTTTCATTAACGTCAGATGTGGAACTAAGTAGTTTTGGAGATTCAGAATCTTTTGCTCCTCCAGTTGGAGCTACTATATTAGCGCAACTACTTAAAAATATAAGTACAGTAATATGTAGTATGAATTTCATATGAGCAAAGATACTATTATGCAAGTGCAATGGTAACAATACTAACTTTTATTCCTTCAGTTTGTTGTAGGGTTTCAATACACGACTCTAAAGTAGATCCGGTTGTAACCACATCATCAACTAGCAAAATATGTTTATTACTTAACCGATTTTTATCTATAAGTTCAAATACTTGACCTACATTTTTCCACCTACTATATTTATTCCTTTTAGTTTGAGATTCAGTATTAACTTTTCTCTGCAAACTTTTAGAATCAATCTTTATTTTCAAAATTTCTTTTATTCCTTTAGCAATACACAGACTTTGATTATATCCTCTTATCTTTTCTTTTTTTGGATGAAGAGGTACCGGAATAATATAATCAATAGAATTAAAAAATTGAGAAGATTCCATTTCGTATGCAATCTGTTCACCTAGATAAATTCCTACTTCTTTGTTTTCTTCATATTTAAGAGCATGTATCATTTTTTGTAAAGAACTGTCTTTTACAAATTCATACAAAGCCGCTGAGTTAGTTATTTCTACTTTTCCCCAAAATAGTTTCTTAAGATTATTTTCCTTTATTACAAAATGGTTAGTTTTTGGAATATGAAATTTACAAATAGTACAAATACACTCTTCATGTTTTAATAAAGATTGATTACATCCTATACAAATCTTTGGATAAATTAAAGATATAAAATCATCAAAAATGGATGAAATCCACATAAATAGATTATAAAAAAGAGGTCTTAAAAAGACCTCTTTACTAATGTATTACCCACATTTACTATATCCGCAATTTACACATTTCAGACATCCCTCCGAATAAACGAGACCTTCTGTTTCACATTCAGAACATGTGTGATCATCTGCTTTAGTTCCATCAGGAATAAATGTTTTGAGAGCTCTTACAACTCCACTTTTCCAAGTATTAATATTTTGATCATAAAGGTTCATTTTCCCAATTAAATCTACTACATATTGTATTGGCATACCATGTCTTAATATCCCTGAAATTAATTTCGCATAATTCCAAAACTCTTTGTCAAAGGATCTCGATAATCCTCCGAAAGTAACTTTATACCCCTCTGTATCTTCATACTGAAAATCATACTGACTACCACCATCTTCTCTTTTTTTCTTTATTACCCATCCATATTCAACAGATTGAGGGAGAACAAATACATCTTCAATTTTTCCAGTAAAAATTTCATACGGTTTTCCATTTAAAAGTCCAACAACTGCCATCCATTTTTCTTTATTATTTTGGAACCTTATTACTTTTGCATCCAATCTTTTAGGCCTAGAAGGCGCATGAGTTACTCCAAATTCATTATTTTCCTCCTCTTTTCCTCCTTTGTCATCTGATGAAACTAACACTCCAGATCTAGAACCGTCTCTGTAAACTGTAATTCCTTTCAATCCTTGCTTCCAAGATTCTAAATAAATATCACTTACTTCTGCTTCAGAAACATCATTTGGTAAGTTTATGGTTGAACTGATAGAGTGAGTAACATATTTTTGAACAACAGCCTGCATTTTCACTCTTTGTTTCCAATTTATTTCTGGAGCAGTTGCTCCGTAATATGGACTTTTTGTCGTGTCTTTTTCACCAGTAATATTTATCCACTCTTTTAAATTGTGGTGATAAACAGTAAATTCTTGCCATTTATCTCCCATATCATCTATAAAATCAACCTTTTCTTCTGTATCTATTTCATTTAATTTTCTTCTTCTTTTATAGTCTGTCATAAATACAGGTTCAATCCCTGAAGAAGTCTGAGCTAACATGCTTAATGTCCCTGTAGGAGCAACTGTACTTATAGATATATTTCTTCTTCCAAACTTCATCATTCTTTCATAAACATCAGGAAGTTCTACTTTTAACATTTGTACAAATTCAGATGTGTTTTCTATTTCTTTATCAAAACCAACAAAACTTCCTCTTTCTAAGGACATATCAATAGAACAATCAAATTCTGCTCTACATTTTTCTTTCATCATATTTTCAATAAACTCAATTGATTCATCAGAGTCATATTTATAACCAAGAGCAGCAACCATATCTGCTAAAGCAGTAAATCCAAGCCCCGTTCTTCTTCCTTCTCTTCCAGTTTTTAATAAAAGTTCCCAAGTTTCTTTTTCTACCATTTTGATGCTTTCTGGCTCTTCATCACCTTCTACTTTCTTCAGGATTCTTTCAATAGCCTCTATTTCTAAATCTACTAGATCATCCATCAATCTTTGTCCCTCATAAGTTGCTTGATAGAATTTTTTCATATTAAATTTTGCCTTAGGCGTAAACGGATTATCTACAAATTTGTAAAGATTTAAAGCAATTAATCTGCAGCTATCTCCACCTTGCATTGCAATTTCGGAACAAGGGTTTGTAGACGTATTTTCATATCCTGGATAAACCGAAGATGTAGAATACCAATGTTGTCTGTCCCAATAAATTAATCCTGGCTCAGCAGTATTATGTGCACATTTAATAATTGTATCCCAAAGTTCACGAGCATCTATAGTTTTTGTAAATTTCGGATTGTCAGAATTAATAGGCCATTTATGAGTGTATTTTTTATTGTTTTCTACTGCTGACATAAATTCATCTGAAAGTCTAAGAGAAATATTTGCTCCTGTAACTTGAGTTAAATCTTGTTTTATAGTTGTAAAAGCCTCTACATCTGGATGTGCAATATCCATAGAAAGCATTAGAGCTCCCCTTCTACCATTTTGAGCAACCTCTCTTGTTGTATGTGAGAATCGTTTCATAAATGAAACAGCTCCTGATGTTGTTCCAGCGGCATTGGAAACTTGAGATCCTGATGGTCTTAAATTTGAAATATCAACTCCTACACCACATCTTCTTTTAAACAACTGAGCTAATTGCTGGTCTGTATAGAAAACTCCTCCATAAGAATCATGCATTTCCGGAACTACAATACAATTTGACAAGGAAGCAATTTTATAGGTATTCCCAAGAGAACTCATAACACTTCCTTGAGGAATAATATAACCGAAATTTTCGAATAAATCAAAGATTCTACCCTCACTTAGGTGTTCTCTTTTTTGTCCATATTCTGAAAGAAATTTAGCGCTTCCGTTTAAGTTATATTTTAATTTATAATCCTCTTCTATTCTTCCAAATTCTTTTGCCATCCTTCTATGCATATCTGAAGGATTCTGTTCTACGTAGTTATCGTTAAAGTCTTTCATGGCGTACTTATTCATCCATGTTGTAGCAGCTAATTCATCTCCATTAAAATACTTAACACTAGATGATAATACCTCATCATATGTATACGTTTGTATCTTTTCCTTTTTTAATAATTCAGTATTTGTTTCTTTCGTTTTTGCCATAATTATTGTTCTCGGTTAAGCGTTATAAATTTTGTTATCTAAATTTCTGTCTACAATTTTAAAAATATTATCACTCATATTACACGACTGTATTGTCAATTACTAACATTTTTTTTAACAAAAGGGAAGAAATATTTTGCACTAGATTAATGTAAAAAATGTCAAAAATTCACTAAAATTATAAGTTGTTGAAATTCAGGAAAATGAATTTATAAAGTAAAGCGTGAAAAACAATTATTCTATAAAGTTTTTAACAACTATGATAAAACTTCATTTAAAATGCTATCAAATAATATTTTTCCATCGGTATTATTTAATTCTGTGTCTGCAGCTCGTTCTGGATGAGGCATCATGCCGAATACATTTCCTTTTTTATTACAAATTCCAGCAATATTTAATACAGAACCATTCGGGTTAGATTCTTTTGTAATATTTCCATTTTCATCAGAATATTTAAATAATATCTGGTCATTTTCTACTAATTTTTTTAATGTGTTTTCATCAGCATAAAATCTTCCCTCTCCATGAGCAATAGGGATTTTAAATGCGTTATCAGAATATTGATTGGTCACTAATGTGTTTTTTGAAATTGTTTTCAGATGAATATTTTTACAAATAAATTTATGATTAGTATTGTGTAATAATGCCCCAGGCAAAAGCCCTGACTCACATAAAATTTGAAAACCGTTGCAAATACCCATTAAATATCCTCCCTTATTTGCGTGATCTACAACTTTCTCCATAATCGGAGAGTAGTTTGCAATTGCTCCAGACCTTAAATAATCTCCATAAGAAAAACCTCCTGGCAGAATTATAAAATCACAATTTTGCAAATCGGTATCTTTATGCCATAACTTTACAACTTCCTGTTTCATAATGGTTTCAATAACATAAAACATGTCCATGTCACAATTTGACCCAGGGAAAATAACAACTCCAAATTTCATATTTAATAAATTTTATTGATGCAAAATTACATATTAATCATTGATAGTCGATAAAAAACTGAACTAAAAAGAAACAATATGAATATAAATTCTGACAAGCGATTTTTCTTGTAATAAACAAAGAAGTTGGATATAATAATACTTAATGGAACAAATAATAAAAATACTGATTCTGTGTTCTCCGTGAAAAGAAAGATAAAAATACTTATCAGAAGAAAAAATATAATAATTGTGAAAGACTCTCTGCTTCTAATACTTTTTTTATACATCCATCTAAAAAGCTCAAAAACAGAAAATAAAAACACTATAAATAATACAGAAAACCATATTTGCTGATGAAGAGAATAAAAACTAAATTCAAAATTTATTGAAATATAATTAAAATTAAATGTTGGGAATAATAATTCTTGATAATAGAATAACTGATAAGTCCAAACAAATAAATAAGGAACAAAAATAGAAAGTATGGATATTACTATAATTCTCCAATTAATGTTTCTGAAAACTAATGTAGATAAAATAATTAATGGGAATAATACTAAAGTATGAGGAATATAAAAAGATAATAAGGATAAAATTATTCCTGAATTAAACACGATTGAATATGGTTGTTTTTGTTTGTATAATTTAAGTAAATTATTCAGAAACAATAATAATAAAAATGAAAAAATAATCATTTTATAATTTATTGCAAAAGGAGAATTTAGCAGTAAGAAAACAAAAGCTAAAACAAAATTCGGTTTTTTAATTACATCTTTTTCATAAATAAGATTATTTAAAGCTATAGAAAAAAGTGTAGTGAGTAAAAAAGATAAAATTAAAATAGAAATTGGAAAATATGGGAAAATTTGATTGGTATTTTTAAACTCTGAAGTAAAGTAGGAAGGCGTAAAGAAAAACAAGCTAAACACCATTAATACAAATATTAAATACGAATGGCTATTTTTTAAGGACTTTAGAATCATTTATTCTTAAAATTATTTTAGTTTTGCATATCAATTAATATAATAAAGATGGACAAAATATTTTATGCAATCGGAGACTTCTTTGAGTCAATTTTTGAAATAATGCCATTATTTGGTGACTACATTAACTATTTTTACATGTTTGTAATTTTTGCTTTCCTTGTAATTTGGATTAGCAAAATGTTTGGTTTCAGAAAAAAAGGACAAGAACATACTTCATCATAAGTCAAACCCTATATCTTTTCTGTAATATTTTCCTTCAAAATTAATTTTTTCAGCATTTACAAAGGATTTGTTTATAGCTTCATTTATATCATTCCCGAAGGAAGTAATCGCTAAAACCCTACCTCCATTAGTCAGAATTTTATCATCACTACTTTTAGTTCCTGCGTGAAACATTACGCTATCTTCAACTTCATCAAAGCCAGTCATTTCTTTACCTTTCTTATAACTTTCAGGATAACCACCAGAAACTAACATAACTGTAGTAGCTACCTCTTCAGAAATATTAAAATCTACTTCTGAAAAAGATCCGTTTCCTATTCCTCTGAAAAGATTTAATAAATCCGATTTGATTCTTGGAATTACTACTTCTGTTTCTGGATCTCCCATTCTTACATTATATTCTATTACTTTCGGATTTCCATTTTCTACCATTAGTCCGATAAAAATAAATCCTTTATAATCTATATCTTCTTCTACTAATCCTTTGATTGTCGGAATAATAATTTCTCTTTCCACCTTTTCAATAAAAAACCTGTCGGCAAATGGAACAGGAGAAATTGCTCCCATTCCCCCAGTATTAAGTCCGGAATCTCCTTCTCCAATTCTTTTGTAGTCTTTTGCAGAAGGAAGAATTTTGTAAGACACACCATCTGTTAGTACAAAAACAGAAAGCTCAATTCCTTTTAAATGTTCTTCAATTACTACTTTACTACTTGCATCTCCAAATTTGGAGTCTGCAAGCATTTCTTTTAATGAGATTTTTGCTTCTTCCAGAGTTTCAGGAATTAAAACTCCTTTTCCTGCAGCTAATCCGTCTGCTTTTAGAACATATGGAGCAGATAGTGTTTCTAAAAATAGATACCCTTCTTCTAAAGTATCTTTTGTGAAGCTTTGATAAGCAGCTGTCGGGATTCCATATTTCATCATGAATTCTTTGGAAAATTCTTTACTTCCTTCTAATTGAGCTCCTTTTTTAGATGGGCCAATTACAGTAATATGCTGTAGTTTTTCATCTTCATGAAAAAAATCATAAATTCCATTTACCAATGGATCTTCTGGGCCAACAATAAGCATGTTTATTTCTTCTTTTAAACACAAATCTTTTATTTTCTGAAAATCATTTACAGATATATTAACATTTGTTCCTATTTGTTCAGTTCCAGCATTCCCTGGAGCAATAAGCAGTTTTTTACACAAACTAGATTTTGCTATTTTCCATGCAAACGCATGTTCTCTACCCCCTCCTCCTAAAATAAGTACATTCATTCTTCCATTGATTTTAATACTTCCTCTGTTAGATTCATATTGTGAAACACCTGTTGAACATCATCATCTTCCTCCAACTTGTCTAATAGTTTCAGAACTAATTTTGCATCTTCTGCAGAAATAGTTTTTGTGTTATTTGGTATTCTTTGTAGTTCTGAATTTTGAATTTCAATTTGTAATCCTTCCAAACATTTTTGCATATTACTAAAATCTGGAAAATCGCAATATATTGTAATTGCTTCTTCATCTACTTCTAATTCTTCTAAACCTCCATCAATTAATTCCATTTCTAATTCATCTAAATCCATTGTTATTTGATTTGGCTCAATTGTAAAAACTCCTTTTCTGTCAAAAATAAATTCCAAGGAGCCGTTTGTCCCTAAATTTCCTTCACATTTACTAAAATAAGAACGGACATTTGCAACAGTTCTGTTATTGTTGTCAGTCGTGCAATCTACAAAAACAGCAATTCCGTAAGGAGCATACCCCTCCAAACTCATTTCCACATAGTCTGCCGCATCTGCACCACTTGCTTTTTTAATTGCTCTTTCAACATTATCTTTTGGCATGTTAGCGGCTTTTGCATTTTGCATAACTTGTCTTAATCTAGAATTTGTATCCGGATCTGAACCCCCTTCTTTAACAGCAATAGAAAGATCTTTTCCGATTCTGGTAAAAGCTTTGGACATTGCTGACCAACGCTTCATTTTTCTTGCTTTTCTAAATTCAAATGCTCTTCCCATATTTATTTTTAATAAGTGTAAAAGTAGTAATTAATCATCTAATTTTAATACTGCTAAAAATGCTTTTTGAGGAATTTCTACATTCCCTACTTGTTTCATCCTTTTCTTTCCTTTTTTCTGTTTTTCTAGAAGTTTCCTCTTCCTAGTAATATCGCCACCATAACATTTTGCTGTTACATCTTTTCTGAGAGCTTTTATTGTTTCTCTGCTAATAATTTTTGCTCCAATTGCAGATTGCACAGCAATATCAAATTGTTGTCTAGGAATAAGTTCTTTCAGTTTTACACAAATTTTTCTTCCTAAATTTTGAGCATTTGTTCTGTGTATAAGAGCTGAAAGAGCATCAACATGCTCTCCATTTAGCAAAATATCTAATTTTATTAAATCAGACTGCCTGTATTCTGAAGGTTGATAATCAAATGAAGCATAACCTCTGGAAACAGATTTTAATTTATCGTAAAAATCAAATACTATTTCTCCTAGTGGCATATTAAAAGAAAGTTCTACTCTATCAGTTGTTAAATATACCTGATTTGTAAGTTCACCTCTTTTATCAATACACAAATTCATGATAGTACCTACAAATTCTGATTTAGTAATGACTTGCGCTTTGATATATGGTTCTTCTACATAATCTAGGGTGCTTGGATCAGGGAAATCTGTTGGATTATGAACTTCAATGTTAGCTCCAGCTGTTGTGTACGCCTTATAAGAAACATTAGGAACAGTGGTAATAACTATCATATTAAACTCCCTTTCTAATCTTTCTTGAATAATTTCCATGTGTAGCATTCCTAAAAAACCACACCTAAAGCCAAATCCAAGAGCTACTGAAGATTCTGGTTCAAAAGTTAAAGACGCATCATTTAACTGAAGCTTTTCCATTGACTTTCGGAGTTCTTCATAATCTTCTGTGTCTACAGGGTAAATTCCTGCAAATACCATTGGTTTTACGTCTTCAAATCCAAGAACAGCTTCACTTGCTGGATTTGCACTAGATGTAATTGTATCTCCTACTTTTACCTCCCTTGCATCTTTTATTCCTGAAATAATATATCCTACTTCTCCTGTACTTAATTTATTTTTTGGTTCTTGTTTAAATTTTAAAGCTCCAATTTCATCTGCAAAATACTCCTTACCTGTAGCCATAAATTTAACTTTATCTCCTTTTTTTATTTCTCCATTTATAACTTTAAAATAAGCTTCTATTCCTCTAAAAGAATTATAAACAGAATCGAAAATCATAGCTTGTAAAGGTTGATTTTTTTTCCCTGTAGGAGAAGGCACTCTATTTACGATTGATTCCAAAATATTTTCAATTCCAAGGCCAGTTTTTGCAGAAGCTGGAATAATATCTTCATCTTTACAACCCAACAAATCTATAATTTGATCTTTTACAACTTCAGGGTCAGCAGATGGTAAATCAATTTTGTTTAATACTGGAATAATTTCCAGATCATTATCCAGAGCTAAATATAAATTCGAGATAGTTTGCGCTTGAATCCCCTGCGCTGCATCTACAATTAAAAGAGCTCCTTCGCAAGCTGCAATGGAGCGAGAGACTTCATATGAAAAATCAACATGACCTGGAGTATCAATTAAGTTTAAAACATAATTTTCTCCATTCAATGAATAATCCATCTGTATAGCATGACTTTTTATAGTAATCCCTCTTTCTCTTTCTAAATCCATATTATCTAACAGTTGATCTTGAGATTCTCTGTCGGTAACTGCGCCAGTAAGTTCAAGTAACCTATCAGCTAAAGTGCTTTTACCATGGTCAATATGTGCAATAATGCAAAAATTCCTGATGTTTTTCATAAGT
>Ga0208639_1002513_pt1 | contig 10667 bp, 9 predicted proteins | sample ETNtaG_33_FD_185772 | JGI IMG/M metagenome (GOLD analysis project Ga0208639, IMG submission 185772) | Marine microbial and viral communities from oxygen minimum zone, Eastern Pacific Ocean - ETNP201310SV76 (SPAdes) (version 2) | ecosystem: Environmental > Aquatic > Marine > Oceanic ...
ATCAAGCATTAAAAGCGCGAACTTCTCACGTTCACAGTCTCTTAGCTTTGCCTGTAGATAACGTTTAGTATCATCTACATTATTAAAAACGTCCTGACGCTTCAGCTTTATTTCTAAATTGCGTTTAAATATTTCAAAGCCCGCCTGAAACTGCGCATACTTGCACGGTCCAACTCCCGTTATTTTGGCAAACCGTTCTTTCGTTGCTGTTACCACACCCCGTAAGCAGCCTAGCTCGTTGAGAAGTTCATGTGCCACAGACACAGCGCTTTTTCCTTTCACACCTTTTCCCAGCAAGACAGCGATGAGTTCAGCATCACTTAAGTTTTCAGCCCCATGCTGCAATAATTTTTCTCTTGGCCTTTCATTCTTTGGCCATACTTTTATCGACATTCATCTAGCCCGACTATTCTATAAAAGGTTGTTTATAGATGAATGGTGACAAAGAAACGACTGTATAAAAGGCGGGTTTATTATTGATTTTTGACACCTGTAGGCACTGTTTACATGCCACTGTCGAAACAAGACCTACTTTCGTTCAGCTATCCGATTTTTTGTCACCATGGTAGGCTAACGCTAATTTCGAGATTTTGTGTTCTTCTATGTCTATTGCTAACAAAAATATTTTGCTAGGTGTTACTGGCGGGATTGCCGCTTATAAAGCACCTGATCTTGTGCGCAAGCTTACTGCGTTAGGCGCAAACGTGCGTGTGGTTCTAACAGACTCTGCCGCAGAGTTCGTTAGTTCACTATCACTTCAGGCTGTGTCAGGAAATCCAGTGCATCGCCAGCTGCTTGATCCTGCTGCTGAAGCCGCAATGGGGCATATTGAATTGGCAAAGTGGGCTGATATCCTACTTGTTGCCCCCGCAACCGCAAACACCATTGCTAAGCTTGCTCACGGTATGGCAGATGACTTGCTGACTACACTGTACCTTGCAACAACAGCGAAACTCTTTATTGCTCCTGCCATGAATCAACAAATGTGGAAAGCGGTAGCAACAAAGCGCAACATCGATATTTTAAAAGAGCACGGCGTAACCTTTATTGGCCCAGCAAGTGGTGAACAAGCCTGTGGCGATGTGGGTTCAGGTCGAATGGTTGAGCCTGTTGATATTGCCAATGTAATAAATGACGCAGAGAGAGATGCTTTATCCCTTTCTTCGTCGCTAATGGCGTTATCGGGAAAGAATATTACGATAACAGCGGGACCAACCAGAGAGCCTTTGGACCCTGTACGATATATTTCAAATCACAGCTCAGGAAAAATGGGGTTTGCCATCGCTCAGGCAGCAGCACTCGCGGGGGCAAATGTAACCTTAGTGGCAGGACCTGTGTCGCTTGAAACGCCCGAACGCTGTGACCGTATTAATGTCACTACCGCAGATGAAATGCTTAATACTTGTCAAACGCTTAAAGCCTCCACAGACATATTTATTAGTACAGCTGCTGTAGCAGATTACAAGGCCGTGAGCGTTGCCGACAATAAAATTAAGAAAACCGGTGATGAGTTAACACTTACTTTTGTTAAAAACCCTGATATTCTAGCCACTATATCCACCAGCCAAGACAGACCATTTTGTGTGGGCTTTGCGGCCGAGAGCCAAAATGTAGAAGATTATGCGCGCTCGAAGCTAGCCAAAAAGAAGCTAGACATGATTGCGGCTAACGATATTACTGCCGAGGGTCTGGGGTTTAACAGTGATAAAAATGCACTGCACGTAATATGGCAAGATGGTGATAAACGATTACCTGCAACCAGTAAAAACGAGTTAGCGGGTCAATTACTTGCACTTATTGCAGAGCGCTACGCTTTAAACAATAAAAACTAACAGATGCTTATTAAGTGTCGATAATAAAAACGATAAATATAAACGCTTTGGTGTAAGCCAACTTAACATGGAGCCCGAGTTGCTATAACTCGGTAGCGGAGGAAATACTTTCGTCATGCCTGCTGTCAAAAAAACAAATCGCAGAGCTCAAATTCTGCAAGCACTTGCTGGAATGTTAGAAACCAGCCCAGGTCAACGTATCACTACTGCTAAATTAGCGGAAAAAGTGGGAGTGTCTGAAGCGGCACTTTACCGTCACTTTCCAAGTAAAGCGCGAATGTTTGAAGGGCTTATCGAGTTTATTGAAGAAACACTTTTCACGCGCATCAATAAGATTGTGAATGAAGAGAAAGACTCGCTTACGCGTTGTCAGCTTATTCTTCATCTTATTTTGGGCTTTGCTGAGAAGAACCCGGGTATTACTCGAATATTAAATGGTGATGCGTTAATGGGTGAACAAGACCGGTTGCGCGCGCGCATAGCAAAGCTTTTCGAGCGTTTAGAAACGCAGCTTAAACAAGTGCTAAGAGAGCGCAAGCTACGCGAAGGTAAAACCCTTTCTGCAGATGAAGCGATTATCGCCAACATGATGATTTGCTACACCGATGGCCGTATTAATGGCTTTATCCGCAGTGGATTTACGCGTAAGCCAACTGAGCAGTTCAATGAACAATGGGCTGCTTTCAAGCAAATGTTTGTTTAGAACCCAACTAAGTTACGACTAAGGGTTACGACTAAGGCGCTTTCAAGCGCCTTTTTTATTGCTTGTTTCTCATTCTATATCGCATTGACACTTTTCAAAATTAATGCAAAAAGTGCAATTAAATCAGACAGCTGTCGAGTTCAGCTCTCATCAATATAACGTGCACATAATTCATTACTTCACTCACTATTCGTAAGCTACAGGCACAAAAAAGCAGCATAAAAATGCTGCTTTTTAACGTTTAATAAATATGGACTTACTTGCTAAACGTGTTTCCAAAGAAATCGCCATCGTTCCACTTAGGCTTGTTCTTTTGGTTTGCTAGTGTCCAACCAATTTGCGCGTTAACCTTGGTAAAAGTCTCTGCCGCATTCCAGTTGAATGGTTGGTTAATGTCGTCGCTAGGTTTGTGGTAGTGCGTAGATAAGAACTGACCAAACACCTTGCTGCCATCTACGTTAGGATCTTTAGACTTCAGACCCGGCACCATAAACACTGAAGGCACACCTTGCTTTACAAACGCATAGTGATCTGAGCGAGTGAATAACGCTTGCTCAGGCCATGGGTCAGGGCTTAGTTCAATGTTGGCATTCGCGGCCGCTTTTTCTACTGACTCTTGCAAATCACTGTGGTTCGCGCCAAACGCAATAACGTCTGCAAACTCGTAAGTCAAAATTGGCATATCTAGATTTACGTTTGCCACCATTGAAGTAACCGGTACAGTTGGATTACGAGCAAAATAGTCTGCACCTAGCAGGCCCTTCTCTTCACCCGTTACCGATACGAACAGAATTGAGCGCTTTGGCTTTTCTTCCATTTTGCTAAACAGGCGTGCAGTTTCTAACATCACTGACGTACCAGACGCATTGTCCATGGCGCCATTGTTAATGTTGTCTTTCTTCACGGTCTTGGCAAAACCGATATGGTCAGAGTGAGCAGAGAAAACCACGTACTCGTTTTTAAGCTCTGGGTCAGAACCTTCAAGTACACCCACAACATTTGGGCTAGTAATGGTGTCGTGTACGCTCGTCTTACTGATATCAACCACGCCATTTAACGCAAAGCCTTGCGGTACTTTGTCGGCTTCAAGCTGTGCATAAACGTCATCAAGGCTCTTTTCTGCACCTTCAAATAACTTACGCGCAGCGCCTTCACTCATGTAAGCGCCACCTTTAAGCTGAGAAAAACTGTTTGCAGGCTGACCACTGTCGTCTAACCATGCCATACGCGGCGTATGGATGTAGTTCAAACGGCTTTGATAAGGGCGTACCTTTTCATTTTTAGGCGTTGTGATGGTGATCATGCCAATAGCGCCATTGTCTACCGCATACTTTTGCTTTTGATAGCCAGACGCAAAGTGAGCGCCCTCTTCTGATGGAAAGTCGCTTGGCTTACCAGCAAGCGCTACAACAACCTTACCTTTTACATCTAAGTCTTTGTAATCGTTGTGAGATAGCTCGTCAGCCACAATGCCGTAGCCCACAAAGACCATTTCACCTTTTACATTAGCCTCGGTGCTAAGCAAGCTCGGGCTAGCTAGATATTCTTTCGGGTAGTCAAAGTCGACGGTTTCGCCGTTTTGCGTGAAAGTAAACTTGGGAGACTCTTGAACCAGATTCGCTTTGCGAAACGCTACGTTTTGCATGTAGCCGTCTGTACCCGCTGGCTTCAAACCATATTTAGCAAATTCGGTCGCAATATATAGCGCCGCAATTTCATGGCCACGAGAGCCCGTGTCACGACCTTCAAGCAAATCATCTGCTAGGAAAAACAGGTGCGATTTGATTCGCTGTGTATCAGGGTTAAAAGCATTGTCTGTCGATGCGTGGTTATGGGCAGTAGCAGCAAAGGTCATTGCTGTCATTGCACTACCTATAAGGAATTTTTTTATCATTCTAATTTCACCATATAACTAAGTGTGCTTCATGGTAACGCAGTTAATAGGCGGAATACCATTAAACTGCTTACGTTTACCATGTGTTTCCTACCGTTGCTCGCATTTTATGAGCAAGGTAAAATTGTTAGCCACATACCGGCTCAGCTTCCGGGTGTTTTTATATTTTTTAGTGAAGAGCAGCATCTATGTCAAAAGACGACATTCTTTACCGCGTTCAGTTCATCAGCAACGGTGAGCGCTATGAGTTATACGTGAAAAGCCTTATGCAGGGCGCTTTGTTTGGCTTTATCGAGATAGGTGACTTTGTGTGGGATACTCACACAAGTGTTGTTGTAGACCCTAGTCATGAAAGGTTGAAAACCGAATTTTCTGAAGTAACAAAAACTTATGTTCCGATGCACAATATTTTGCGCATTGACGCCGTAAATAAAAAAGGTTCAGCCAAAATTACTAAATTAGAAAATAAATCTGATAAAGTAACTGCTTTCCCTAGTCCAATATATACACCAACGAAAGAGTAACCGCCGGGTCATTCCGGTGAAGGTTGCCGGAGACCTTTATGTATCGCTATGTTTTAGCAGCATTATTATTTATTTGCAGCGTTTGCTCATCTGCAAAGGACCTTAACGATGAAAGCTTGTATCAACTACTTGATGACATTTGGCAATACGAGCTTTCGGTTTCCCCGCTTCTAGCTTCTCGCGAAGGCGATACTTCACTCGCTCACGTATTACCAGACAACTCACCCAAAGCCCTGAAAGCACAAAATGAACAATGGCGTACTTTTCAAAAGGCCTTAAGTCAGTATAAAAAAGAAGACATCTCTACTGATGCTTATATTGCCTTGCTGATGCAACAATATCGTTTAGCTAACTATGTGGACGAATATACGTATCGCGCTCATTTAGTGCCTATCAATTCAGAATATGGCTTTCACGGTGCAATGGCCTCACTTCCTAATTTATCCACCTTTAAGCGCGTAGAAGATTATCAGGCCTACATTAGCCGCCTAAATGCGCTTAAGCCTTATTTTGACCAACAAATTGCGTATATGAAACAGGCGCTAAAAGAAGGCTACACGCAACCTAAAATCGTGCTGAAAGGGTTTGAGAACTCGGTGGCGTCATACATTGTTGAAAATGCAGTGGACAGTGGCTTTTATTCTCCATTTACCCGTTTTCCAGAGTACTTTACTACCGAGCAAAAATCAGCGCTAACGGAGCAAGGCAAGGCAGCCATAAACAGCAGCGTGTTGCCTGCATATCAAATGTTCTACGATTTCATGGTAGACGAATACATTCCCAACGCCCGTGAAGATATTGCCGCGAATAACTGGCCTGATGGCGTGGCGTATTACGCCAATAGAGCCAAGCATTACACCACCACGGATATGACGCCTCAGGAAATCCATGATTTAGGTTTGTCTGAAGTAAAACGCATTCGCGCGCAAATGCAGCAAATTGTGGATGAGCTTGGCTTTGATGGCGACATTAACGACTTCATTGCGTTTTTACGCGAAGACCCGCAATTCTATGCCACCAGCGCTGAAGATTTACTAAAAGAGGCGTCGTTCATTGCAAAGAAAATGGACGCAAAGCTTCCTTCGCTCTTTGAGTATCTGCCAAGAACGCCTTACGGTGTAGCGCCTGTACCAGACGCTATCGCGCCCAAATATACAACGGGCCGTTATATTCATCCCAGCCGCGATGATCAGCCAGGATATTACTGGGTAAACACGTATGCCCTCGATAAGCGCCCTTTGTATGCATTGCCTGCACTGACCTTGCACGAAGCAGTGCCTGGCCACCACCTTCAAATATCGTTGGCAGCAGAGCTTGAAGACTTACCTATGGTACGTCGTAACACCTATATTTCAGCGTTTGGTGAAGGCTGGGGTCTGTACTCTGAGTTTTTAGGTATTGAAGCAGGTATTTACGAAACGCCGTACGACAACTTCGGTCGCTTAAGCTACGAAATGTGGCGTGCGTGTCGCTTGGTTGTGGATACCGGTATGCACACGATGGGCTGGAGTCGTCAACAAGCGGTTGATTATATGATGGAAAACACCGCGCTTTCAGAACACAACGTAAATACTGAAATAGACCGCTATATCTCTTGGCCAGCGCAAGCCTTGTCTTACAAGATTGGTGAAATCAAAATTAAAGGCCTTCGCAAGAAAGCAGAGAAAGCATTAGGCGAGCGTTTTGATGTGCGTAAATTCCACCGCGCCGTGTTAGAAAACGGCTCAGTTCCACTGTTTATCTTGGAGCAAAACATCAATACGTTTATAGAAGAACAAAAGGCACAATAAACATGATCGTTGCATTTGGTGTTATTGGATTACTTATCCTGTTTTTAATTTACTTTGTGCTGCGAGCGCAGAATTTACAGAAAGAGCTGGCGCTATTGCGTCACTCGAATAAACAGACCAACAACAAGGTTACGTATGCTTATCGCAACCTTGTTCTTGTTACAGATGCGTTGGAAAAAAACCTTACTGCGCGTATTGAAAGTGCCTATAAAAGCCGCCTTATCGACCAAACTCAATACAATGCGCTGCACCCGCTTATGCGCAACTTTTCGACTATCGTCATGGCCTGTTGTGAGAAAGGGATGTCATTTGAGGAATCACTGAATAAGGTGCTGCTTAATGAAGAAGTGACGCTTGAGGAAATTCGTGAGGTGGTGAAAGCACTCCCTAGCAACGTGCGTATGGTATGGTCAAAAAATACTGCCGACGGCTTCATTGCTTTTTGCCAAACCGTTACAGCAACAGTAAGTGGCACGACTACAAAGGCTCAAAAAGAACCATCTGAAGAGTAACATTTTACTCTATGTCCCTCGTTAGCGCTTATACAGCGCTAACTGTATGGCAGGGTCGTCTGCTTTGCTATGTAGTAAGGCCAGCGACCCTAGCCATGTTCCTACTCTTTTAAAAGTTTAATCTTTTTACCTTTCCAAACTAATCAGTAAGTTAGCGCTTAAAACAACAAGTCAAAAACCTTTTGTCTTGAAAAGGGCTATTGCTGCACTATAATGCTGTATAAAAATACAGTTCATTTTGAGTGCCATGAATAAATCGTTATCCGTGCTTAATAACCACCCGCATATTTGGCGGGCCAGAGATCAGAGACAAAGTGAAACCAAGTTTTCACTGGGTTTTCCGCGTCTGGATAAAGCACTTAACGGTGGCGTTGCATCTACAGGTCTTGTCCGTATTTCCTCACTGACCGGCATGGGTGAACTTTCACTCTTTAAACAGGTTATATGCCAACACCGTACGCATAAGCTGGTGGTATTTATTAACCCTCCCGGGCTACTACAGTCGCCGTGGTTAGAAAACTTGGGGCTTAAAGCGCAACAAGTGCTGGTAGTAAAACCAGGTTCTGAACAAGAGTCGTTGTGGGCAGCAGAGCAATGTTTAAAAAGTACGGCTTGCCACTGCGTAGTGCTGTGGAGCAATGTTGTAAATCAAAAAGAAGCACGACGCCTACAGGTAGCAGCAACGCATAATGATGCTCTGTGCTTGCTGTATACTCCACCGCAACAGCAGGCCTCACAGTTAGGTTACCCAAAGGCCGACATGGGGAGCGATTCACAAGCCAACCTGTCGAATGAAAGCGACAGTACATTACCCATTACTCTGGATATTGCGCTAAAAGGTAAACCCCACGCTTTGGCGGTGAACATACGCAAGCAGCGTCATGGGTGGCCCAAAGATAACATTGTTATTTCCCATCGGTGGACCCCCGACAATCACGCCATTAAATGGGCCATGGCACACAACACGCTTTCCGATCAGGCATTACACTCTGTGAGCTAATGATGCTGTGGGCTTATATTTACTGCTATCAACTTACCTTAGACAGCCACGTTAAAGCTGCTAAAACTAATCATGCGCACCGCCAAGCGCTTAAAAGCGATCGTAGAAACGACCCTAGAAGCGAAGCTAACGGAAGTTCTTCATCATTACCGTCGAATACCCCCGTTGCGGTGTACTGCAGTAAAACAAACAAAATTACGCAGTGTAATGATATTGCGAGAAAAGAAGGTATTGAAATTGGGCATGGGCTAGCTCAAGCGGCGGCGCTATGCCCTTACGTACATATTCTGCCTTTCAGTGAAGAAGCCGAAAAGCATATGCTGACGCAGTTAGCCCATCGGCTTTACCCACTGGCTTCTGACATCGTATTAGACAACCACATTCACTCGAATAGTGTCAGCGGTCTGGCAGTAAGGCTAGATAACCTAACTCATTACTATGGCGGCCATACGCCACTGTGGAAAACCTTAACTCAAGCTCTGGCTGAAGCAGATATTCGTTATCATTTTGCTAGCGCATGGACAATTGAGGCCGCAAAAGTATTAGCGCTTCATAAATTTAATACCTACTTACATACACCCGATGACATAAAAAAAGCGCTAAGTGCGTGCCCGCTTTCTATTACGGCTCTATCTCCCAAAGTCATTGACTCATTGGCAAGGGTGGGCGTTTCCTGCGTACAACAGTTGCTTGCCATGCCGGTACAAGAGCTGGGGCGGCGCTTTGACAATAACACTATTATGTATCTTACTGCGTTAAGGGGAGAAACCTTTCCACGCGTTACGTTATTTAGGCCTTTGGAGCGCTTCGATAACTTTATCCTATTGCCTTTTGATATTGAAAACACGCAGCATCTAACCCCTTTTGTCAGCCAGCAGTTTGAGCATTTGTCTCACTATTTACGGGCAAGAAACTTATATACATCCAGCATCAGTGTTCATATTCATTTCAGAGAAGCACCTGTAATGGATATTAATATACGTTCGGCACTGCCTCAGTCCTCAGTACAAAGTTGGCTGCCGTTGTTTAGTCTTAAAACTGAGAATCTGGTGTTGCCTGAGCCAGCTACAGCCATTGCGCTTACCTGTCAGCAATTTGAAGAAATGGATACGCAGAATGGCGACTTTTTTAGCGACAGATTTAACGATATTGCACAAAAGCAATTAATTGGGCGCTTAAACGCGAAGCTAGGCGATAACAGTACGTTTCAACCTCGCGCTGCCGACAGCCATCAGTTTGAATATATGACGGTGACGGAGTCGAGCGTCGGTAACTGTGCCGGTAATTATGCTTATAGCAGTGACATTACGCCCACCTTCACTTTTGATGTACCTAAACCGCTTATTCAGGCTACCCAAATTTGCTTTGGCCCCGTGCGATTACATAGCGAGTGGTGGCACGACAGCCCAACAAAGCGTGATTATTTCATCGCCCAAACTGAGCAATGCGTAAAGCTTTTAGTGTTTAAAGATGAAGAGAGCCGCTGGTGGGTGCAGGGCCTTTTTTGCTAGCGGTATGCGGTTAAAGAAAAAGGTAAAAGCTATATCATGAAATATAGTGAGCTCTTTTGCCAAAGTAATTATAGCTTTCTTTGCGGTGCTTCTTCCCCCGCAGAGCTTGTTACCACGGCTTCTTTTCTTGGTTACGACGCGCTTGCCATTACCGATGAATGCTCAGTAGCGGGGGTGGTAAGGGCTTTCGACGAAATTAAGCATCAGGGTCTACCGATTACGCTTATTGTGGGTAGTTACTTTGTATTTGATGACACTTTATCTTTTGTGCTGTTGTGCCCGAACAAAGCAGCCTATAGCGAACTCTGCCGAATTATTACTAACGCGAGGCGTCGCTCTGAGAAAGGTGAATACCAACTAGCCGAGTGGGACTTGCGTACCATTCGCCATTGTAAATTCATTTGGTTACCAAGCGGCAAAGAAGCTGAAGACAAGCATTGGGCTGAATGGCTGCAAAAACATCCTAGCATTGATGCCTATATTGGCGCTCAGCGCCTATTAGACGGAAGGGATCACCACAGGTTTGCGCATTACAATCATCTGCAGTCTGCCTATCCTTTTCCTGTTATTGCCTGTACAGGTGTACTCATGCATCACGCTGACAGACTGCCGCTTCAACATGTATTGCATGCTATTAACGTGCATACCAGTGTAGACAAAATAGGTCGGGATGCGTTGAGTAATGCAGAGCGTAGTCTGCGAACCGTACAAAAAATTAAAAAGCTTTATTGAAACAGAAGAAGAAACAGAAGATTTGTTATAATATATATTGACAATTGAAAAAAATTAAAGTTTCCAAAAATTGGTTAATAAAACATCGTAAAGATCAATTCTTTCGGCAGTCAAAAATTCATGGGTATAGATCAAGAGCCGCATATAAATTAATAGAAATGAATAAAAA
>Ga0208639_1002520_pt1 | contig 10646 bp, 9 predicted proteins | sample ETNtaG_33_FD_185772 | JGI IMG/M metagenome (GOLD analysis project Ga0208639, IMG submission 185772) | Marine microbial and viral communities from oxygen minimum zone, Eastern Pacific Ocean - ETNP201310SV76 (SPAdes) (version 2) | ecosystem: Environmental > Aquatic > Marine > Oceanic ...
TTTTTATTTGATCAAGAGATAAAGATCTTATATCTATTTTTGACATTTTAAAAGAGCAACTTATAATTTTAGATTATCAGCATTGCATCTCCATAACTATAAAAGTTATATTTTTCCTTTATTGCTTCAGCGTATGCTTTTTTAAGAAAATCATCACCCGCAAATGCAGAAGCCATCATTAGCAAAGTTGACTTTGGCATATGAAAGTTAGTAATCATAGAATTTGCAATGCTAAATTCATATGGAGGAAAAATAAATTTATTTGTCCAGCCATCATTTCTGTTTAAAGTACCGCTAGATGAAACTGAACTTTCAATCGCTCTCATAACAGTTGTTCCAACTGAACATATTCTTCTTTTATTTTTTAATCCATTATTAATAATTTTAGCTGCATTTTCTTCAACTATTACTCTCTCACTATCCATTTTGTGTTTTGATAAATCTTCAACTTCAACAGGCGAAAATGAACCTAAACCAGTATGTAATGTTATTTCTGAAAATTTAATTCCTTTAATTTCTAGACGTTTTAATAAATGTTTTGAAAAATGCAATCCTGCTGTTGGAGCAGCTACTGCACCTTCATTTTTTGCATAAATTGTTTGATATCTTTCTTTGTCTTCTGGCTCTACATCTCTTTTTATATATTTAGGTAAAGGTGTTTGACCTAGATCAAGTAATAATTTTCTAAAATCATCATATGGTGTGTCAGATAAAAATCTTAAAGTCCTTCCTCTAGATGTTGTATTATCTATAACTTCTGCAACTAAAATTTCTTCCTCTCCAAAATAAAGTTTATTTCCAATTCTTATTTTTCTTGCAGGGTCTACTAGAACATCCCAAAGTCTTTGCTCGCTATTTAACTCTCTAAGTAAAAAAACTTCTATTCTTGCTCCTGTCTTTTCTTTATTACCATATAATCTTGCAGGGAAAACTTTTGTATTGTTTAAAACAATGACATCATCTTCGTCAAAATAATCTATCATATCTTTAAATAATTTATGCTGGATAGATTGATCTGATCTATCAAGGACCATTAAACGAGATTCATCTCTATTTTTATTTGGATATTCTGCTACCAGTTTTTCTGGCAGTTCATAATTAAAAGCTGATAATTTCATAGGTTTATTTTTAGAAAGGGCAAATATACAATCTCAGAAGTGGGGTTGTCAAGGAATTTTACATATAATTTAACTTTTACTTTAACTTTCTGTTTGAATGATGCCTTTTATGATCCCTTTTAGCTTTCATTTCCATCATAGTATTAAAAGATTGCTGTAAGTCTACTCCAGTCTGATTAGCTAAACACAAAACAACAAATAAAACGTCTGCCAACTCCTGTCCAAGATCATTATTATCTGTCTCTTTCATGCTTTGTTCACCATATTTTCTTGATATAATTCTGGCAACTTCACCAACCTCTTCAGTAAGTTGAGCCATATTTGTCAACTCATTAAAATATCTTACTCCATGTTTATTTATCCAATTATCTACCTTCTCTTGTAATATTTTTATTTCCATAATTTCAATTTTCTATTATTAAAGTAACAGGTCCATCATTTATAAGATCAACCATCATATTTGCTCCAAAAATTCCTGATTTCACCTTTTTATTAATTAATTTATCTAATTCTAAAATAAATTTTTTATAGAGTGGTTCAGCTATTTCTGGTCTAGCTGCATTTATGTAACTAGGTCTGTTCCCCTTTTTTGTATCTCCATACAAAGTAAACTGACTTACTACTAAAACCTCTCCTTGTATTTGATTTATATTTTTATTCATTATAAGATTTTCATCATTAAAAATTCTAAGTTTTGCAATCTTACTGGCTATTCTAATTATATTCTCACCAGAATCTTTATTTGAAATACCTAGTAAAATTAAGATTCCATTATCAATAGAAGAAACAGTTTTGTTTTCAACATTAACACTAGCGCTTTTAACTCTTTGAATCACTAATTTCATTTCCTATTTATTACCTGTGTTTTAAATTATCACTCGTAATTATTTGCTTATAATTTTCATAACGAGAAAGGGCAATTTTATTTAAATCAACCATTTTTTTTATATAACAATCAGGCTCGTTAATATGTAGACAATTATTGAATTTACAATTATTCTTGTTCTTTAAAAATTCAGGGAAAAAATCTCCAATTTCATTTTTATCAAAATTTACAATACCAAAACCTTTTATTCCAGGTGTATCAATAACCCTAGCATCATAGTCTATATCAAATAATTCAGCATAAGTCGTAGTGTGTTTTCCTTGGAGATGCTGAGTAGAAATATTTGCAGTTTTTAAATCTAATTTGGGCTCAATACAATTTATAATGCTAGTTTTCCCAGTACCTGAATGACCTCCAAACATAATTGTCTTATTCTTAATTAAAGGAATTATCTTATTAATATTTAAATTTTCAGTAGCTGATATTTTAATGCATTTATAACCAATTTTAGTATAAATATTAATCAACTTTTCAATTTCTAATATTTGATTCTTACTATAGCTATCTATTTTATTAAATAAAAGGGTAGTATCAATAGAGTATGCATTAGAGGATATTAAAAATCTATCAATAAAATTTGTAGTTGTTACAGGATTATTTAGTGTAATAACTACAAATAAAATATCAATATTAGCAGCTAATATATGCGTCTGTTTAGACAGATTAACTGATTTTCTTAAAATATAATTTTTTCTCTCACAAACCTGATCTATAATTCCAGAATTAGACTTATCATTGTTTTCTAAATCAAATTCAACAATATCTCCAACTGCTAATGGATTTGTACTCTGTAAATTATCCAACCGCAATTTACCCTTAATCCTACATTGATATTCTATACCTTGTTTAGTTTTAACAGAATACCAACTTCCTGTTGATTTATATACAATTCCTTTCATTAATACTAAAAGTATGATTACTTATTTATTTTTTTAATCTTTTTTTTAAATTTTTTAATTTATGTTAAATTTATTTTAGTAATAAAAAAGACGTAATTTATTAATTATTAAATATGTTTTATTGTTAAGTAAAAAATCTCATAGAAATAATAAGCAATTATACTACTCATTAAATTTCTTAAAATTATTAATTCCTAATTTCTTGTATAGAAATAGTCTTAAGAAAAATCTAGAGGAGATTAAAAAGTATGATAATAACTATATTAAGATGCGAGTTAATTTCTATAATAAGTTAGATAGAGATATAAATTTATCGGAAAATGTTTCAGAATTATCCAAGCTAAAAATTAAAAATTTTCATAAAACATATTTTTTTGATAGCTATGAATTTACTCGTTATTTTAAGTCATCACTAAAAATGAATTTCTTATTTGGAGATATTACACATGTTCCTGAAATTCCTTCTATTGTAAAAAGTAGGCCAATAGCAGACAATCAAAAAAATTCAATCTTGTTTAAATTAAATAAAGTAAGGCATTTTACTTACACAAATGATTCGAATCAATTTGCTGACAAGAAAAACATCTTAATAGGTAGAGGGGCAGTTACTATAAAACATAAGAAAAGAACTAGTTTTTATGAAATGTATTTTAATCATCATCTATGTGATTTAGGTCAAATAAATAAAAATACAGATCATGATCATTGGATTAAAGATAAAATATCAATAGAAGATCATTTACAATATAAGTTTGTCTTATGTATTGAAGGAGTAGATGTTGCAACCAATTTAAAATGGGTAATGTCATCAAATTCTATAGCTGTAATGGCAAAACCAAAAATAGAATCATGGTTTATGGAAAGCAAGTTAGTTGCAGATTATCATTATATCGAAATAAATGATGACTATTCTAATCTTGAAGAAAAATTGAATTATTATATAAATAATTTAGATGAATGCTTGAAAATAATTGAAAATGCTAATACTTATGTTAGTCAATTTAAAGACTATAATAGAGAAAAGCTCATTTCATTATTAGTATTAGAAAAATATTTTATAAAGACTTTACAGGTCCCGAAAAGAGCAAATTTACTTTACTGATTCCTTCCAAATCATTGCTCTTTTTTCAATCTCTGACACGCTAAAATAAATTTTTCATTTCTGTCATTGAAGATCTTAACATTGATCCTATAACTTCAACAGGATGATTGGAAGTTTCAGAATTAATTTTTTTTAATTGATTAATGTCAATTCTTGGTGAATTAAATTTTATTCCGATTAATTCTCTTTCATAATTATCAACAATATTTTTTAATAATGGCATACATGCATTTGAAAAAAGATAACAGCCATATTCTGCAGTATCAGAAATTATTCGATTCATTTCATATAACTTCTTTCTAGAAACTAAATTAGCAATTAAAGGCAGTTCATGTAATGATTCATAATATGCGGAAGCATCCTTCACTCCATAATTTGTCATGGTCTCAAAAGATAATTCAACACCTGCCTTTATAAAAGCAATCATTGCAGTTCCATGATCAAAATATTCTTGAACAGAAATATCTTTTTGGGTTGATGAAGTTTTTTCAAACATAGTTTGTCCAGTTTCTTCTCTCCATTTTAACAAATCATAATCATCCTTATCCCAATCCAGCATCATTTTTTTTGAGAATTCTCCTGACATAATTTCTTCCATATGTTTCTTATATAGAGGAGTCATTATGTCTTTCAGTTCTTCTGAAAGTTCTGAGACCCTTAATTTTGCTGCATCAGAAATCATATCCATCATCTTAGTTAGACCTCCATGCTTTAATTGCTCAGTCATCACCTCCCATCCATTTTGGATTAGTTTTGAAGCATAATTCTTATCAATCCCATCACTTACCATTTTATTAAATAGCAATATTGATGCAGTTTGGAGTACTCCGCAGAGAATAGTTTGCTCACCCATTAAATCACTTTTTACCTCAGCAATAAAAGAAGATTCTAAAACCCCGGCTTTATGAGATCCTAATGCAAAAGCATATGACTTAGCCTGATAGAATCCTTTTCCATCAGGATCATTTTCTTGATGTACTGCAATTAAAGTTGGTACACCAAATCCCCTTTTATACTCTTCTCTAACCTCAGTTCCTGGGCATTTTGGGGCAACCATTATCACTGTTATATCTTCTCTAATTTTAACTCCTTCTTCTACAATATTAAAACCATGAGAATACGATAATGTTGATTTTTTTTTCATTAAATGCATTATAGAATTCACAACATTAGTATGTTGTTTATCAGGAGTTAAATTCAATACTAAATCTGCTATTGGAATTAATTCATCATATGTTCCTACATGAAAACCATTATTAGTTGCATTCTGAAATGATAAACGTTTCTGATCAATTGCTCCTTGTCTTAAGGCATAAGAAATGTCTAGTCCAGAATCACGCATATTAAGCCCCTGATTTAAACCCTGAGCTCCACAACCAATGATAACAATCTTTTTTCCTTTTAATTCTTCAATTCCTGAATCAAATTCATTAAGGTCCATGAATCTACATTTAGATAATTGAATTAGTTTTTCTTCTTCAGATAAAGTGTTAAAATAGTTTGACATGATGAGTTATTTACTTTTAAATTTTGATAAAATTTCTGAAATCATCAAAGGTTGTTTTGTAACAGCTATTCTACCAGACCTAACAAATTGCATTATTCCATGTGAACTCAATTTTTTGTATAATTCATCTAATTCTTTTGTTCTTCCAGATTTTTCCAAAACAAAAAATTCAGCATTCACAGTTACAATAATTGCATTACTTTCTTTAATTATATTTTGAATTTTTCTTTCATCAAACAATAAACTTGATTTAATTTTAAATAAACAAGACTCCTGATATATAGTTTCTTCATCTGTATGATAATAAGCTTTAATTACTTCAACTTGCTTATTGATTTGACCAATAATTTTTTTAATTGATTTTTCTGTATCATTAACTAAAATAGTCCACCTGGAAACATCTTTAATTTCAGTCATTGAACTGTTAAGACTTTCTATATTAATATGCCTTTTTTGAAAGATAGCAGATATTCTATTTAACAAACCAATATTATTTTCTGTATATATTGAAACAGTGTATTTTTTAATTTCTTCCTTCATAACAATTAACTTAATCTTATATCAGAAACCGATGAGCCCGTAGGAATCATTGGAAAAATATTATCTTCTCTTTCTACAATTACTTCTAAAAAATGAGAGGCTTTCGATTTTATCATTTCCTTAATTGCATCTGATAATTCACTCCTTTTACTTACTCTTTTGGAATTAATAGAATATCCCTCAGCAATTTTGATAAAATTAGGATTTTTTAATTCAGTAGAAGCATATCTTTTGTCAAAGAATAATTGTTGCCATTGTCTAACCATGCCTAAAAAACCATTGTTTAGAACAACTATTTTAACTGGCACTTCTGTTTGGAAAATTGTTCCTAATTCTTGAATTGTCATTTGATATCCTCCATCACCTATTACTGCTATAACTTCTCTTTCAGGACATGCCATTTTTGCACCAATAGCTGCGGGTAAAGCAAATCCCATAGTGCCTAACCCACCAGAAGTAATATTGCTCTTACTCTGATTAAATTTTGCATATCTACAAGCAACCATTTGATGTTGCCCCACATCAGAAACTATTGCAGCATCACCATTAGTATGAGTATTTATTTCATTTATAACTTCAGCCATTGTTATCCCCTGTTTTGAAGGGTAAATCTCCTTTTGTATCACCTTATTATATTCAATATCATATAGCGCTTTAAATTTTAAAACCCATTGCGGATGACTGTTGTTTTTTAATAATGGCAAAATTGATTTTAAACTTTTCTTAGCATCACCAAGAACAGGTATGTCTGCTTTAACGTTTTTATTAATTTCAGCTGGATCAATTTCAAAATGAATAATTTTTGCTTGTTTTGCATAAGAATTTAAATCCCCAGTAACCCTGTCATCAAATCTCATTCCTATAGCAATTAACACATCGCATTCATTAGTTAATTTATTTGGAGCATAATTTCCATGCATCCCTAGCATTCCAACATTTAATGGATGAGAGGTAGGTATGGCAGAAGCTCCTAGTATTGTCCATGCTGCAGGAATACCAGCTTTTTCTATAATTGCAGTTAGCTCTTCTTCTGCAGTTCCTAGTATTACTCCTTGACCCCAGACAATTAATGGTTTTTTAGCATTATTAATTAAATCAGCAGCTTTTTCTATCATATCCATTTCAATTTCAGGTACTGGATTGTAACTTCTAATTCCATTTGTTTTTTTATAGCTAAAATCAAATGTTTCAAATTGTGCATCCTTTGTAATATCTATTAAAACTGGTCCAGGTCTCCCACTTTTAGCTATGTAAAATGCTTTTGATAATACTTCTGGTATTTCCTCAGCTCTTGTTACTTGATGATTCCATTTAGTAACAGGAGTAGAAATTCCGATTATATCTGTTTCTTGAAATGCGTCACTTCCTAACAAATTTGATGCTACCTGACCTGTTATACATACCATTGGAGTTGAGTCTATTTGTGCATCTGCAATTCCAGTTATTAAATTAGTTGCTCCTGGACCAGAAGTAGCAATCGCAACTCCTACTCTTCCTGAAATCCTTGCAAATCCTTGTGCAGAATGAGTAGCCCCTTGCTCATGTCTAGTTAAGACATGGTGAATTTTATCTTTATACTTGTATAATTCATCATATACAGGCATTATCGCTCCACCTGGATAGCCGTAAATTATCTCTACACCCTCTTCTAATAAACATTTTATAACAGCTTCACTTCCACTAATTTTTCCCATAATTATAAATTATATTTCATCCGTTACACATCCTTTTGATGCAGATGAAACAGTTTTTGCATATTTATATAAAGCTCCTGAATTAACCTTTAATTTTGGTTCTGACCACTCTGATTTTCTTTGCTTAAGCTCAGTTTCTGATATATCTAAATCAATTGTATTTTTTACTGAATCAATAGTAATTTTATCTCCATCATTTATTAATGCAATATTACCTCCTTCTTGAGCTTCTGGAGTAATATGCCCCACTACAAAACCGTGAGTTCCTCCAGAAAATCTGCCATCTGTTATTAATGCCACATCACCTCCCAATCCTGCACCCATTATAGCGGCAGTAGGCTTAAGCATCTCTGGCATGCCTGGTCCACCTTTTGGTCCTTGATATCTAATAACTATAACATCCCCTTTTTTTACTTCTCCATTCTTTATTCCATTATTTGCATCAAATTCAGAATTATAGACTTTTGCAATCCCAGAAAAACTAAGTCCTTCCTTACCTGTGATTTTAGCAACACTACCTTCTGAAGCAATGTTCCCATATAATATTCTAATATGTCCTGAATTTTTTATCGGTTGATTCACTTGTTTTATTACTTTCTGTTCAAAATCAAGATCCTTTACTTGTTTTAAATTTTCAGCAATAGTTTTTCCAGTAACTGTAAGACAATCACCATTTAATAGTCCATTAGATAAAAGATATTTTAATACTATAGGTGTTCCTCCAATTCTATGAATATCCTCCATTAGATATTGTCCACTAGGCTTTAAGTCAGCAATGTAAGGGGTAGTATCACTAATATGTTGAAAATCATTTAAGTTAAATTCTATTTTTGCTGCTTTTGCAATGGCCAAAAAATGTAGTACAGCGTTAGTTGAGCCTCCTAGAGCAATAACCACTCTAATAGCATTTTCTATTGATTCTTTAGTTATTATGTCTGATGGCTTAATATCTTTTTCAAGCAAATTTCGAATAGTTTCTCCGACTTTGATTGACAATTTTTCTCTAGAGACTTCATTAGCTGGAACTGACGATGTGTATGGAATGGACATTCCTAATGCTTCAATCGCACATGCCATTGTATTTGCTGTATACATTCCTCCACAAGCTCCTGCTCCTGGACAAGCTTTCTTAATTATACTTTTATATTCCTTCTCATCAATCTTTCCAGAGACCTTACTTCCCCATGCTTCAAAAGCTGATACAATATCTAGTTTTACTCCCTTATGACATCCTGAATCTATGGTTCCTCCATATAACATTACAGATGGTCTGTCAAGTCTAATCATTGCCATTAAAGCACCAGGCATATTCTTATCACATCCAACAACAGTTATTAATCCGTCATAGCTCATAGCCTGAACTACTGTTTCCATAGAATCAGCAATTATATCCCTTGAAGGAAGAGAATATCTCATACCAGGAGTTCCCATTGAAATACCATCACTAACCCCTATTGTATTAAATATAAGTCCAATTACATTTTTAGAATAAACCCCTTTTTTTACGTATTCAGCAAGTTTATTTAAATGCATATTACATGGATTACCTTCATAACCTGTACTGGCAATTCCAACCATTGGTTTCTGGAAATCTTCTTCTGTCAAACCTATAGCATGCAACATTGCCTGAGCTGCAGGCTGTGTGTCATCCTGAGTTACAGTCTGGCTATATTTATTAATTTTTGTCATTAAATCTGGTCCAAAAAAATAAATTACCCTATTTGGAATAAGATAATTTATATGTAAAGAAAAACTTTTTTGATTAATTAAAAAACTTATCTAAATAAATTTTGAAACAAAAATATTTGTTATAAACTGTAGATAAACCTAAAAGTTATAAATCTAGGCTGAATAAAATATTCTGTAGCGCTTATAGATATGTTAGAAGTACTTGAATTACTTTGCGATCTAGTATCTAAAAGATTTGAAGCTTTTATTTCATATTCCCACTTACTATCCTTATCCTTTCTGTATGAAAGCGAAGCATCCCAGAACTTATAGCTATTAATTAGATTGTCTTGATCACTAAATTTTGTTTGCGAGTAATTTGTTCTAAAAGTGAAGCTTTTTAAAATTAAGGCATCAATATCAATATAAGGGCTTTTAGTGTAATATTTAGTGCTAATATCTCCTATATTATTGTCGCTTAAATTATAAGAATAACCCAGCTCAATATTTGGTGCTGTTTTAAATAATGTCCTAATGGAGCCTTTATAATTTTGAGAAAAACTCTCACTTAGAGATGGGTTCTGAATACTTTGAATAAACTGATTAAATTTAGAATAATTATAGCTCGTGCTTAAAGTGGTTCTAACCTTCCCAAATGATCTTTGATATCTTCCTGATGCTGAGAATGTCTCATCAGCAAATGATGAGTTAAATGGTGAACTTGTGGCAATTACACTTTCAAAACTTGTAAGATTTCTTATCTGATCTATAGATTTATTATATGAAAGTCTTGCGTAAACATTTGTGTAATTAAATAGGTTAAAACTATTGTATGATAGATTTATATTATGTGATAATGCATTCTGAAGTTCTTGATCACCATAAAATATGGAGTTATAATTATTTAATACCAGACCCGTTGCTAACTTTGTTACATCAGTAAATTGTGTTCGCATAGCATAATTAAATCTTATATTCTCACTGTTTTTTAACTGAATTATAACATTAAAATCTGGCAATAACTTGAAAAAAGAATCAGAATAATCAGTTCCAAATTGTGTGTTTTTTGAATTATATGCATGTGCTGTAAAACCTGGGCTAATAGTAAATTTTCCTGTTTTTAACCTATAATGCATTCCTAAATATAAATCAGTAAAAGTATAATCTGTGTCATTATAATCTAGACCATCATTAATCATAGGAGTCGGATAAAAAATACTATTTTCTATAAA
>Ga0208639_1002523_pt1 | contig 10616 bp, 4 predicted proteins | sample ETNtaG_33_FD_185772 | JGI IMG/M metagenome (GOLD analysis project Ga0208639, IMG submission 185772) | Marine microbial and viral communities from oxygen minimum zone, Eastern Pacific Ocean - ETNP201310SV76 (SPAdes) (version 2) | ecosystem: Environmental > Aquatic > Marine > Oceanic ...
AGTTCGGTGGCGGTGGCGACTTCGGTGGCGGTGGCGACTTCGGTGGCGGTGGCGACTTCGGTGGCGGTGGCGACTTCATCCCAGGCCCTGATGGCTTTGATCCGGGCATGGCAGGGGGAGCCATGGACCAGTTCGGCGGCTCTGACGGTGGCGACTTCGGTCTACCTGGTGGAGGCAACATCTTTGACGGCATCGACCTCTTCGGTGGTGGCGACGACCCGAACCACTCTCCTGCGGACACTAGGACCGACTTCGCTCCAGACGATCCGTTCGCTCAGTTCCTCGCCCCGCCGGCCAATGGCGATCAGAGTGGCGGTTTTGGTGGCGGCGGCACCGGTGGTGACTTCTTTGGCGGCGGCGGTGGTGACTTCGGTGGCGGCGGCGCCGGTGGTGACTTCTTTGGTGGCGGCGGCGGCTTCAACAACGACCCCGCGGAAAGCGCCTTGTTCGGGAGCGGTGACATAGGTGGCGATCCGTTCGGCTCTGCAGGCGACCTATTCGGTGGTGGCGGTGACTTCGGTGCACCCGGCGGTGGCTTTGGGGATCAAGGCGGTGGAGGTTTCATACCAGGCCCTGATGGCTTTGACCCGAACATGGCAGGGGGAGCCATGGACCAGGTCGGCGGCCCTGACGGTGGTCCGGGTGGCGATCCGTTCGGTGGTGGGTTCCAGGACCCATTTGGTGGAAATCAGTTTGGTGATGCTGGCTTTAGCGCGGACACCTATGAGAAACCCGATGCCGGTGACTTCTTCGCAGGTTTCGGTGGCGACTTCGGTGGTGGCCCCGGTGGCGACCCGTTCGGTGGTGACCCGTTCGGTGGTGACCCGTTCGGTGGCGGCGGTTTTGGCGGTGACCAAGGTGGCGGGTTCCAGGATCCGTTCGGCCCACCAGGAGGTGGCTTTATAGATCCATTCGGTGGTGGCGGCGGTGGTGGCGGTGACTTTGGTGGCCCCGGTGGCCCCGGTGGAGATTTCATCGCAGGCCCTGATGGCTTTGATCCAAACATGGCTGGTGGAGCCATGGATCAGTTCGGCGGTGGGTTCAATGATCCATTTGGTGGTCAGGACCTAGGGCAGATGTTCGATCAGGTTGGTGCTGGTGGCGGCGACCAAGGCGAGTTCCTGAGAAGCGCGCTTGGGGCCTTTGGTGGCGGCCCCGGCGGTGGCCCTGCCGACAACTTCGGTGGTGGCGGTGACTTTGGTGCACCCGGTGGCGGGTTCCAGGATCCCTTCGGTGGCGGCGGTGACTTTGGTGCACCCGGTGGCGGGTTCCAGGATCCCTTCGGTGGCGGCTTTGGCGGTGACCAAGGTGGCGGGTTCCAGGATCCCTTCGGTGGCGGCTTTGGCGGTGACCAAGGTGGTGGATTTGGTGGTGATCCCTTCGGTGGCGGCTTTGGCGGTGACCAAGGTGGTGGATTTGGTGGTGACCCCTTCGGTGGTGGTGGATTTGGTGGTGACCCCTTCGGTGGTGGTGGATTTGGTGGTGACCCCTTCGGTGGTGGTGGATTTGGTGGTGACCCCTTCGGTGGTGGTGGTGACTTCGGTGCACCCGGTGGTGCAGACCCCAACGCAGGTGATGGCGGCTTCGGTCCCGGTCCACAAGACTTCTTCGGCGATGCCTTCGGCGCTGCGGGTCGCCAAGAACAGTTCCAGACATTCCAGGACTTCGGCTCAGACGCAGGTGCTGCTGGTGACCACTTCTTCGAGATGATGGGTGGCCCCGGTGGCGGCTTTGGTGCACCCGGTGGTGACCCGTTCGGTGGCGGCTTTGGTGCACCCGGCGGTGACTTTGGCGGTGACTTCGGTGGTGACTTCGGTGGTGACTTCGGCGGTGACTTCGGTGGCGGTCCCGGTGGCGACCCGTTTGGTGGTCCCGGTGGCGATCCGGCCGGTGGCGGCTGGCAGGGCCCTGTCTTTGAGTTCGACGAGGGCGGTGGCCTGAGGGGCAACTTCTTTGAGCCTCAGGAGAACTTTAGCTTCGGTGGCCCCGGTGGCTTCGGCGGTGGCCCCGATGGTGAGTTCCCTGGTGGTGACTTTGGTGAGGGTGGCCCCGGTGGCCCTGGTGGCGACCCGTTCGGCAACTTCTTTGACTCCTACCTTGATCCGGCCGGTGGTTTCGGTGGCGGTCCCGATGGTGAGTTCCCTGGTGGTGACTTTGGTGAGGGCGGCCCCGGTGACGGTCCCGGTGACGGCATGGGGCGCGGCATGAAGCAGGGCACCCGCGACTTCTTTGACCCGAACATGGAGGGCGGCTTCGATGTGAGCCAGTTCTTCGACGATGCCCGTGGCCAGGGTGGCTTTGGCGACTTCGGAGGCGGCTTTGGCGACTTCGGCGGCTCCGGTGGGTTCGGTGGCCCTGAGGGTGGCTTCCCCGAAGGCGAGATCCCCGAAGGGTTTGATCCTGAGGGCGGCGGCTTCGGCGGTCCAGATGGATTCGGCCCCGATGGTGAGGGCCGCGGCGCTGCGTTCTTCCAAGACGATGGCGTGCAACAGTTCCAGCCACCTAAATCCTTCGACATGGGCGACGGTGGCCAGGCCATGGCCTGGGAGGACGGCATGAGCCAAATCGTCGACGACGACGGTGGCTTCGCTGTGTTCTGGGGTGATGGAAAGAAGATGGAGCGCGAAGTCCAAGACGACGGAGGCTTCATGCAGACCAACCCTGATGGCACCGCTTGGCAGCAGAACGCCGACGGTACCGGCATGTTCACAAGCATCACCGGTGCAGCCACGGTCACAGAGATGAACGAAGATGGCGCGCTCGTGACCACCTCGGCAGATGGTGGCACCATGATGAAGACCGCCGATGGCGGCGAGGTCTTCGTTGAGCCCTCCGGTTGGACCCGTGAAAAGGTCTTCGACGAGGACAGCGGCGGATTCATGACCCGTGGTTCTGACGGCATGGTCGAAGTCACCAGGCCAGATGGCACGTTCAACCGCGTCAACCCTGACGGCTCGACTGACCAGTCCTTCTTCCAGGACGACGGTTCGCTGGTGACCCAGATGGGTGACGGTTCAGTGAATGTCGTCAACGCGGATGGCTCCGAGGAGTTCACCGACGCATGGGGCTTTGGCGGTAAGAAGGTTCAGTCCGAGGACGGTTCGTTCGTGACACTCATGACCGACGGCGGTTCGGTCATGGAGTCCGAGGACGGTTCATGGTCGATTGAGATCGCTCCCAACGGCGACCAGACAGTGACGTCCACGTTGGATGACGGAACAGTCCAAAAGAACATGGCCGACGGTGGTGTGCAGCGGTTCAACCCGACCACCGGTGCGACCACCTACACAACACCCGAGGGCGGCGACTTCGTGACCCGTGAGAACCCTGACGGCAGCCTCGTCGTGCAGGACCCACTCGGCATGGTCACCGAGTCCAACCCGACCACCGGCAAGACGGCGGTCACCTTCCCTGATGGAAGTGCCCAGCAGACGATGCGAGAGGCAGACGGTTCGCTCGCCACATCGATGTCAGATGGCACACAGGTCACCACCGCTCCCGACGGGGCTATGACCTTTGTCGATGCTGAAGGCAAAGAGTTTGGGGCTGTGGTAAACGAAGACGGTTCGATGCTCACCAACACCCCCGACGGCATGGCCATGCTCAGCGCTGTCAACGATGAGGGCGTATTGAATGCTGCTTACCAGCCTCCGTCACAAGCTGAGGTGGCAGCTGAGCAAGCTGAAGATGCTGCCGAGAATATGGACGCTGCAGAGCTGTCCGAGCGGCGCGCTGTAGCGATCGCTGACGCCATCGATGCCGGTGGAACCGAGGAAGCCGACGCGGCTGCGGCAGCTGCGCTCGACAGTGCCAGCGGTGCGGCCAACGACGCGACTGACGCTGCCAACATCTATTTGGAGGGCGTGGCAGTCAATGCCGCCATGAATGATCCGGACATGACTCCAGATGTGGCCGACGCGCAAGCCGAAGCTGCCGATGCAGCCCACCAACAGGCTGAAGATGCTCAAGCTGCGGCCGAACAAGACCAGGTCGATGCGGCTGCAAACGCCCAAGAGTTGGTGGTTCAAGTTGGTGAAGCTCAAGGCGTAGCGCAGGCGGCGATAGCTGAAGCCGTCGCGGCCGGGTACACGATGGAAGAGATCCAGGCCTTCATAGCTGCCCAAGCAGTTCCAGAGGAGCCTGCCGCCAAGGCACGCAGGGGTGCCTCGTCGCGCCAGACAACCCAGGACGACAGCGGTCTGCTGCTAGCGGTGTTTGAGGCCAACGACATCATGGCTGACCTGTTGGCTGCCGCTCAGGGGGCGGTGGTTGAGACGCAGACTGCCAACGCTGCTGCCGAACAAGCCGCGGCTGTGACAGACATTTTGGCTCAGGACGCTGCAGAGGCCACTGCTGTGGCCGAGGCGGTCAGTGACCCCGCAATGGACGCAGAGGCCGCCGCTGCGGCCCTCCAGGCTTCACGCGATGCAGCAGAAGCCGCCGCAGCTGCAGCCCGCACAGCCGCACAGGAAGCTGTGACGACTGACGCCATTGCAACCGAGGTTGCAGCCGCCGTTGAAGCGCCGGCTGCTGCTGCAGCTTCAGCTGACACAGCCGAGGCCCAGCTGGCCGACGTGCAGGCTGCGGTCGATGCTGTAGACCCTGAAGATGAGGCGGCGATGGCAGAGGCAACTACGGCACTAGCCGCGGCAACTCAGGCTGCTGAAGCGGCCCGCGCCACAGCAGACGCGATGGGTGATGCGGACGCCTATGCCGCTGCCGCCGCAGAAGCCGCTACAGAAGCCACAGCAGCTGCTGACTTGGCCACCGAGGCCAGCGCTGAGGCCGACGCCTACGCCGAAATAGCGTTGGACGAACCGGTTCCGGGAGCAGCTCCCCAGACAGTTGTCCAGGACCCAGACACCGGCACCACGTCGGTGTTGTTGTCCACGGGCAATGCTGTGGGCTACCAGCTCAGCGATGACGGCATCATTACCCTGCAGTCTTCAGCTGCAGCAGATCCGGCACTGGTCTACGCCTCTGCTGCCGCTACCGCTGCTGATAGCACAGCTGCAGCAGCCGAGAGGGCTCAAGCCATAGCCGACGCTGTAGTAGCCGGCAACTCAGAAACAGTCGATGCAGCTGCTGTTGAAACGGCAGAAGCCGCCACAGAAGCCGCCGCTGTCGTCGCCGAAGTCCAAGTCGAGTTGAGCCATGACCTGGCCGTAGCAGCGGCCCTGGCTGACGAAACGATGACACCACAGGCCGCCAACGACGCCCTTTCGGCTTCATCAGACGGACGCGAGGAAGCCGAAACTGCCGCTGAGACCGCCCGTGCAGAAGCCGACGCGGCATTCGAAGAAGCCTCGGCTCTAGTTGAGGCAGCGACAGCTGAAGACGCAGCACCAGATGCCCTTGAGGCCGCTCAGGCTGCGTTGCTAGAAGTCCAGACAGTTTCAGCCGCAGCCGATCAGGCCGAGGCGATGGTAGGCGTATGGCTACAAGACGAGGCTGAGAAGACTGCTGTGGCTACGGCCATGGCCGACCCTGACCTTGACGCCGTTGCCGCAGCCGAGAAGGCAGCAGAAAAGCGTTCGGAACTGGCTGAGGCCACCATCGCCGCAACCGCCGCTGAAACCGCGGCGACTGCTGCGGCATCGCTGGCAGCTTCAGTTGAGACCGTGCTGACTTTGCCAGGTGATGCTGTGGCTGCAGCTGACGCAGCCCAAGCCCAAGTTGACGCAGCCCAAGTTGCTCTTGACGCCGCAGATCCCAACGACGCCGAGGCTCTGACTGTCGCGACTGAATCCTTGGCAGCTGCCAGCGAATACCTTGAAACTGCTTCAGCGGCTGCGGAGACCTACTCGGACCAGGATGCCTACGTAGAGGGACTTGTAGCGATTGCCGACAATGCAGCAGAAGCAGCATCTGTTGCGGCTGCCGAAAGTGAAGATGCTGCCGCTGCGGCAGCTGAGTCTGCACCTGCAGAGGATTCTGCACGCGTTGTGGTGTTCAACCCGGCAACGGGTGCGGTCATCACTGAGGGTGGCGCCCTGCTGGTCGAGTCCAGCTTCACCGACACCGGCGGCATGCGCATTGAAGTGCCACAAGGCGAGGCCTACACCGAGGCTGCCGCAGCTGCCAACGAAGCGGCCGCCGTGGTCGAAGAAGCCGTAGCCGCGGTGCGTGCAGCGACCGTTGACGCCCAGATGGCTGCCCTGACAGCAGCCGGCGACGAGGCCGACGCAGCAGCACAAGCCGCAGCTGAGGAGGCCGCTGAAGTGGTCGCTGAGTTGCAGGCCGAAGCCGCAGCAGCACAAGCCGCAGTTGAGGAAGCCGAGGCTGAACGTCTCGCCCAAGCTGCCACGGTCACCGTGTCAGCTGACGGAACCCAACAGTCCATCAAGGACGCCAACGGGTACACGGCCACGTCAATCACATCTGACACCGGGGTTCTCATCACCATGGACCTAGCACCCATGGAGTTGGCACTAAACAACCTCTCCGAGGGTGCCATCCAGCCGGTACTGGCATCTGATGGAGCCGAGTTGGCAGCAGGAGTCGACGCTGACGGCAACCACGTCTTCCGTCTACCTGACGGCTCTGAGGCCACTAACGCCGATGGAGACACCTACTCCGTAGAGGACCTCACGGCCCTCCGGCTGATCTTCAGCCTCGGATGAGCAGAGGACAGGCGATGGACACCAATGAGTCGGCTAATGGGACGGGAGTCGTTGTGACGATGTATAGCCAGATCGGTCGTAGGAGGTGCAGCGCGTTGGCGGCGGGGCTGGTAGCCCTTGCACTCGTCGTCACTGCCTGCGGTGGCGGCGGTGACGACGAGGAAGCCGAGGAGGCTGTGGCTGCAGCTGAAGAAGCAGCGGCTGCAGCTGAAGAAGCAGCGGCTGCAGCTGAAGAAGCAACGGCTGCAGCTGAAGAAGCAGCAGCCACCACTGCGGCCCCCACCACTGCGGCTCCTACTACGACCACTGAACCGGTGCCGACGGCCTCCACGAGGCCCACCTGCGTGCTTGAGCCCAATGCCAATTGTGCCGAAGTTGACCTGTCGGGGGAGAACATGGCAGGCATGATCCTGCCGGGCATCGACCTGTCAGGGGCAAATATGGAAGGCACCTTGCTCAACGGTGCGATGCTGGCCGGCGCGGACCTTTCGGGCACCAACTTGGCTGGTGCGGCAATGTCGAACACCAACCTGGCCGGTGCCAACATGGACGACGTGAAAGCGCCGGGTGCGCTGTTCTTTCGTTCCAACCTGTCTCACGCTTCAATGGTGCGAGCTGACCTGACCGCAGCGGTACTCATGGAAGCCGACATGAAGTCGGTGAACATGACCGGTGCGCTAGTCAACGGGATTGTGGAGCGCCGCTCGTTTTGGTGCAACACCATCTATGCCGACGGCACACTGCGCAACGACAACTGCCAGATAGGCGGCTAACCCGCGCAGCAACGCGACAGGGCCTGTTCTGGCCCGTGAGTGCCGTCCCTAGGATGTGCCAATCGAGGCGCGCACCCATGGGGAACAAACACCCCTGATCCAGGTTCTCTTCGGCACCAAGGCTGAGGCCATAAAGCTGGCGCCCGTGCTCACCGAGATGGACAAGCGAGGTGTGCCCTACCGGCTTGTCGAAACCGGCCAACACGGCGGCTTCCTACCGGGGTTGCGCGTCGAACTGGGGCTGCGGGAACCCGATGTTTGCCTTGGCGGGGACCGCGATGCCGACACGGTGGCACGTGCAGTGATCTGGGGCATCCGACTGGCGCAGAGGTTGGCATCGGCGCAACGCCTACGAGACGAGGTCTTTGGAAACCGGGACGGAGTATGCCTGGTGCACGGCGACACGCCATCGACGCTGCTGTCAGCGCTCATGGCGCGCCGAGCCGGCCTGCGGGTAGCCCACTTGGAGTCGGGCCTGCGGTCGCACAGTTGGCGCCACCCGTTTCCTGAAGAGCTGATCAGGGTGGCGGTGATGCGCCTCTCCCACGTGCTGTTCGCCCCCGATGGCGACGCTGTGGCGAACCTTGAGGCCCTGGTGGCCGAGGGGAGGGTGCGTGGCCGTGTGGTGGCCACGTCGGCCAACACGGGTGTCGAGGCGCTGCGGTCTGCGCTGGGTCCTGTTGGGCCGGGGGTGGCCGGTTCGGGGCCTGTGGTGGCGACCATGCACCGGGTCGAGAACCTGCACGACGATGCCCGCTTCGAGGGCTTCCTGGCACTGCTTGGACGCCTGGCTCGGCCGGCGGTGTTCGTGGTGCACCCGCCGACCGAGGCTGTTCTCTCGGACCGGGGTGGCCGGGCCGTGGTCGAGGACATGGGGGTGGCCACGTCGGGGCTGGTGCCCTACGGGGAGTTCACGGCGATGCTGGCGGCGGCCCCGTATGTGGTTACCGACGGCGGGTCCATCCAGGAGGAGTGCGCCCGTCTGGGTGTGCCGACGCTGCTCTGGCGTGACCGCACCGAGCGGCCCGACGGCATCGGGGCCAACGTGGTGCTGGCCCGGTACGACGACGACGTGGTGGGTGCCTTCCTGGCCGACCCGCAGGCCCTGCGCCGCCCGGTGGCTCTTGGTGATGAGCGGCCCTCTGCCGAGGTGGTCGACGTGCTGGTCGACGAGTTGGAGGCCCTGGCGGGGGAGTAGGGCTAGCGGGGCTGGCGGCGGGCCAGGGCTTCGCCCACGGCGGTGAGAATCAGGTCGCGTACCAGGAGCACTACACGGAAGCCCGCCAGCAGCAGCACGGCATCTGCACCCCAGCCCACTATGGCGGCGAAGCCGGCTTCGGATACGCCCAGGCCGAGGGGGGCGAACACGGCGAAGAAGCCGACGCCCCATGACACGAGGAACGCGCCCGGGCCGTCGGTCCAGCCGATGTCGGACTGCATGGCAGCCAGGTATGCACCGAATACGGCGCCCATGAGCAGCCAGTAGGTGGCCATGACCGCCAGCAGGGCGGCCAGGGTGACGGTGGTGAGGGGTCGGGGGGCGGCCTGGCCGCGGCGGAGCGACCACCAGGCCAGCAGGCGGTTGAGCACCGGCCGGGCCACCAGGGCCGCTACAGAAAGCACGCCGAGACCCGCCCAGGGGACCCACGCAGGCAGGGCCGATTCACCCGCCAGCAGCAACCCACCGATGACGAGGGCGGTGGGGGCACCAAGGCCCAACTCCAGGCCGGAGACGGCAATGAGGGCCGTTGGGCGTACGCCACGGCCGGCCAGCAGCACGCTGCGCCCCGCCGCGTACCAGACGCCTCCGGGCAGATAGCGGGCCAGCAGGGTGCGGGAGGCGGCGTGGACCACGGTTGTGGTGCGCACCTTGTCGCCGAGGCGGCCCAGTGCCACCGACCAGAACACGGCGTTGGGTACGAGCAGCAGGGCCGAGGCGGCCAGCACGCCGGCCAGTGCGAGTGGCCTGGCGTCGGCCACAAGGTCGGCCATGTCGGCCCAGCGGGTGGCCACCAGCCATGCGGCAACGGCGGCCAGCAGCGCCAGCCAGGCCAGGCGTGCGGCCTTCACGGGGTGGTGGCTCCGGTGGCCAGCAGGTCGTCGAGCACGGTGACGTTGCGGGCTGCAAGCGACTTGAGGCGCCCCACGGCCTCTGGCAGTGCGCTGCGGGCCGCCAGGGCGGCTGTGACGGCCTCTGGGAGCCGTGTGAGGCCGTCTGTGGCGCTGGGGGAGAGGTGGCAGCAGGCAGGTCCCAGTTCGGCTGCGAGGGAACCCAGCTTTGGTGAGAAGTCCATGGTGACCACGCCGGTGCCTGCCAGCGCTGCGGCTACGGCGGCGTGGTAGCGCATGGTGACCGTTGCGTCGGTGGCTGCCACGGCTGCGAGCACGTCGGCGAGGCCCGGTGTGAGGGTCTCGGCGGGGGTCTGCATATGGTCTGCCACCTGGAGGTGGACGGGATGGTCGGTGCCTGCCTCGAAGGCGATGAAGCGCGTGGTCAGGCCTGTGGCTGTGGCGGTTGCGTCGATCGCTGCGGCGATGGCGGCGGCCAGGTCGTCGGTGAGGTGGCCCCTGGGGCCGATGGCGGCCGGCAGCAGGCGGGCTGTCTGTGGTGCACGCAGGCACACGCCGAGGGTTCCGGTGCGGGTGGCCGGTGAGGGTGGGTCTGTCAGCCATACGAGGTCTGCCGAGCGGACCACCCGGTCGATGCCCAGAGCTGTGAGGGCGCTGGCTGAGGTCTCGTCGCGTACCGCTATGGCGGTGTGGCCGACGAGGGCGCGGCGTACCTGGGAGCGGCCGAGGCGGGTTGTGAGGCCGCCGGCGCCGAGGCCGATGCCGGCCCACGGTGTGCCGGCCCGCCGGGCGGCGTGCACGCGGTGGAGGTGGTAGGGCAGGTTCCAGATTCCGGTTTCGTCCTGGAGCAGGCCTCCGCCTCCGAACACCATGGTGTCGGCGTTTTGCAGGCTGGAGCGCAGTGCGAGGGGGTTGAGGTGGCCGAAGGCCTCGACGTCGTGGGTGGTGGCCGTTGCGGCCGGCTCCAGCGAGGGTGCGGTGACCGCCACGCCCCGTTCGGCCAGCAGGGTGGCCACCGTGGACTTACCGGCGCCGATGCCTCCACAGAGGCCAACGACCCGGATCCTGTGGGTCACCAGAGGGACCGAAAGAGGCAGATGCTGATCAGACGGCGGGGGTTATGAGGCCGTAGTGGCCGTCGAAGCGCCGG
>Ga0208639_1002525_pt1 | contig 10613 bp, 6 predicted proteins | sample ETNtaG_33_FD_185772 | JGI IMG/M metagenome (GOLD analysis project Ga0208639, IMG submission 185772) | Marine microbial and viral communities from oxygen minimum zone, Eastern Pacific Ocean - ETNP201310SV76 (SPAdes) (version 2) | ecosystem: Environmental > Aquatic > Marine > Oceanic ...
CTTCTTTATATTCCTCAACAACCCTGTTTACTTCAAGGCCGGTAAGTCTTTGCAAGCGCATGTCCAGAATTGCTTGTGATTGTTTCTCAGAGAGGTTGAAATTGTTCATGAGGCCTTCTTTTGCAACCAAAGGGTCTTTGCTCGCACGAATAATTTTTATAACCTCGTCAATGTTGTCAAGGGCAATTTTTAAACCTTCAAGAATGTGTGCTCGAGATTCAGCGGCTTTTAAATCGAACTCCGTGCGGCGTACAACTATTTCATGCCTAAAATCGATAAAATGTTCAAGCGCTTCTTTTAGGGGCATTATTTTTGGTACGCCCCCAACTAACGCTAACAAAATGATGCCAAAAGTGTCTTGAAGCTGTGTGTATTTATAGAGCTGGTTTAATATCACCTCTGGTACGGCGTCTCTTTTTGATTCTATCACAACCCTAACGCCATCCTTATCTGACTCGTCGCGGATCTCAGTGATTCCTTGAATTCTTTTGTTTCTTGCCAGATCTGCTATTTTTTCGATTAAACTAGCCTTATTTACCTGATAGGGAAGCTCTGTTATAACTATGTTGTCTTTACCTTTTTTTGTTGTTTCAATGTGTGCCCGGGCACGCATTTTTATTTTTCCTCGACCGGTCTCGTATGCTTGCAATAACCCATCCACCCCTAATATCAAACCCGCGGTAGGAAAGTCGGGCCCTTTGATGTGTTCCATGAGCTCTTGTGTTGAAATGTTTTTTCCATCAATAAGCGCAACAAGTCCGTCAATTATTTCTCCCATATTGTGGGGAGGTATTTTTGTGGCCATGCCAACAGCAATTCCTTCTGATCCGTTAATCAAGAGCGTTGGGACAGCTGCCGGCAGAACGGTGGGCTCATTTAATGTTTCATCAAAATTTGGTTGTAAATCGACCGTATTTTTTTCCAGATCCTTAAGCATTTCACCTGAAAGTTTTGTCATTCGAGACTCTGTATAACGCATGGCTGCCGCCCTGTCTCCGTCCACAGATCCGAAATTTCCTTGCCCATCAACCAGTTCATGTCTCATAGAAAAATCTTGTGCCATTCTAACTAGCGCATCATAAATAGACGCATCTCCATGGGGATGATATTTACCCATAACATCACCCACGATTCGGGCAGATTTTTTGTAGGGGCGATTCCAGTGTGATCCAAGCTCGTTCATACCATAAAGGATTCTTCTATGAATAGGTTTTAAGCCGTCCCTTACGTCTGGTAGCGCCCTAGAGACAATAACAGACATAGAATAGTTAAGATAACTTTCGTTCATTTCGTCAACAATGTCGCGCGGCAAGGTGTTGTCTCTATTATAGTCTACCATAAGTGTTTCCTAATATTTTAAACGTCTAGATTTACGACAAATTTAGCGTTTTTCTCTATAAAGGACCGCCGGGCCTCAACGTCGGCACCCATTAGGTTTTGGAAGGTTTCTGTTGCTGCGCTCGCGCTTTCAACGGTAACCTGCATTAGTGTTCTCCGTTCTGGGTCCATTGTTGTACCCCAAAGCTGTTCTGGGTTCATTTCGCCTAAACCTTTATAGCGCTGAACGTTGATTTTGGTATTTTTATTATCCTTTTGCATTCTTTCTACGGTAAGATTTTTTTCGTTTTCATCATATGCGTATGCTTCTTTTTTTCCCTGTGAAACACGATAAAGGGGCGGTAATGCTAAATACAAGTAGCCGCCGTCAATAATTCCTTTCATTTTTCGATAGAAAAAAGTAAGTAATAGGGTTCGTATGTGAGACCCATCTACATCCGCATCTGTCATGATAATAAGCTTGTGATACCGTAGTTTTTCAATGTCGAAATCTCCAGAAGATCTTTCACCTGTCTCATCCTCCGATCCTCCAAACCCAGTTCCCAGCGCTGTTATAATAGATTGTATTTCATTGTTTGAAAGCAGCTTGTCTATTCGTGCTTTTTCCGAGTTAATAACCTTTCCCCGAAGCGGTAATATGGCCTGCGTGTGACGATCTCTCCCTTGTTTTGCCGAACCGCCCGCAGAGTCTCCTTCAACCAAATAAAGCTCACAAAACACCGGGTCTCTGTTTGAGCAGTCTGCAAGCTTTCCTGGAAGAGAAGATCCTCCCAGTGCGCTTTTTCTTCGAATAAGTTCGCGTGCTTTTCTCGCGGCTGAGCGGCTTTGGGCAGCCAAAAGCGCCTTTTCGATAATGCGCCTACCAATAGATGGGTTTTGTTCTAGAAAATCTAAAATTCCCTCATATACGGCTTTATCAACAACCCCCTTTACGTCTCCGTTCCCCAATTTTGTTTTTGTTTGGCCTTCAAACTGGGGTTCGGCAACCTTCACGCTTATAATTGCAGTAAGGCCCTCCCGAAAATCTTCACCGCTAAGTGTTAATTTTTCATTTTTTTTGGCTTTTATTAAATTGTTCTTAGACGCATAAACGTTCATAGACCTGGTAAGCGCCGAACGAAAACCAGAAAGGTGGGTCCCCCCCTCAATAGTGTTGATGTTGTTAACGAAAGTTAGAATGTTGTCGTTGTATGTGTTGCTATATCGCAGGGCAACGTCCACAGGCACCTCTGTGTTTTCTTTTTTTACAGTGACTATTTTGTTGTGCAGGGGGTTGTTTTTTACATCTAAATATTTTACAAAATCACTTAAACCTCCCTTAAACTTAAATGTGTCTTTTTTTGGTTCGTCTGAGCGCGAATCCTTAAGTATAATCTCCAACCCTTGGTTTAAATATGCTAATTCCCTAAGGCGTTCAGCAATAATGTTGTAATCAAAAATAATTTCATCAAAAACTTCATCGTCTGGAAGAAAACAGACTTTTGTGCCAGATTCTTTTGTTGTGCCAGATTCTTTTAGTTTGTTCTGTGTTATTCCTTTTTTATAATCCTGTTTATGTTTCTTACCTTCTCTTTTAACCTCCACCCACAACCATTCAGATAAAGCGTTTACAACCGAGACGCCAACTCCGTGAAGTCCTCCAGAAACCTTGTAGCTGTCTTTATCAAACTTTCCACCCGCATGTAAGATGGTCATAACAACCTCAACAGCCGGCTTGTTTTCTTCCTTGTGAATACCAACCGGTATTCCCCGGCCATTGTCTTCAACCGTTACAGATCCGTCAATATTAAAAGTAACTATTATTTTTGTACAGTGACCGGCAAGCGCCTCATCAATTGAATTATCAACAACCTCATAAACAAGGTGGTGAAGCCCCCTTTTTCCAACATCGCCAATATACATGGCAGGTCGTTTTCGAACCGCTTCTAAGCCTTCAAGAACTTTAATGCTCTCTGCGCTATATGTTGTTTTTGCCGCTACCGCTTCCGTCATAGAAACCTGATATCTTTAATTGTTTTTTTACCTAAAGATGAATTAAGGTTTGATAAAATTTCTTTCTTCTTCAACTGTAGTTCCTGAGCCCAAGCAGGAGATTTTGCGCGTACGATTAAAGTTCCGTGTTTAACATCTTGTACGGTTGTGTTGTCGGCTATTTTTTTACCCACAGCTGTTGGCCAAAGAGTCAAGGCCTGTTGTTGTCTCACCCCTTTTTCTAGTCCTGTTTTAAATAAATATGTATTTAATACAGTTTTAATGGGTTTCATTTTAAATCTGGATCGCTAATAGCGTTTCAGTCGTTTAGCCGTATAGGCATCAGCAACATTGTGATTTCTGCGTCATTGCTAAGTGACGTAGGATAAAAAAGACCGGCGCTGATCGGCGTATTAAGCTTTACAACTATTTTATCTGATTTCATGTGAGCCAGTATATCTTTTAAATATGCCGCGTTATAACCAACATCAATTGATTCACCATCATATTCAATATCTATTGTTTCCTGTGCCTTAGATGCTTTTTCGGGGTCTTCAGTTGTGATTGTTGCGGAACCTTTAGCGGCGCGTATAGCAATCTGGTGTGTGGCTTTATTTGAGAAAATTGAGACTCTTTTTACCGCTGAAAGTAAATCAGCACAGCTTGCTTTAATTTCTTTTTCATTATCTGTAGGTATAACGCTTTGATAGTCTGGGAAGCGCTCATCAATTATGCGAGTATATATTGTATCGGTGCCTATGGTTGCAGTAAATACACTATCACCCAGCCAAAGCTGTATAGATTCATCGTTTGAAATATATGAAGTAATTATATTTAAAAATTTTCTGGGAATAATAACTTCACCCTGAAACTCGCCTGCCTTAAAATCACTGCGCACGTATTTGGCAAGCCTGTGTCCGTCTGTTGCAACTGCAGTAAGCATTTCTTTTTCGAACTTAAAGTAAACACCCGTAAGCGCGGGCTTTAGGTCGTCTCTACTGACAGCAAAACTAACTGTTGATATCATTTCATTTAGAATGTTTGCATCTATGCCTGCATCGAGACGTTTATTAAGTTCGGGGGTTGCTGGAAATTCATCAGCAGGTTTTCCCATTAGATCATAAGACCCAATTTCAGTAACTATTTTAACATTATTATTTTCATTAACATCTATTGTAATACGAGTATCGTCGGGTAATTCAGATGTTATTTCTGATAATGGTTGAAGGGGTATTGCAGCAGAACCGGATTCTTCAATACTACTTTCTATGGATGTTATTATAGTTATTTCAAGGTCTGTTGATTTAAGGGTTGTTCCTTCTTCTGTTGCTTCAATTAATACACAACTTAATATTGGTATTGTTGATCGGGTTGGTGTGGCTTTCGATAACTTTTGAAGTGCTCTTTGTAGTTCGGATTTAGAGGTAGAATTTTTCATTATTTTATTGGTATATGGATAAAGTATTTAAAACTTTTTTTCTTAATTAATAGTCATTGCAACATTACCTAGAACAGGTCCATTTCACAAGATATTTTTATCAATTTTATTGACAATAAAAGAGAAAAATATTATTAAAATAATAATATAAATAAATTTCTATTATTAATATATAATGGAATAATTGTGGATAAGTATTTTTTCTACCATTTAATTCTTTATTATTATGAAATAATACAGATTTGATTAAACCATTTCTTCATGTGTATAATATATTAAATATTGTTAATTATTTAAAATTTGTGTTAAAAAATAGACTATAATAAAAAGATAAATTGTTATTGGATAAGTTGTTAATAAATAAGTGGAATTTTTTGATAAGGTTTAATTTTTTATATCTATAAAAAATTTGGATCGCGCCTCATTAACCCAGTCCTGAAAATAAACCATTCTCTTATGGTTAAGAGCTATTTCTTCTATTTCTATCCAGTGTGTTTCAAGGGAAGGATATCCTCCAGGTTTTACTGCTTCAACCCACAGTAAGTGATATCCATAATCTGATTTAACGGGGCGACTACACTCGTTATTTTCTAATAAACCTAAAACCTCTGCAATTGCTGGAATTGGTGAGTTTGTAGGGGTTATCCAGCCTAAATCTCCACCTATTTTTTTTGTTTGTTCATCATCCGAAAATTTTGTTACTAATTTTTTAAAAGAACTAATATTATTAGAACTATCTCGCAGTGTCATCGCATAATTGTAAGCGCGTGTTTCATCATCATCATTAATCGTTGGAGATATCAAAATATGTCTAACTTTTATTTTTTCACCGGACTTTTCCGTTGTTTCCAAAATATGAAAACCAAACTGTGTTTCTACAGGATTACTAACTGTATTTAAGTTTTGAGTAAAAGCTACCGTTTCAAAATCTTTTACCATTTGATTTCTACGTATATATCCTAATGAACCTCCGTTATTTTTTGTACCAGTATCTGTAGAATACTTTTCAGCTAAATCTGAAAATGACTCACCTGCAACGATTTTTTCTCGCAATATTTTTATTTTTTCAAGAGCCTCTAAACGACTTTTTTCACTAGGTTTTATTCTTACTAGAAGGTGTCTAATTTTCATTTTTACCGGGAAAACGGGTAAACTATCCTTATAGTTAGTGAAAAAATTAAACACACCTTCTCGGTTTATATTTATAGACATAATTAATTGTTGTTGATATTGTTCCGTTATAAGCCTGTCGTGCATATCATACCAATACTCTCTACGAAAATCGTTCAGCGATTGACCCAACATTGTCTCTGCTAATTCTTCTGTACCAGCGCGCATTATAAATGTTTCTATTTGCTGTTCTAATGCGCGCTCTACATCTTTTTCGCTAACCTCAATTGAATCTAATTTTGCCATCTCAAGAATAACTTTTTGATCGACAAGTGAACTTAAAACATCTCCCTGTAGTTTTTCTAGAAGGACCCTGTCTCTTGTTATGTCCAAACCCCTTTGTAGTGCGGTCATACCCACAACCTGAGATACATCGCTTTTTAAAATAATATTCTCACCCACTATTGCAGCAATACCGTCTACTGGCATGTCTTGGTTTTGTCCATATACATAGAAAGAGAAAAAAAGTGCGATTTTAATAAAATTATATATCATTTATAATTCCCCGATGTTTAACTCGAATAAATATTCCTGCTTCAAGCTGTCAACAATAAACGCAGATTGTATTGCTGCTTTTCTTTTTTGAATAACCAAATAAATATTGTCATATACATCATCTAGACTACGATAAGTTCCCTTAGGAAATCTTTTTATTACCTCAACAACGACAAACCTGTTACCCGTTTTAATAGGGCCGACGTAGGTGGTTTTTGAGCCACCAAAAACCAGTTTATTTATTGGGGGCAACAACTCTCCTTCCTTAACGCTAACCGCGCTAACGCCGTGTTTTACAAAAAGTTCATTCCGTTTTTTATTGCCAGAACCTCTTTCTAGGGTCGCCCTTATTTTTTTGGCATCTTTTTTGGTTTCTACTATAAAACTGTAGATTAGCGCCTCGCCCTTCCGGCGTTTAAAAGTTTCTTTTTGTTCTATATAAAAATTTTTTATTTCTTCTATAGAAACACGTACGCGTGATTGCAGGGTGAGATTTAAATATGTTTGTCCGATAAGTTTTTTACGATAATCATCAACTTTATTGATAATAGTAATATCTTTGTTAAATCCAGCGCCCAAGCCAGCAAGATAAAGTAATTCAGTGTTGATCCACTGTGTGACTTGGTTTTCTACATCCGTCGCACGATATTCTGGATCCCGGATCAACACAGCCTCTTTTGTGAGAACCGAATTTCCAACTCTTGCTAAAACCTCATCGCTGTCGCGTTTGTTGTTGCAGCTAGCGAGAGCCAAAAAACAAACAATGACAACTATACCCGACGGTTTAAACACTGTTGTAACTTAAGAATTATTGTTATTATAATAGAATAGTTCTGCATGTTGTATAAGCATTATTAAAGGTTCTTCGCTTGTGTCGCAGATAAGCTCCAACCCGAAGGAAACTTTATTTTTTTGTTTAAAAACATATTTTATTTTAGCGCTTTCTAGCGCCTTCATTAGTCTTTCTATGTCTAGTTCGTTCGTTGTCTTTTGGGGTTCTTTTTTTAGGAAAAGAATGGCTCGGTCTTTTTCTACAAAGATTTTGTTTATAATTGTGTTTGTATAGGCCAACCTAAGCGCAGTTATTTTATATAGATTTCTTACACAAACCCCAGGCTTACCAAAACGATCTTTTATTTCTTTTTTTACGTTAGACAGGTCCTTTTTTACTTTTACGGTTGAAAGTCTTTGATAATAAAACAAACGATCTTGTGATAGAGGCATATATCCTTCTTTTAATGACGCGTCACCGAAATATGTTATTTTTGGTATGCTGGGAGCACCCAGCTTCCCCCTTGAACTGTTTAGTTCTTCATTAAACATTTGACAATAAAGATTATAACCAATCTTCGAAATATGGCCACTTTGTTCATACCCAAACACATTCCCGGCGCCGCGAATTTCAAGATCTTTTAAGGCTATTCTATAACCAGACCCGAGATCAGTGTTTTCTTGTATGGTTTTTAGTCTGTCTATGGCCTCATTTGAAAGGGTAACTCCCTTTGGTACAACCAAATAACAAAAACCCTGCCTGTCGCCGCGACCAACCCTCCCTCTAACCTGGTACAGTTGAGACAATCCATAAGAATGGGATGAAGATATGATAATTGTGTTTGCATTAGGAACGTCTAACCCTGCTTCTATAATAGTCGTTGAAATTAGTATTTGTATATATCCATCGAAAAAAGAAAGGACAGTTTTTTCTAGATCTTGACTTTTCATGCCTCCATGTGCAGTGGCTATTTTGACATCAGGGAACAGTTCCTGGATCTTTTTTTTGTAAAAGGGGATTGATTCAATCCTGTTGTTTAAGAAATATACCTGACCACCCCGATTGATTTCTTTTTCAATAACCGATTTGATGAAAACCCAATTTTGATATATGACCCGTGTTTTTATTGGAACCCTATTAACCGGGGGTGTATTTATTAGGCTTACATCCTTAAGCCCCAAAAGAGATTGTTGGAGGGTGCGGGGTATTGGGGTGGCTGTAAGCGTTAAAACATCGACAGAATTTTTGATTTTTAATAGTTTGTTTTTATGCATTACGCCAAAACGGTGTTCGTCGTCAACTATTAATAGTCCGAGATTATTTTTGTTGATTTTTTCTGACAACAACTTGTGTGTTCCCACCAATATATCTACCCGCTTATTGTCGATTGCGTCAAATATTTCTTTCTGTTTATTTTTCTTCACAAAACGAGATATCATCTCAATGTTTATTCCAAATTTTTTTAATCTACTTTCGAAAAAAATATAATGTTGGTCTGCCAGAATTGTGGTAGGAACGACCATCATAACAAACACACCTGAAAAAGCCGCCTTCGCTGCTGCTCTAAGGGCAACCTCAGTTTTTCCGAACCCCACATCTCCTATAATTAACCTGTCCATTAGCCCGGGCGTTGTCATATCATTATATATATCGTTTATTGCAACTGCTTGGTCGTTTGTTTCAACATATGGAAAACTATCAGCCACCTCTTTTTCTAAATAATCTTCTGTTTTATATGGGATTTCTCTTCTTGAAGACCTGTTTTTGTTAACTAGAACCATCTCCTCAATAATTGCATGAATATTTTTCTTTGTGTTCTTTTTATAGGTTGCCCAGGCCTTGCTACCAATATTGTTTATTTTAGGATTTTGGACACCAACCAGCGGAGCAATCAAGTCCACCCTTTGTGCGGAAACATATACAGTTCCATTATTAGCATATTCTAACTTGATATAGTCTTTAGCCTTTTTCGTTACGAGACCCCTATATACACCAACACCGTAATCTGTATGAGATATATAATCACCCCATGTATAATTGTGATATTCTGGCGTATCTATACTTTTTGTGGTTTTTTGCCCTTTTTTACTTTTAATGCCTCCAATTATTCCAATACCGGAGTTATTTAATAAGAAACCTTGATTCATATACCCATCTATAAAAAAAGTGTTTTTATGTAAATCAATGTTCTCTTTTTTATCGCCCCCAATAATGAAAAGCGTTTTTACAAACGTATCTACGTTTAATGAAAGTTCTTTTATATTCAGGCGGGACGCTTTCAATTGGTGTGTATTTCCGTTATTGTCTTTTATACTAACAAAATTGCTAATTTTGCAAGAATTTGTATTCGTTTTTACATGTAAGATTACATATCCATTGTCAAGTAGAGATTTTTCATAAGTTATTGTTTTTTCACCTTTTAGCGGTGGTGTTAAATCAGGAATATATACTCGTTCTGCTTTGTTTAGGGACAGTTGGGACGTGGGATTATAGAAGCGAATACTTGAGACGCTATCACCAAATAACTCTATTCTCACGGGGTTATTTGTATTTGGAGGAAAAACATCTATTATGCCACCCCGATGTGCATACTCACCAAAAAATTTTGCTTCCTGACTTTCTGTATATCCACGCTCATTCAATGTCTTTATTATCTTCCCGATGTTGATGTTTTCACCCAAAACCAAAGAATCTAATGTGGCGCCATTCGATGATCCGCTCATCGCGACATGTGACTGAAGGTCGTGCTCTGTATATATTACATTTGGATTTGTGTTTTGTCCTGTAAAAGGATATGATTGAATTCTACTGGAAACTTTTTCGTTAAATATTTTTGGCTCTATATCAATTCTATCATCAGCGGGGATATAGTCAAATAAAAGCGGCTTCACCCCCAAAGACTCATGATATAGCCCAAAGGCATCCTGACTTACAACCACAAGCTTGTTCATTAATGAAAGCGATGCTATAATATATCCGCGTGCAACCGGTCCATTCAAAACCAAGGATGAGTTTTTGTTATTTTTTAGATCATCCGAAAAGCGCTGTATTTCAACTATCGATGAAAGCTTATTTAATAGTGGGTTGTCTACATTCATGTTTCACGTGAAACGCGGTCATGTTTTGAAACATAAACGGTTAAAACAGATATATCTGCCGGCGTCACCCCTGAAATTCGCATTGCCTGTCCAAGGGTTTCAGGTTTTATTGAAAAGAGCTTTTCCTTTGATTCAGATGATAATCCATCAATAGAACGGTAATCAATTTGAGACCTAAGCTTAACAGTCTCCCTGGACTTAATCTTTTTTATTTGCTTATCGGTTCTCCTGATATATCCACTGTATTTTATTAGAGTATCGGCTTCCAATAAAACTTCATCTTTATATGGTTTAGTAACCAAAGGATTGCTAAAGGCTATATCCATAAAAT
>Ga0208639_1002530_pt1 | contig 10593 bp, 8 predicted proteins | sample ETNtaG_33_FD_185772 | JGI IMG/M metagenome (GOLD analysis project Ga0208639, IMG submission 185772) | Marine microbial and viral communities from oxygen minimum zone, Eastern Pacific Ocean - ETNP201310SV76 (SPAdes) (version 2) | ecosystem: Environmental > Aquatic > Marine > Oceanic ...
TGATGTGAAAATTTATTCAGGGCATGGAATAGAAACTAATTTTAAAATTGAAAAGGAAAAGAACCCTTTTTTAATTTCACTCAAATCCAATTTAAATTAGTATTAATTATTTTGTACTTATTTTTATAGTATTATATGAGCTTATATGAAAATTTCAGATAAAATAAAAGAATATAAAGAGAACAATAAAGTATTCTATAGCTTTGAGTTTTTTCCACCGAAAACAGATTTTGGTATGGATAACTTATACAGTAGAATTGATAGAATGTCTTCTCTTAACCCGGCTTACATTGACGTTACTTGGGGTGCAGGTGGTAGCACCGCAGAAAGAACATTAGATATGAGCAAAACAATTCAAAAATATTTTGGATTGGATGTTATGATGCACCTTACATGTACTAATATGACCACTCAATTAATACACAATGTTCTTTTAGAAGCTAAAGAAAATAATATTTCCAATATATTAGCCCTTAGAGGTGATCCACCTGAAGGAAGCGAAGATTGGGAACAGTCCAATCAGCCATTTAATTATGGAGTAGATTTGGTTAATTATATTAGAAAAAATTTTGGTGACACATTTTTCTTGGCTGTAGGGGCATATCCAGAGACACATCAAGAACAGTCTGATCCTGACTTAGATATTACTTATTTAAAAGAGAAGGTAGATGCAGGTGTTGATATTATCGTTACTCAGTTATTCTATGATATAGATAAATTTCTCATATTTAGAGATAAATGTTTATCCAAAGGAATAGATATACCCATTATTCCAGGAATTATGCCAATTCATAATTATGCTAGATTTAGAAAATTTACTCAGTTTTGTAAGGTAAATATTCCTGAAAATATTCTTAAAAAACTTGAACCAATAAGAAATGATGATGCAAGTGTAATTAATTTTGGTATTGAGCAGGGAGCCGATATGTGTGAAAAGCTAGTAAAAGAAGGTGTTCCAGGATTGCATTTCTATACGCTCAATTTAGAGCATTCGGTAAAAGAAATATTAAACTCAATTGGATTGATTTCAGATAACAAAGCTAATAGAGAACTACCTTGGAGGCAATCTTCAGATGAAATAAGAAAATCATCTGAAGATGTTCGTCCAATATTTTGGAGTAATCGTCCAATAAGCTATCTTACTCGTACTGAAAACTGGGATGATTTTCCGAATGGTAGATGGGGAGATATAAGTAGTCCTACTTTTGGTGAATTAAACCAATACCATGCAATAAGAGCGGGATCGCAGAGTAATGAAATTAGAGATAGAAGAAAAAAGATTTGGGGTCAGCCACAATCTATAAAAGATATATCAAATATTTTTATGTCTTTTTGCAAGGGAGATATTAATGTTTTGCCTTGGTGTGAAACAAAGCTTGCAATTGAAAGTAAGCAGATTTCAAATGAATTAATCAAATTAAATGAATTAGGATATTTTACTATAAATTCACAACCTAATGTTAATGGTGCTTCCTCTGACGATCCTCATTTTGGATGGGGAGCTGAAGGCGGAAGAGTATACCAGAAAGCATATTTGGAGTTTTTTATTTCAAAAGAAAATCTTGATAGATTAATAACTAAGATTAAAAAGAATACTAGCATTTCATATCAAGCTGTAAATCTATCTGATGATCTGATTTCAAACGTAAAAAAAGATAGCGTAAATGTTGTAACATGGGGAGTGTTTCCTGGTGAGAAGATTAAACAACCAACTATAGTAGATACACGCTCGTTCATGACCTGGAAAAATGAAGCGTTTAGCCTATGGATGAATGATTGGGCATCTATTTATGAAAAAGATTCTATTTCTTACTCATTATTAAAAAATATATATGAAAATTATTATTTGGTAAATATTGTAGATAATGACTTTATTAAAAGTAATATGATAAAACAGATTATAAAATAATGAGAGAGCAGAAATTACACAGTTTCGAACAATCTTTACTTGATAGTATATCTAGAATAGAATCTATTAAGAGCAATCAGAATATCATTATAGCTATTTCAGGCGGCAAAGATTCAATGGCGCTTCTTTATGGTATGATAAAATTAAATCATATTCTAAAGCTAAATCTTGTTGCTGTCCATATTAACCACCATATAAGAAAAGATTCTACAGCTGATGAGTTATTTGTTAAAGAATTTTGTGATCTAAATGATATAGAAATTATAATTGATCATCTTGACCCAAATAAAAAGTCAAAAGATATGAGCACTGAAGAATGGGCGCGAGAATTCCGTTATAAATCATTATATAAAATTTCATCTGATTATAATTCTTGTCACATTATAACTGCTCATCATGGGAATGATCAGATAGAAACAATTTTATTTCATTTATCGCAAGGAACAGGAATAACAGGATTAAGAGGTATTCATTCAAAAAGAGATAGATTAATTCGCCCACTTTTATCATTATCTAAAAATAAAATAAACAATTATATTGAAGATAATGCAATTCCATGGTTTGATGATCCATCAAATAATGATTTGTCTATTGCTCGTAATTTTTTAAGACATAAAATTGTTTCCCCTTGGGAAAATGAAAATTCTAGTTTGGTTTCTGCATTTACCCAAATTACTAAAAATGCTTATGATGTTCATGAATCACTAAAGTTTTCGGCAACTATTCTCATTCCACAATTAATTTGCAATAAAGATAACCATCAAATTCACTTAGATGAGCAATTATTAAGAGCGATTCCTCCATACTTATTATCAATTATTTTACAAGAACTTACTTTGTTAAATGGTCCTTGGAGAAGGCATGTTCATTATGAATTATATAAGTTTGTTTCAGATTCTAAAATTGGTCAGATTTATAAACTAGAAAACAACTGGAGGCTACTTAAAGACAGGAAAAAATTTATATTAAAAAATGAATATTATATTGAAAAGGAATCAGTTACTATTTCACCAGATACAGAAATATTAATTGATAATTATATTTTCTCATGGCAATCCTCTGCAGTTAAAGAGAATTATAATAATTCGAAGAGTTCAGAAATAATTGATGCAGCTAAAATAAAGAATAAAACCCTTACTCTTAGATTATGGAAAGAAGGTGATAGATTCAGGCCGATTGGTATGAATGGGTCAAAAAAATTAAGCGATTTTTTTATAGATGAAAAAATTGATATCTTTTCTAAGAAGAAACAATGGCTTTTGTTAGATGGTAAAAGAATAATTTGGGTATGCGGTCAAAGGATAAGTGATGATGTAAAGATATCTTCAGAGACAACGAAACTTGGAAAGTTTATTTTTAAAAAATGAAATATAAATAATGGAAATTAATAATAAAAATCTAATAAAAATTATTGATGAGAATGCTATACAAGACCGTGTTAAAGAGATAGCCACGGAATTATCAAATAGTTTTGTAAAAAAAAAACCAATATTTATAGGTGTATTAAATGGAAGTTTTATTTTTGTATCAGATTTGGTTAGAAATCTTAGTATTGATTGTGAAATAGATTTTATTAAAGTATCCAGTTATAAAGGTCAAAATAGCATGGGTACAGTTAAGCTATTAAAGGATATATCTGCTGACATTACAAACCGACATGTTGTTATTGTCGAGGATATAATTGATTCAGGATTAACGATTGAGTTTCTTGTTAAAAGGCTTAATGGAGCTTCACCAAAGAGCATATCTATTGTAACTTTATTACTAAAGCCAGATATTGCAAAATTAAGTATACCAATAGATATAATTGGGTTTGAAATTGCACCGGATTATGTTGTAGGATACGGGTTAGATTATGATCAGAATTTTAGACACTTACCGGAAGTTTATAGATTGGAAAAATAAAATATGACAAAACAAAATGGAAATATTGATCCTTCAAATGGTAAAATGAAAAATAAGGACAATCAAGATAATAAGAATAACGAATTTCAATGGAAAAGAGCTGGAAAAACATCTTTTATTTGGGTGTTTATACTAATTACTGCAATCTTTTTATCAGGACTATTTACTTCTGCAGATCAAAAAGCTATAGAAATTCAGTATTATCAATATAGAGCATTATTAGAAGATAAGCTTATTAGTAAAGCAACAATAATTGAGGATGTCTTTACAGGACAGTTTGAAACGCCTCAGACAATAATATCTGAACTAGGACCCATTGAAAATGTAACAAAGTTTAAAGTTATTATTCCTTTTATTGATCGCGAAATAATGTCAGAATGGAATAATTATGGTGTTGATTATAGTTTTAAGCAGCAGTCTATAGATTGGACAGGATACTTTTTAAATATGCTTCCTTGGTTATTAATTATAGCAGTATGGATTTTTATTCTAAGAAGGATGCAGTCAGGCGCAGGTGGAATGAAGGGTATTTTTAATTTTGGTAAAAGTAGAGCAAAAATTTGGACGTCAGATATGGAAAAAATAACATTTAATGATGTTGCTGGTTGTGTTGAGGCTAAAGAAGAATTAAAAGAGGTTATAGATTTTTTAAAACATCCTAAGTTATTTGAAAAATTAGGGGCAAAAATTCCGAGAGGAGCGTTATTAGTTGGACCACCAGGAACGGGAAAAACTCTTCTTGCAAGAGCTGTTGCAGGTGAGGCTGATGTTCCTTTTTTCAGTTTAAGCGGTGCTGACTTTGTTGAAATGTTTGTTGGTGTTGGAGCATCACGGGTACGTGATTTATTTGATCAAGGAAAAACAAATTCTCCGTGTATTATATTTATCGATGAGTTAGATGCAGTTGGTAGACAAAGAGGAGCAGGTCTTGGTGGTGGACATGATGAAAGAGAACAAACTTTGAATGCTTTATTAGTTGAAATGGATGGGTTTAATTCAGAACAGAATGTCATTATTCTAGCAGCAACTAATAGACCTGACGTTCTAGACCCGGCACTTTTAAGACCAGGAAGATTTGATAGACAAATAATTGTTGATGCCCCAGATTATCTGGGTCGTTTAGGTATTCTTAAAGTTCATACAAAAAAAGTTATTATTAATAAACGTAAAGTAAAATTGGAAGAATTAGCTAAAGGTACACCTGGATTAGTTGGTGCAGATCTAGCAAACTTGGTAAATGAGGCAGCACTGTTAGCAGCTAGAAAAAAGAAAAAATCAGTTGATATGGATGATTTTGATGAAGCCAAAGATAAGGTTATGATTGGAATCCAAAGAAAAAGTGTTATTCTATCTGATGCGGAAAAGAAAGTGACTGCTTATCATGAATCAGGCCATGCGGTAGTTGCAGCTTTAACTTCTGGAGCAGACCCAATACATAAGGTAACAATTATCCCAAGAGGTAGAGCTCTAGGTATTACAATGCAATTACCAATTGATGAAAAACATACTTATTCAAAGGACTATATTGAAGGACGGTTAGCTATTCTTCTTGGTGGGAGAGCTGCTGAAACAATGATTTTCAGTGAATTGACAACAGGAGCAGGTAATGATATAGAGCAGGCAACAGGGATAGCTAGAAAAATGGTTTGTGAATGGGGTATGAGCGAAGATCTAGGTCCTATGACTTTTGGAAAAAAGAATGAAGAAATATTCTTGGGTAGAGAAATACAGTCTCACCGCGATTATAGTGAAACAACAGCAAAATTAATTGATGAAGAAGTTGTTAAAATTATAAGAAAAGCAGAAAAATCTGCGGATAATATTTTAAGAAAGAATGAGAAAATTTTGCATGCAATGGCAAATGCATTACTTAAGCATGAGACAATTGATCATAATGATGTCCAAAAACTCATCGATGGAAAAATATTGCGAAGAAGAAAAATGAATGGATCAGCTAAAACTGTTAAGAATAATTCTAAAGTTAAGACTCAAAAGAAAAGTTCTACTAAAAAACCATCTAAATCTTAATATGGATCTTTAGTATTTACTATCTGCATAAATTGATATTTTTTATTATTATTTATATTGATTAATTCATCGCTAGTTAAAAACATTAATAATCATCTGTCGCCCACATTAATTATGGGCATACTAAATGTAACACCTGATTCTTTCAGTGATGGTGGTAAATATTATAATTTAGATAATGCTATTGAATATTCTTTAGAATTAGTTAATCAAGGGGTTGATATAATTGATGTGGGGGGAGAATCAACTCGCCCAGGTGCTAATGCAATATCTTTTAATGATGAAATTGATCGTGTTATCCCTGTAATTAAAGGTATACGTTCTGTTTCTTCTATACCAATCTCAATTGATACCTATAAATCGGAAGTTGCAAAAGAAGCATTAGACTCAGGTGCAGATATTGTTAATGATATTAGTGGACTTAATTTTGATTCAAAAATGATAGATATAGTAAAAGAGTATAATGTTCCTTTAGTGATAATGCATATTAAAGGCACCCCGATGAATATGCAGGTTAATCCTCATTATGATAATATCATTGATGAAATAATATCTTATTTTGAAAAACGAATAAATCTTTGTTTGGATTATGGAATACCAAAAACGCATATTATTTTAGACCCTGGTATAGGTTTTGGAAAACAATTAAATGATAATTTTATTTTAATTAGAAAATTGAATCTTTTTGCAGAATTGGGTTATCCAATCTTAATTGGTCCATCAAGGAAATCATTTATTGGTCTTACATTGGATTTGCCAGTTGATGATAGATTAGAAGGTACTGCTGCTGCAATTACTGCTTCGATTATGAATGGGGCTCGTATTATTCGCGTTCATGATGTTTTAGAAATGAAGCGTGTTCAAATTATTTCAGATAAAATAAGAGGAGCGACTGCTTAAATGTACCTTTTTGATCTATGGTTTATACGTGTTACTCTGATTGATATAATTGATCTTATATTTGTTACTTGGCTGTTTTATAAAGTTTATAAATATTTCCATGAGACTAGAGCGGGACAGATGTTATTGGGTCTAGTAATATTATTAATAGCCTCAGTATTATTCAATTCTATAGGCTTAAGCGCATCATCTTGGGTTGTCAATCAATTCCAAACTGTATGGGTAGTTGCATTTGTAATTCTTTTTCAGCCTGAAATTAGACGTTTATTGATTTATGTAGGACAGACTGGATTTTTTAGACGAATCTTCCAAATTGGATCATCTCGCACAATTGAAGCAATAGTAGAGGCATCTGTTCAATTAACAAATAATAAATGGGGAGCACTTATTGTAATCCAAAGAGAAACTGGTCTACGATCATATAAAGAAGCAGGAACTGAATTAAAGGCAGAAGTTACAGCGCCTCTATTGCTTTCAATTTTTAATCCTGGTTCTCCTTTGCATGATGGGTCTGTAATCATTAATAATGATATTATAGATGCGGCTGCATGTATTTTACCCTTAACTGAAAGTACAATGGTTGATCCAGGAATGGGAACTCGTCATAGAGCAGCGCTAGGAATTTCTGAGGAAACTGATTCAATAGTTATAGTTATATCTGAAGAAACATCCAAAATATCACTCGCGGAAAATGGTAGATTTATAAATATAGGTATGGATGAAATGGATTTACGTCGTTACCTTAATGAACGAATGTTTATATCTTCAGGCGATTAATCTTTAAATATAATTTCAATATCTTCTATTTGTTTGATATGTAAATTTCCCAATGGAATTACTAGAACTAAAAGACAGATTCTCTTCATCTGAATCAAAACATTTCGAACTTAGGGGGTATCTTTGACCTTAGTTCGCAAGAGTCCAAATTAGAATCTTTGAAAAAAGAATCGATGAACCCTACTTTTTGGAATAATAAAGATAATGCCAGTAATATATTGAAAAACATTAGTCGATTAGAAAATAATATTAAAGTTTGGGATGATCTAGAAAAGATACATGGTGATATAACTGTATTATTGGAATTTGCTGAAAGCGGTGAAGTTGAAGATAAAGAAATTATTGATGAGTTAAATAATTATGAGAAAATTATTAATGATTTAGAATTAAAATTAATTTTAGGTGATAATCAAGATATTCAAGATGCAATCTTAACTATTCACCCGGGTGCTGGTGGCACTGAAAGCCAAGATTGGGCTGATATGTTATTTAGAATGTATTCTAGGTATATTGAAAGAAAATCTTTTAATAAAATGATATTAGATTATCAACCAGGTGATGAGGCGGGTATTAAAGATATAACAATAGAAATTAAAGGAGACTATGCTTACGGTATGTTAAAGGCTGAAGCAGGTATTCATAGATTAGTTAGAATTTCACCATTTGACTCTAATAGCAGGAGACATACAAGTTTCGCTTCTGTTTTTGTTTACCCTTCTGTTTCTGATGAAATTGATATTGAAATAAACCCTAATGATTTAAGAATTGATACCTATCGAGCGAGTGGAGCAGGGGGGCAGCATGTCAATAAAACAGATTCCGCTATACGGATTACTCACTTACCAACAAACATTGTTGTTCAATGTCAAAATGAACGTTCTCAACATAAGAATAAAGCACAGGCAATGAAAGTTTTGAAGTCTAGGTTATATCAACTAGAAATTGAAAAGGAAAAAGAAGCAATTCAAGAACTTGAAGAACAAAAAAAAGATATTGGTTGGGGAAGTCAAATTAGATCTTATGTCTTTCACCCATATAATATGGTAAAGGATCATCGCACAAAATTTGAGTCAGCTAATGTTCAAAATGTTATGGATGGTGATTTGGATAATTTTATCAGAGCTTACTTGATGGAAAATATATCAGATAAAGAATTAAAAAATTAAAAGTAGTTAAATATGTCACTAGAAAAACAAAGCTTAAAAGAGATTATTAACTTTAGATTACAAAAACTTAAAAAATTGCGTGAATTTGGAATTGATCCCTATCCACATAATTTTAAACAATCTAATTATAGCAGTGAATTAAAGAATGATTTTAAAAATTTTGAAAATAAGGATGTAGTAATTGCAGGTCGAATCATGGCTATACGTAAAATGGGTAAAGCATCTTTTTTTCATTTAGAAGATTCTAGTGGAAGAATACAAGTATATATTAAAAAAGATGATGTTGGTGAATCGCAATATGATATGTTCAAGTTACTAGATATAGGTGATTATGCTGGTGTGAATGGGTTTGTGTTTAAAACCAAAACAAAAGAAATATCTATACATGCAAAATCAATTACAGTTTTAGCTAAGAGTACACGTCCTTTACCAATTGTTAAAGAAAAAGATGGTGAAACGTTTGATTCCTTTGAGGATAAAGAACAACGTTATCGCAATCGCCACTTAGATTTAATTGTAAATCCAGAAGTCAAAAAAGTTTTTAGGAAAAGATCATTAATTACTAAAGCTTTACGATCCTACTTAGACAATGAAGACTTTCTGGAAGTGGAAACTCCTGTTTTACAGCCACTATATGGTGGTGCAAATGCACGTCCTTTTAAAACTCATCATAATTCTTTAGATCAAACATTTTATCTACGCATCGCTGATGAATTATATCTTAAAAGACTGATTATCGGTGGTTATGATAAGGTCTATGAACTATCAAAAGATTTTAGAAATGAAGGAATGGATAGAAACCATAATCCTGAATTTACTATGTTAGAGTGGTATGAAGCATATAGTGATTATAAAGATCAGATGAATAGAGTAGAAAATATTATCAGATTTGCCGCAAAATCCGTTGGTAATATGCAAGTTGATTGGGGTGATATTAAAATTGATCTAAGCAAAAAATTTGATAGGAAACCATTTTTAGAATTACTTAAAGATGCAACAGGAGAAGACTTGTTAGAGGCAGATGAAAAGAAGTTGCGTTTAGTTTGCAAAGAAAATAAAATTGAAGTATCCAATAAAGAAAACTATGGTCAGCTATTGGATGAATTGATGAGAAAATTAGTTGAACCGAATCTTATTCAACCTATTTTTGTTATTGATCATCCAAGAGAGATTTCACCTCTTGCAAAAACTCATCGTTCTGGAGAAAATAAATTAGTTGAAAGATTTGAGTTGTTTATTGGTGGAGCAGAATTTGCAAACTCCTTTTCTGAATTGAATGATCCTTTAGATCAAAGAGAACGTTTAGAAAATCAAGTAAAACTCAAAGAGCAAGGTGATGATGAAGCTCAACCTATAGATGATAATTTTATTGAAGCAATGGAATGTGGAATGCCACCTACAGGTGGAGTCGGTTTAGGAGTTGATAGATTGGTAATGTTATTAACAAATAATAGATCAATCAGGGATGTTTTGCTATTCCCCGCTATGAGAAATAACTAAATATAAATTAACATGAAGTTGAGCTTACATTTAGCTTTACGTCATCTAAATTCAACTGATAAGTCTAATTTTTCTTCTTTTGCAGGAAAATTATCCATAATCGGTTTAGCGTTTGGTATAGCTTCATTAATTCTAACTTTGTCTGTCTATCAAGGTTTTGAAAATACTATTTCTAATAAAATAGCTAGTTTTGATGGCCATTATAGATTTCAGGATATTCTTGGCAGATCTATTGACGAAAACTCGGATCTAAATAACTTACTATATAATGTCATAGATAATAAAAATGGTTCTATTATTAGATCATTTGTTCAGGGTCCTGCGTTGATTCGTAAAGGGGCTAATGCGGAAGGAGTTATTATAGAAGGAGTTAGCGGGAATTCATTGGTACAACCATTAGATAATCTT
>Ga0208639_1002533_pt1 | contig 10577 bp, 8 predicted proteins | sample ETNtaG_33_FD_185772 | JGI IMG/M metagenome (GOLD analysis project Ga0208639, IMG submission 185772) | Marine microbial and viral communities from oxygen minimum zone, Eastern Pacific Ocean - ETNP201310SV76 (SPAdes) (version 2) | ecosystem: Environmental > Aquatic > Marine > Oceanic ...
CCAACCAAAGGTTAGCACCTGCTTCGAGCGCCTGTTTAACAACACCCTGGTCGAAAATTTTTCTGCACACAACATATGTTCGCACTTTGTCATCAGTTCCAACTGGGACCAATGTGCCACTAGGGCCATGAATAAGTGCACCATCTATTTCTTCAAGAACGGAATGAAATAAATCAACTTCCTTCATAGCATTTGGAGTAACAAGCCCTGCGCACTGAAACGGCCGTCCAATTTCTTCATGCTCTTCTAACATCAATACACTATGTCCACGCTCGGCAAAGTGTGTTGCGACGCGTCCGCCTGCTGGCCCCGCGCCGACTATGACCACATCCCAGTGTTGATGTCCCATGGTCTAAACGTAAATCTCTTGGACATCAACCTTCGCCTTAAAAAAAGACCAAAACATCCATTTTGGTTGTTTATTTTTTAGCGAACTTATATCCGACGGACTGATTTTTCTTGAGATATAAAATTGCAGAAAAATTATTTCCTGTTTTTTTTGCCACAAAATCATCAAATGGACCAATCTCGCCCTTTTCGATAAGTTGCTTTGCCTCTTCTCTTGTAATGACTCGTTTTGAGATTTCCCTTGAAATCTGTATTTGACAATCAGTACCGTCTGTTGCAGGTTGGTAAAATGATTCTGTTTCCATAATTTCTACCTTAGTTTTTGGGCAGACTGCCACAACTCCTGGTACAACTTCAAATTTACGTGCATCAAAAGCGGCTTCTCGCGGAGGGAATTCGAATTTCACTCGGTTTTTATCAAGAACCAAAAAGGCCTTGAATGGTCTTCCTTTCTTTGAAATAAAATCATCTAGAAGTGCAGATTTTCCTTGAGTTAGAATCTCTTTAGCCTCTTCTTTAGAAATATCTCTTTTACACATTTGATGAGATAATCCTCTAAAACCACAATCTTCGCCGTCACAAGCATACATTGTAGAATTTATCCTAATTGTTCCATGAGTACAAACTGGACATCCACACAATTCTTCATCATTATCGGTGGACTTCGACTCACCACCATTCTTAGAAGAGACCTTACCATCATCGGAAATTGTTATTGAATTTACATATGGCTCCCCATTTCTGCCAAAGAAACCATGAAGTTCGTCAATTTCTTTGCTTTCCATCAGCCTTGTTGCTGTATTACGGTCAAACCATCGTCCACTTGTATCTTTCCAGAATACGAAAGAACAACCTTCGTCACGTCCTTGATTATCAGAGCAAATATATGACAGTACAGTCTCTTTTACATCAGATTTACACTTAGGACAAGAACCGATTGGCATATCATCTTGGTATAAGAGTGATCTATCATGGTCGCGGATTTTTTCCACTAGTGAAGTTGTTTTCTCGATAATATTATCCATGAATTCCTTCTTCGATGTAGTGCCCCTTTGAACATCTATAAGAGATGCCTCCATCTCTCCAGTTAGTTTTGCAGATGTTATCCATTCGACAGGTATTCTCCTTAGAATATCTATAATTCTAATTCCATGCGGCGTTGCAGAAATAGTTCCTGCTTTTGCACGTCGAATGTAGTCTCTATCGATTAATTTCTCGATAGTTTCAGCTCTTGTTGCTGGCGTGCCAAGGCCCTTTTCTTTCATGGCTTCAGCCATCTCTTCACTCTCAAGTTTGCGGCCAGCATGTTCCATCAATCTTAGTAAACCGGCCTCCTTCAATCGGCCTTTTGGTTTTGATTTTTCTTCTTTGAATTCAAAACTCGTCATTTTACCATCGCATGGGTTACTAGACAAATTACCCCATCCTTCAGGTGCGTCAGATTTTTTAGGCTGAACTTCTCTCCATCCGGGTGTTAATATTGTTCTAACTTCTTTGAAAAATGATTCATTTTCAATTTTCGCTTCTCTTTTAGCAACATTCCAAACTGCTTCAGAGTACCATGAAGCAAGGAAGTTTCGCACAATTAAGTCATAGAGTTTTGCGTGGTCATCACTCATTTGCATATCAGGGATTTTGCCAGTCGGGATAATTGCGTAGTGATCGCTTACCTTTGCATTGTTGTAATTTCGTTTTGCATTTGTTAATCCGTTCTTAACTAAGTTTTGGCTGAAGGAATTATAGGTATCTTGCGCTCCAATTTGGCGAATAATTTTATCTATTTCTTTATCCATGTCTTCTGGCAAATATTTAGAATCAGTTCTTGGATATGTTGTTAGTTTGAATTTATCATACAAATCTTGGGCAGTTCTCAAGGTTCTTTTTGCAGACCAAGACCACATATTGTTTGCTGAACGTTGCAAACCAGTCAAGTCATAATTTAGAGGAGGTTTTTCCTTATGCTCTCTGTCAGTTTGTGAAATATTAGCATTCTTATTGGAATTTAACAACTCGTTTAATCGCTTGAATTCATCTTCTTCTATGATTCTGTGTGCTTTGTATTCTGGCCTTTCTTCATCATCTTTGTGTCCATTTCGTTCCCATCTAGCATCCCAATTACATTCTCCCGAGTTAAATGTTGCATTTAATTGCCAAAATGGTAATGGAACGTGTGATAGAACCGTAATTTCGTGGTCAACAATCATGGCAAGAGTGGCAGTTTGAACACGACCTAAAGAGATTGCAGTTTTTTCATTTCTTTTCTTTGGAAGAAATGAATTAGCAATTCTTGAACCATTCATACCGATTACCCAATCCGACTCTGAGCGTGAGTATGCAGCATCCATTAGCGATGAGTAATTTTCACCAGGTTGCCTATTATCCCAAGCATTTTGAATTGAATCTTTGGTCATTGATTGAAGCCACATTCGAGAAGTTTTACTCTTTGACTTACTGTGTTGCATAATGGTCCGAAATATCAATTCCCCTTCTCTTGCCGCATCACATGCATTAACTACTTCTGATGTGGATTTATCTTTAATGAGTTTCACAATTGCTTGTAATTGTTTTTTGTTCCTTCCATTGATTGGCTTGTATTGAAACTCCTCTGGAATGAAAGGTAATCTAGTGACCGTTTTTCTCCAATCTTTGAAATCTGCATCATAGTCATCCATATATTTTAGTTGAAGTAAATGGCCTACTGCCCATGTTACTTTAATTTCATCACTGTCCCAATGAGTGTCGGATTTTTTACTAATTCCTAGAACATTGGCAATATCATTTGCAACACTTGGTTTTTCCGCTATTATGATTATTGCCATATTTAGCCCCGATGGTCGAGCGTACTTGAACCCTCTCTTGAACGAGATTTTTACCAGATACTATAGTATCTGTAGAAAAAATTTAGATTTTTTTGTGTAATATTTTACTTTGACAATTTTCTTTCTGAGCGATATTTTACTTCATTCCAAGGTTCCTCAGATTTTGGTCCACCGCATCCTGCACAACCTGGATAGCCCGCAGAAAGTAAGTCATGACATGAGTTCACTAACCATTTCCAACCCTGAATCATCTCACATTCAATCCAGCAGACATTTTCATCAGGTTCATTCAATCCTATCACAACTAGTATCTCTCCACAACAATTATCCGCAACGTTCAATTTGATTTCGATAGATTCAAATTCTCCAAATTCAGCTTCGGGAAAAATTAATCTCGATGGTATGTTGTGTGAAATTTCATCGCAAAGGGATTTGAAATCTGAACTTAATATTTTAGGCAATTTCATTGAAATATTTTGCAATCTTAAGACTCTTCGTGCGGATTCTCTGACGACTGGCCAAAGGGGGTCATCCATGCGCATATTACTGCGATGCAAGCGCAAGTCTTGAAGCATACCGTTGGTGTGAGTAAATCATGGGACTAGGATTTAGGCTCTTTGGGCGTCCACTTTTGGCGCTTCAGGATTCTGAACGGGCACATTCTAGAGCGCTCTTGTTACTCAGACTATGCTGCTCCAATCCGTTGACAAGAATTCCACTTCGACTCTTGTATAAGCCGAAAAAAACAACTCCTATCGAATTTTTGGGTACTGATTATCTTCACCCATTGGGTTTAGCTGCTGGAATGGATAAGAAAGCCGAAGCTCTTAGAGGATGGGAAAATTTGGGACTTGGATTTATTGAGATCGGAGGAATCACCAAATTTGAGCAACAAGGAAATCCCAAGCCGAGAATGTTCCGTTCTAGCTCCTCGAAATCTCTTGTTAATAGAATGGGATTTAATAATCCTGGGTCAGAAAAGACAGCAAAGAATCTCAAGAATCACTTTGCTAAATATGGCCGGCCAAATGTACCCCTGTGGATAAATTTAGGGAAATCGAAATTGACGCCACTTGAAAAATCATCCGAGGATTACTCTACAACATTACAAAGGTTATGGATTTATGGCGATGTATTTGTAATTAATGTATCCTCACCCAATACTCCAAATTTACGAGAATTGCAAAATGATGAAGAATTGGCAAAAATCATCACAGCATGCCAAGAAGTAAACAAGAATATGGCCTTGGAAAACAATAGCGATACTAAGCCAATTTTGGTTAAAATCGCACCTGAATTAGATGATAATCAACTAAAGTTGGTAGTAAATACTGCAATATCGAATGGTTGTGATGGGATTGTTGCAACCAATACGACCACTACAAGGCCAATGCCAAATACTAATGCTGAAGAGAAAGTTTTCGCCCAAACTGGAGGTATGAGTGGTAAACCACTAAACAACCTATCAACTGATTTCATTAAGAAAATTTACCGCATTACTGATGGTAATTGGCCAATTATTGGTGTCGGCGGCATCATGAATGCTGATGATGCCTGGGAGAAAATTACTGCTGGTGCGACATTGATCCAAGCATATAGTGGCTATGTTTTCGAGGGTGCAAGTCTGACAAAATCTATTGTTAATGGGCTCCATAAAAAGTTGAATGAACATGGTTTGGCTTCGCTGCAGGATGCAGTAGGGCTATTTCACAAGAATTGAGGGGTGGAGTAATTGATTTCACGAAAAAATCGACTTTTAATTATTGGAGGTCTAATAACAATTGGTTTAATTGGCGTTATTCTTATGGAAGCCCCTGAACCCACACGAACGGTCGATGAAGTGATGGAATCACCAGAACAATACCTAAACGAAGAAATATCCATTAGGGGAGAAGTTCTTGATGGAAGTATAGATAATTCTTCAATGATTTTTATTCTCCATGGTTCAAGTTACAATATTAGTGTTGAGTATGTGGATGCATCAGTATCTAATGGCCTAGACGATAACAGGACTGTATATGCTCATGGTGTTTTGAGATATTTAGACGGTGAATATTTTCTTGAAGCAGATTTAATCAAGACTTCGTGCCCTTCAAAATATGAAGAATAGTGACTTTTACTGAAGGTCCTTCAACCGTTCTGTTCAAATATACCTGCATTGACCGGCATACGGGATAGGTGGGGAGCTAGGCGTACCCTGTATCACAAATCGTCTTTATGGTGAACTGAACTCCTTGGGGCGGCGAAAGCGGTCTCTTGGTTCCTGTGTGCGGACGTTGATGTCTCGCCCCCACATGACTCGGGTGTCATGAACCGTATCCGGAGGGAAACGGGAATTGAATAACTGGGGAATCAGGTCAGGCCGGGAACGGAGCAGCCCTACTCAGGGCCATGAGTGCTGTGGGGTAGCGGGATGGAGAAAGTATACGGATTTGGCCATGAGATACGAGCGTCCACCCTTGGACCTCCCACTCTGGTGATTTTTTGGCAATCCTCAATTTATACTCATTAGGTCATTTTGCGATGTGGGCATTCATTGGAAGATTTATTACGGTTAATTGGTTCGTATTTATCGCATTATCAGTTGGTTGGGAAATATTAGAGTTGTACCTCCCATATGAATTTGCTATTGAGTCAAATCTCAATAAAATATCAGATTTAGTAGTAAATACAATCGGTTTTTGGATAGGACTCAGATTGCGCTTTAGGAATGAACAAATCTAGATGTCAAATACAATGTCACAATACCAACCAGGGCCAACAAATGTTGGCACTTCTTCCCATTTACTGATTAATTCTTGATTTCCCTTGAGTTGTTCTATTATTAATTCATGTGATGTAACCGCCTTTATTTCGACGCCCTTTTCAAGTAATTTACTATCAATCCAATCCACTTGAGCATTACAGTTGAGATATTTCTCATCATCTACAATCATTATTTTTAATTCGCATAGAAATTCATCATGCACCTCATTTCTGTACAGTACTTCTTCAAGCCATTTGATTAGCAGAATCTCATAATCAGCAGAACCATTCTTTTCCAACCTGACATTCCATTGAGAACTATGTCTTATTATTGAATTAAGACTTAATTTAGATTCTTTGGTCATTAGTAACTGCTGCATCCCACTAGTTGTTTCACAAAACAAATTTTCTAAACTTGAGGAGAAAACACGCAAACCAATGTCTGCAGTAGTTGGACGCGTCCATGCGCTCATATTATCACCTAGCGTTTGGAAACTTGTAAATTCCAAGCGATTTCTCCAATACGATTGATTAGGTCTTCACGACTTAGTACAAAGGAATCCGTTTGTTCAGCACCTAGTATACATTCACAAGCAGCGTTCGTTAAAATTGCAGTATTGTTGACATCTAAATCATTTGAGATAGAAATTGCTATCGCAACAACTGCTGCATCGATTAAACCAATCATTTGACGTAATTCTCCCAATGTGCAGGGTGCATGAACTGTCTCTTCTTCAGCAGAGTAGATTGTTACGCCATTTTCACCTGATAGAACAACTAGATGTTTCCAGTCATATGTTTCAATCAAATTCTGGGCTGCAGAATCATCTGATGCTTCGCCGATTCGCCTTCGCATTAATTCGAAACCTCTCGATTGAAACACAATCCAATCAACCCCATGTGTACGATGTAAACCAGTCAATTTTGGATCTGCAATTATTGGAATGTTCATGGATTTAGCGGATTTGATTATGTTGTCGACTCCTTCATCATTTACCACCCCTTGGCCATAATCTGAAAGGATAACAGAAAAAGAATCTTTCAATTGACCAATAGCTAATTCATAAATGGCCTTTATTGCATCATCTGGGATATTATCATCATCTTCAACATCCCAGCGAAGGAGTAATTGCTCTCCCTGAACAAGACTTTCTCTAGTCGCTAAAAGACGGGTTTTGACAGTAGTTTTCCGACCTTCTACAATACCAATTCCATCAGTTGAAACACCTTCTTCTTCTAGGAATTCAAGAATACTTAATCCTTCTCTATCATCTCCAATTACTCCAAAGATTTGACTTTCAAATCCCATTGATTCCAAACCTCGTGCAACATGAGCGGCAGCACCTACATCTTCTTCCCGTCTAGTTTCTCTTATCACCGGGACAGGTGCTCGGGAATTAAGATTATTAGCAAAACCATGAATATAACAATCGAGCATTATATCGCCAATTAAGACAATTTTTCCACTCTCAACCTTTTTCAAATTTGACTTCAAGGAATTCAAGTTATCGTGAAGCACAACTTCTTCATCAGTCATTCCCATATTAGTCCCTCATGTAGTCGCAGTATGATTATTCATTTTAGGCTGTCGCGAATTTTTGCCAATAAACTTGCATGTTCACCATCACTGACATCTAATGATTTCCTCAATGTAGCTAGCATCGCACTTTCATCTTCGGTAATTATTCCATCTTCCATCGCAGTAATTAGAGTATCATGGTATGTTTGAATATTTTTTGGATAAACTGGTTCTTTTTTTGCTTCTCTAAGCAATCTATCATGGGTTTGCATATCAATTCCAAATGCAACTCTAAAGGTATCTAATAATGCAAGTTCTTCTTCAATGATTGAATCATCAACAAGCGCTTGTCGCAACATGTCTAGATATATTTCTTCGGGGGGAGGAATATTTTGCTCTTTGCGTGCTTGCTCTGATAATCGCATTACACGTTCAGGATGCATTCCAAGAAATTGAACCACTTCAGAAATTAGTTGTTGTTCATCTTTGGTAATCTTTCCATCTTCCCATGCCCTAGCAAACATACGTTTTACTAATTGTTCTCCTGCCTGGGCATCCAATGATGCTTCACCTTCGGGATTGGACACAGGAGAGATAACAGGCGACTTATGAAAATTCATTTTTTCATCGATATGGGATAATAGGTCGAGAATTTTTTCACCACTTTTTATGGCAGTACTCAACAGGATTTTTTCCCCATTATTAAATATCTCCAAACTAAGAATTTGCTTACGTAATTCTTTAGTTATGTCCTTACCTTCACTAGTCAAACTATACACCTTTCTACGTTGCTTTGCTCCAGGGATATGTCTGTTAGTTACTGAAACATGTCCATTTTTTTCAAGCCTTTTAAGAGTCCTAGGTACATGCTTTCTTTGAACATGTACCGCAGCGGAAATACCGGCTTGTGTTAGTGAAACAGGCGCCTCCCATTGATTTGTTGGAAGACGATTATCAGAGAGATGTAATAGTGTTCGTTGTTCCGTGGTTAATGTGCCAAGGAAACCATCAACCATTGTAAGACCTAGATGTTCGTGTCATAACAAGCACATAGTAATATCATCCGTTCAACTCAAATGCATCAATAATAACGCAGGGTCATGGCGCGCCATGCTCGTAAGTTCACTCCGCGCCAAAGAACCAAGCGGCCTTTAGGGGTAAGCATTACATCAAATGCAGCACCAAAGATACCCCATGACAAACCAATCTTACATGAAGATGGATGGCTGATTAGTCCCCCGCTATCAGCACGATTATTTCAGAAAAGTGGACTGGGTATTCTTTGTGAGAATGATGGTATAATTTTGTCTTCTATGGAGGTACTTTTTTGTAATTGGCATCGACATTTGCCTTTACCAAGTGATGATTGGTTTGAAACAGAATTGCTAAAGGACCCCAACTTGTTAGCAAAGGCAGTAATATTCGATAATGCAAGGTCTGGAGGTGAACTTGTAATTCCATGTCCTAATGTTTCAGACTATCAGACTTCATCTGGTGCTTTCGCACTAAAATGGAAGAGAAATCAATCCCAATTCAAATCTGAACCTATGTCTCATGTCAGATGGTTTTGGACTTTTGAGACTTTAGATTGGAGTGAAATATATAGTTGGGCTGAAGAAGTTGAAAAATTAAACTGTAAGTGTGACATTTTCATAATCGATGAAGAGATGGAGGTCACCATGTACAGAGTGAGTTTTATTGAACCAAAAGGTTCACAAAAAGTATGGGAGCAACTTAACAGTGAAGAGCGAAATAATATTGCCAATATGTGGGAATGCAAGGTAAAAACAAAGTCCGGATTTTTCATACCTCTAGTGGGGCATTGGCCGTTGAATTCTATTGGTGTAGAACACCTTTCGGGGATCAATTTACGAATCGAAGAAGGAGAATGGCTTGAGGCAAAGATTCGTGAAATGGATTTACCTAACAGTTCATTACTTTATGATAACTTGATAAATCGTGGATTAATACTTCGCCCGGGTTTCAAATTCGGCTCTAGGTGGCGTGTTTATGACGATGAAGTTTCAAAGTCGCATGCACCTTGGTTACTTCAAACAGAAGATGAAGTCGCCAAAACCTGGGAAAGTGCCTGCTTATCTATTCGTTTAGCTGAAGGAGTTCACAAAAAATGGGTATGCGCAATTCAAAATAAATTCGCATGGAGATTTATGCAAGTCGAGCGTTGGTCGCCAGGAAAGGATTAGAATTAATCCAATGGTCTACCCCAAGCATCTATTTCTTGACCTGTGATAGAAACTTGACTAAAATCATTAATATTTTCTTCTACATTATTTTCTTCACTAGCATTTGCCACTTTTGGTTTCTCTCTAATTCCTAGAACCACCCAAATGGAAGCCAATATCGATGCTATTCCAATAGCCTTTCCAGGAGTAGTTAGTTTTTGAAAACCATTTTCATCATCCTTCTGTGCGGTTAATTCTACGTCGATTAGCCATTTCTCGCCTGATGAATCAAATATCACAATCTCTCCCTTGATTAGCATGTTTGGCGATAACAGTCCTTTTGGGTCAATTGATAAAATCAATTCATCATCACCCTGTAAATCAAGTTGGCCCTCTACACTAGCGATTCTAGATAATGGGCCATCAACTTCTGCTGTGAATCTTTGCATTCCACTTCCCTCACTATCTATTGCTATGTATAGAATAGAAGATGAGTATGCTTCTATATTTGCGCTAAATTCAAATTCTATAGGTCTACGAGAGATGGTAAGTACCTTCGTTTGAAAATCATATATTGATTCTCCGCACACAATTAAACCTGAAACCATAGACTCTGAGTTAGGATTTCCTGGACTTGAAAAGTATAATTCAACATTTGTTATTTCATCAACAACAATATTTGTTGTATTTGTTAACAGTACTCTTCCATCACTTGCTTCCATATCAATGGAGAATTCACAATTTTCCTCTGCTAAAACAGTTAGCAAAAGTGGCTCATTTGGAAGAATAGAAACTCCATGGTCAGGTGCATCGACACTAAATATGGGTTGGCAATTAATCGAAGAAAAGTTGACATAAGTTCTGTCAGTAATTTCAACTTCAACAGTCCAAGGTACCAATATTCCATCATGGCTGCGAATTTCAATCCCCAAATTTCCAAAACTCGTCCCATTTGTAAATAAG
>Ga0208639_1002538_pt1 | contig 10562 bp, 8 predicted proteins | sample ETNtaG_33_FD_185772 | JGI IMG/M metagenome (GOLD analysis project Ga0208639, IMG submission 185772) | Marine microbial and viral communities from oxygen minimum zone, Eastern Pacific Ocean - ETNP201310SV76 (SPAdes) (version 2) | ecosystem: Environmental > Aquatic > Marine > Oceanic ...
CATATAATGTCTCTAAGGGAGCCTTGCTTCAGTTCAACCGTTCTATTGCCATGGAGTATGGTTCCCTAGGCATTCGCTCGAATGCGATTTGTCCAGGTTTGGTAAAAACAGACATGACAGAAGATCTAATGAAAGATGAAAAATTAATGTTGGAATGGAGCAAGGATTATCCCATTGGACGGTTCGGTGTCCCTGAAGATATTGCCAACGCGTGCCTATACTTAGCCTCAGACGAATCATCTTTTGTTACCGGTGCCACCCTTCCAGTAGACGGGGGCTTCACGGCTCATTAATGTTGAGGGCTTGACGCGCATTGAATCTGATATTACAATTAACCCACTTCCATAAACCCCTATTTATCAATTTATCAAACCTTATAAGTTAAGGGGAATCTTTATATAAATCGATTCCGACAGGCTGTAGAATGAGCTATGAAATGGTTATTGGGCTTGAAGTCCACGCCCAGTTGAAAACCCAGTCAAAAATATTTTGTTCATGCTCAACCGAGTTTGGCAAACTCGCAAACGAAAATACTTGCCCAGTATGCTTAGGTATGCCGGGCGTACTCCCGGTTTTCAACAAAAAGGCTCTCCAACTGGCAATGAGGGCATGCCTTTCTACCAATTGCCGCATCGCCCCAATGAACCGATTCGCACGTAAAAATTATTTCTATCCTGACCTACCGAAGGGTTATCAAATATCACAATTTGAACTCCCGTTAGGGCTAGATGGCCATGTAAACATCCAAGTTAACGGAACAAAAAAAAAGATCGGCCTCACCCGTATTCACATGGAAGAGGACGCCGGAAAGTTAATTCACGGAGAAAACTTGGGAAGCCCAGGAAAAAGTTATGTAGATTTTAACCGCACCGGGGTTCCATTAGTGGAGATTGTAAGCGAACCAGACCTTAGGTCTGGCGAAGAAGCCCGTGAATACCTAACTCAATTAAAATCGATACTTGATTATGCGGAAGTAAGTGACTGTAACATGGAAGAAGGCAGTCTCCGTTGCGACGCTAATGTTTCTGTGAGGCCAGAAGGACAGAAGGAGTTTGGAATACGTACGGAAACAAAAAATCTAAACTCATTTCGTTTTGTCCAGCGGGCTATCGAATATGAATTTGATCGTCAAATTAAAATTCTTGAGCAGGGAGATTCTGTTGTACAAGAAACTCGTTTATATGATTCTAACAAAGGCGTTACTTTTACTATGCGTAGCAAGGAAGAGGCTCATGACTATCGATATTTTCCAGAACCTGATCTGGTCCCAGTTGAGATCAGTGATAAATGGATCAAAGAAACAATGGATGGACTGCCCGAACTGCCTGAGCAAAAAAGGGAACGTTTTGTCCAACACTACAAAATCCCAGAATATGACGCCGGCGTTCTAACTACTTCTCGAGAAATAGCAGACTACTATGAGAAATCAGTTTCTCTATACCCGGAACCAAAATTGATTAGTAACTGGATCATGGGGGAACTCCTTAGGGAACTAAAAAATGATGGGCAGAAAATCAGTGCATCTCCCGTAAAACCTGAAGGTCTGATTGCACTTTTAAAGTTGATCAAAGAGGGTACTCTCAGTGCAAAAATGGCTAAAACTGTATTTGAAGAAATGTATCAAAGTTCAAAATCCGCTATAGAAATAGTTAATCAAAAGGGGTTAGCTCAAATAACTGACTCATCGGCTATAGAAAACCTAGTCGATGAAATTTTAAAATTGAACACAGATCAGGTAGAACAATATAAAAATGGAAAAGAAAAAGTTTTTGGGTTTCTAGTTGGACAAATCATGAAACAAAGTAAAGGTCAGGCCGACCCAGCTCTAGTCAACAAATTACTCAAGGATAGGATTAATTGAATCTATTAAGGAATATATCGTTTGCAAATTATATCTTCTGGATATTGTTTTTAAGCTTAGCCCTGCCTTTATCTGGACAAGTTGAAGCAGTCGGAAGTTGGTCTATTGACAAAAGGTTTAAAGATAACGGTGACAAAACAATAACAGACACAAAAACAGGTCTGATGTGGATGAAAGAAGATTCATACCTCCACTCCGGTCATTGGGTCAACTGGTTTAAAAGCGTTCAGTTTATGAAACAAATAAATGAGAAGGGGTTCGCCAACCAGTATGACTGGCAACTACCAACAGTCGAGCAACTAACCACCCTTTACGAAAAGGACAAAACAAATAGTAAAGTTTTGGGCAAAGGTATGAATATTCATATTGATCCTATTTTTGCTAAAGAGGGAAGCGCCTCTTTATGGTCTATTGAAGAAAATGGAAATTACAATGCCTTTGGAGTTGTGTTCAATACGGGAAAACGATTTAACAGCTCCAAAAAATCTACGTTTCGAAAGGCTGTTCGGGCAGTTCGTTACTTAAACTAATAATCGTTCAGAGGTTCTAATGAAAAAAGTTTTATTCACAAGCTTATTGATACTATTGTTGACCGCTGCAATCCCTTTCCAGGCTCAGGCCACCTTCCCAGGAAAAAACATTGTGTTTTGGGATCTTGGGCAATCCGATGAACAAAAAGACAATACACTAACAGAAGCATATGACCTCGCGACGAAAAATAACTACGGGCAAGCACTTAAGGTAATCGATCAAAAAATCCAAACATCCCCAAAATTAACAACTCTACATGTGATGAAGGGTCTCATTTTAAATGAACTCCGCATGTATATACCGGCAGTCAGGGCATTGAATGACGCTCAGATGATCGAAGGCCGTCACCCCGGTATTCACTACGGATTTTGTGAGGTCTATCGAAACCTGGGAATGACCGACCTCTCTTTACAGGCTTGTAGAGTTGCAGAAGAAGTCCACCGCTTCTCTCCGGAAGCTCACTATGAATACGCGCAAACATTGATTGCAACCGGGGAAATGAAACTTGCTAACAAATCTCTGTCCACTGCCGCTGAACTTGACCCCAGCAACTCGCAGTACCATTACCAAAGAGGTATGAATTTTTATTACCTTAACCAATACGAAGCCGCAGAAAACGCCTTCCTGAAAGCTCTTTCAATTGATACAAGCGATGTCGACTCCGCATATCAATTGGCTTACATTTACGCAGCACAAAAAAAAGCAACCCTTGCAAATCAACAAATAGCAAAGGTTCTTCAAATACAAAAAGAACACCCTAAAATTCAGTCCGCCAAATTGTTACTAGAATACGTAAAAAACAATGCGCTGGATAAGCTTCCACTTAAAATTATTCCTCACGATTACCATGTTGGACGATCAAAATCATATTACCAGTCAGGGGACTATGGACTTGCTCTTATAGAAATCGAAACCGCAGTAAAATTAAAACCTGACGATTTGCAGACTAAGGAAATACTGATCGGTTTGACTAGTTTTCTCTTACGCATCAATACAACTGAAAAGACAATTAAAGAAATGATTTCAATTGCAGGGGAAACCGATATTATTACCGCAAAAGGCTATCAAGAGTTAGGTGACATAGAAGTTTTGCGAGGCAATCTATCCGAAGCACGCGCACATTATGAGAAGGTATTAAAACTCTCAGATCCTAATGGAATCGCACGACGAACTCTCGACGAACTGCCAGAAACGGTCATACCTAATACCACCCCACTTCTGCCAACTGAGGTGTTTATAAACCCAAACGTTGCCTTGAACCGGAAAGGAGAACTATTTGCGCAATATAAAATGTATAAGCGTGCAATTGTCATATACAGTTTGGCTTCTAGAATCAGACCAAACCACTTACCCACCATGTTGAATACAGCAACCGCCTATTACAATAGTGAAAATTATGGGAAAGCCATATCTATTTTAGAGCGCCTCTTGTTATCGCACCCCCACCATGAAGATATTCTGACCCATCGAATCCTTCTTGCACAAGCCTATGTTAAAAGTGATAATAGAGGGAAAGGTCTTAAAAACATTGCCATAGCAATTAAAATGAATCCTGCCGTCAAGACTTCTATTAGAGCTAACCCCGCGTTCGAGGCCTTACGTGAAATAAGCGAGTATAAAGAATTAACCCAATAGGAACCAAACTGCTACAGGTAAGCATTAGAAGCACATCAAGAAAGGTCTCCTAAATCCACTCGTTTGACATTATGGTTTTATATTGATACACATGACCGATCCAATGAATGAGCGTCTTTTTGCAATATTATTAGCTTTATAAAGTTTAAACCGTTTCCATTCATGATTTCTTTTTTGAGGGCAATACTTATGTTGAGTTTAAAAAACCTGCAAATCATTAAAACCATAAGCCTTCCAAAAACACTCCTCACGTTTCTAATACTGTTCCCCATTATATTTCCTGCTATTGCATCGTCAGAGATTCATCCTTGCCAAAACGCTTCGGTACAACTAAGAGGTGACCTAGATGTGATAATGAACCGAGGTGGGCTATGGGCTCTTATGGAACAAACTGAAGGACTTCAGGATAAATCGACCGCCGGATTCCAGGCGGATGGTAAACTCGCTCGGGCAGTGGGTCGTTTTACGACCTTATGCGAAAGCGAAAAAAAACCGACAAAACAGTTATTTGATGACCTTGAGAACCTTCTTGGCGAAGCAAGAACAATCTGGAACCCACGCTCCTCGGGGGAAGAAATCTTAAAATTAATAAACGGCTTGAATAAAAAGCTAGATTCTATACTTTCAATAATCAAATAGCATTTCTTAAGAACTATCTTAAAAAACGTAATGGTAAAAGAAGGAAACAAAGCTCCTGATTTTTCAGGAAAAAATCAAGACGGGAAGTCAGTAAGGCTTAGCTCATTTAAAACAAAGAAAAATGTTGTCCTCTATTTTTACCCAAAGGACATGACCCCAGGTTGCACAACAGAAGCCTGTGACTTCAGGGACCAGTTTAAAAAATTCAAAAACACCATAATACTTGGTGTCAGTTCCGACTCACCAGAGCGACACCGAAAATTCATCGATAAGTACAACCTCCCCTTTGAATTAATCGCAGATGAAAATAAAAAAATTTGCATGAAATACGGCGTATGGCAGGAAAAGAAACTATACGGAAAAACCTTCATGGGGATCGTCCGATCCACCTTTATTATTGACAAAGCCGGCACAGTAAAAAAAATCATTCCAAAGGTGAAAGTTAAAGGCCATATCGAAGAAGTAGTTGAAATTCTCAAGAAAATATAACGACTTACTATTTAATCGATTTTGTTGCCATTAAATTTTCAATCTGACCAACTGTCTTAGGTATCGACCTCGAAAGGTTTTCACAGCCCGTTTTTGTAATGAGCAAATTATCTTCAACTCTAATCCCTATCTCTTCATCGTAAAATCTTCCATCAAGGTGGATTCTAAAAGAGCCATACAACCCAGGCTCATTACTTATCAACCAACCTTCTTGCATGGGCTCGCTGAGATAGTTTCGAAATGGATCACCATCGTGCTCCTGCTCTCCCATCAGGTGACTTACCCCGTGTGGGCGATCTTTATATCGCAATTTAAATTTCCCGCCAGCACTTTTAAAAACTTTCTCAAGGCCTCTGTTCACAGAATTCCAACAGCAATCATTGAGTTCGTTCATGGTAATGCCTCTACGGGCCTTTCTCTGGACTGCTAACTGAGCTTTTAAAACAATCTCGTACAATATTTTTTGCATAGGGTTAAATTTACCAGACGCAGGAACCGTTCGACTAATGTCTGAGTGCATTGTCATCCAACGCACACCAAAGTCCATTAAAACCATTTCACCTTTGCTGAAAATGTCATCATTTTTCATATAGTGAAGTACCGTAGCATTAGGACCCGATGCTATGATTGAAGGAAAACTAAGACCATATGGTGACTCTTCTAACATTCGCCCCTCGAGAAAACCCTGCACTTGATATTCACTTTTAAAACAAGTAAATTTTTTCAATGTTTCGACGAAACTTCTCCCTGTTATTTTTTCTGCCAAAAAAGTATTTTTAACATCGTAAGAGTCCAGAGGAAGACGAAGTTCAAAATGATTTTTCATTATATTCTGCAATGAAGAGGACCCTCCACGTGAACGCAAACATCGCGCCAACCTATTTTTAAACTTCCAGTTATGATCTTTTTTAATTTTAACTATTTTTTTTTCTCGCGTTCCTTCCATCCATAGAGTTCCTAATCTTTTCTTTCTTTGTTTCTTGAATCGACCCTTAAGGACTTCGTCAAAATCATCAATATCACGAATATCTTTTATTCCTGTAACCCGCTGAACTTCTCGAATACTTTTGGTGTCTCCTACACCAAAACGAATGCCATCCCAGAACTCCTTAGATAAGTCCTTCTTACCAACAAATAGTATTTCATCAGATTCAAAAGAAGATGGATCCAGCAAAAGTATGACATTAGATTGATTGATTCCTGTCAAATACATTATTGCTGGCTCTTGATACGTTGGGCAATGAGCATATGCCCATACTGTTTCTTGTCCAGGCCCATATGGCACGCCTGTAATGGCCATCAATATATTTTCTTTATTAAGCAGTCTTTTTCGCCTGGCCCGATACCTTTTCTTAGCTAACCCACCAGCCCCCCCATCACGAAAAATCCCAGAATATGTATTTTTAGATTTATTCATATTAAATAACTTTTTTAAATCCTTCTGGTTTTAGCGAATAGTCATTCGTATTATATTTTTTTTAAAATCGCTAACCACTCCTTTCCACGTCTTTGTTCAACTGAATGGGGAGTCTTGCTTAAAGATTCAATTCTGAATGAGCCTGAAAAATATTTCTCTATATCCTCCTGGCGGGTATTAAAGGGTGGCCCACCGTCTTCATTTGTTTCGTAAAACAAACCTATCAGACTCCCGCCTGGCTTTAGTATTCTATTTGCAGTTTCAACATAGTCTTGCCGCATATCTGGACTGATCGCGCAAAAAAAAGTATGCTCCAGCATCAACTCGAAAATTTCGTTATATTTGCGGCCTAATGTAAAAAAATCTTGGCGCAACACTTTACTTGAAAAACCGTTCTTTTTAAAAGCACTTTCAAGCAATCTAATAGCCCCATGACTGTAGTCAACCGCCGTCACCTCGAACCCCTTTTCTGCTAAAAACATGACCTCGTGGCCAGCACCGCACCCTGGAACAATGGCTTTACAGGGAGGAATATCTCTTTTTTCCCACAAGTGAACAAACGGAGAGGCTACTTTATCAAGATCCCAGCACAAATCTTTTTCATCGTAGTGACGTTCCCAGTCTTCACGAGAATATCCAATCTGAATATTTAAGCCATCATTCATGATATGCCCAGAGTATAAGAACAAAATTGTTTTCTATAAATATCCATCATTATTGATTTTTAAATTTTATCCGTGGAAAAAAATGAGTGTTAAACAATTTAAAGCAATCATTTTTAATTCAATATTTGCTGGATGATAGAAGCTCCGGCAGTATAAGTCCCAACAGCTGACCCAACATTTGCAAAGAAAAAAACGAGAAGCACTCTAACCACCCCATTTTTCCACCACATGGGAAATGATGCGATATCATCCCGTAATCGTTCAAAGTCTGTAACCTTAGGTTTGCGTAAATAAGATTCGACAAGTCCTACCACCATACCAGCCCCAATAGTAGGATTGAGGGAAGTCAACGGCGCAGCCAAAAAAGCTGCAAGAATTGAAACTGGATGTGCTAATGCCAGAGCAGCACCCAAAGCGCTCAATCCACCATTTATCAAAACCCATGTCACCATCAAACTCCAACCAAGTTCCGGAGATCGCTGGTAACCAACATAAAACATCCCAAGTATAAAAACACAAATCCCCCACCCAATAAAATATCCAATCCGACTAGGTTGAGGTTTTTTAGTCAATTCATTCATTCGAGTTTGATCCGGAGGTTTACCAAAACCTGGAATCATACCAACAAGATGCCCTGCCCCCACAATTGCTAAAATATTTTTTGGGGAGTTTTCTGACATGGTCAACTTTGACAACTTCCCAGTCATAAATTCATCTCGTTCGTCAATCAAAACCTTCTTGATTTGCGGAAGAGAATCTCCAAATTCCTCTATGACTGAGTGAAGCATATCGCCTTTTTTTAAATTTTCGATCTGCTCGCGATCAACCTCCTCCCCTATAAATATCCCAACAATCAATCCAGAGAATATTTTTATTTTCTGCCAAAATGAAACTTTAGTTACTAGGCGATGGAGAGTCGTACTAATATCACGGTCAACTATCTCTAAACGAATATCATTCTCGGCGGCCAACTCTATTGCACGAATCATCTCTTTTCCAGCTTCCACACCAACTTTGTCCGCCAAGCGCTTCTGGTATGCTGAAAGCGCCAAATTGATTAAAAGCAACGATGCTTTTTTCTTTTTAAAAACTTCATAAATATCTAGATTTTGCCACCAAGACCTATTTTTTAAATTTTCATAACGCGCCGGACAAAGTTCGACTGCAATGCAGTCGAACTCTTTGCTCAATATTTTTTCCTCAACCAGTTCAACACTCTCTTTAGAAACATGTGCTGTCCCAAGCAGCGTTATGGTTGAACCATTCAATTGAATTTTGCTCATAGCATCATCATTCACTGTAGCCACTTAACATTCACCTCTGCATAGAAATTAACTTTGGAGTAACTGGAAGAAAAACAATAGTCTCTGGAGAAAAGAAAACGTAAACAGTCCATATAAATTGAATTCTTAATCTAGCACATATTTTATGTTATTTTAACTGGAATTCGAGGACAGGAAAAGCATGAAACCCTTCAAAGTCAACGCGTCATTCAAACCAGCTGGGGATCAACCAGCAGCCATTTCAAACCTAAAACAATCAATTCTTTCGGGTTCCCCTCACCAAACCCTTCTTGGTGTTACTGGGTCAGGAAAAACCTTTACTCTGGCCAAGGTAATTGAAGAAGTACAAAAACCTACATTGGTTCTTGCCCATAATAAAACTCTTGCAGCCCAACTTTACGGAGAGTTCTTGGATTTTTTCCCTGATAATGCAGTGGGTTATTTTGTAAGTTATTATGATTACTATCAACCAGAAGCCTACCTTCCAAAAACTGATACTTTTATTGAAAAAGATGCGTCGATTAATGATGAGATTGACAAACTACGTCATGCAGCAACACGTGCCTTGTTTGAACGGCGAGATGTAATTATCATTGCCAGTGTTTCATGTATATATGGGCTAGGTTCACCCGAAGCGTACCATGGTATGTTGCTCTTCATTGAAACAGGAATGCAGATAGAGCGGGAGCATGTTTTACAAAAACTCGTACGCATACAATACAAGAGAAATGACGTAGATTTTCAACGCGGAACATTTCGTGCCCGAGGTGATACCGTAGATATTGTTCCTGTTTATGAGCGAAACGAAGCAATACGCATAGAATTTTATGGGGATACTATTGACCGCATCAGTGCGTTTGACCCTTTAACTCAGAAGTATATTCGTGAAGTTGATAGGATAGGAATTTATCCTGCCAGCCATTATGTCACACCAAAGGAAACTCTAGAACGTGCAATTCAATCTATTCGCGAGGAGTTATTAGAAAGAATTTGTTTTTTTGAAAATCACAATCTATTAATAGAAGCACAGCGCATAGAGCAACGAACTATGTTCGATCTCGAAATGATAAAAGAAGTGGGTTACTGTCAAGGAATCGAAAACTACTCACGCCATCTCACAAGCAGATTGGAGAATGAGCCACCACCAACACTCTTAGATTATTTCCCAAGCGATTCTCTCTTTATGATTGATGAAAGCCATGCCACCATTCCGCAACTAAATGGAATGTACCGAGGAGACCGATCACGCAAAGAAAAACTCATTCGACACGGGTTCCGACTTCCATCTGCTTTTGACAATCGACCGCTCAAGTTTGAGGAATTTAAAAATCACGCTAAACAAGTCATATACGTATCGGCTACTCCATCTCAATATGAACTTGAAGCATCAAAAAATAACATCATTGAACTAATAGTTCGACCCACTGGTCTAGTCGATCCAATTGTAACGATTCAACCCATAAAAGAACAAGTCGATGACCTGTTCAAAGAAATCAAACTGCGAGCCAAAAAAAATCAGCGTACCCTGGTCACAACATTAACAAAACGTTTTTCGGAAGACCTGACAGAGCACTACACTGAACTTGGACTTAAAGTAAAGTATCTTCACTCAGATATAGAAACACTTGAACGAACTCACATTATTCGAGAACTGCGCTTAGGGGAGTTCGACGCACTAATAGGGATTAACCTGCTACGAGAAGGCCTTGACATCCCAGAAGTATCTCTTGTCGCCATTCTTGATGCCGACAAGGAAGGTTTTCTTCGGTCCACGACATCATTAATTCAAACTTCTGGTCGTGCCGCACGGAATATTGATGGGAAAGTTATTTTCTACGCGGATACTATTACTAAGTCCATGCAAAAAGCAATCGATGAAATGAACCGACGAAGGATTATCCAAACTGAACACAATGCTGCGAACAAGATAATTCCAGAATCCATCAAAAAGTCTATTCAGGAAGTTCTAGTCAAACAAGATAAACAGGCCACAATCACTATAGTTGAAAATGAGGAAGACGAACAATTGTTAAGAAAGGATG
>Ga0208639_1002540_pt1 | contig 10560 bp, 7 predicted proteins | sample ETNtaG_33_FD_185772 | JGI IMG/M metagenome (GOLD analysis project Ga0208639, IMG submission 185772) | Marine microbial and viral communities from oxygen minimum zone, Eastern Pacific Ocean - ETNP201310SV76 (SPAdes) (version 2) | ecosystem: Environmental > Aquatic > Marine > Oceanic ...
AAGAGCATTAATTAATATTATAAAACCATGAAAAATATAGATGGAGAGATTAACCACGCTGTGGCTTCAATTAAAGCGCTATTCAATATTATTTTTCTTTGTAGCCCGCTTTTTTCTTTGCCCACTTAAGAAGCCGATTGACAGGGGGAAAGTAGTCAGCCAGAATGATAAGACCAGGGATACCAAATAGCCAGCCCTGAAAAACGGGGATCAGTCCTCCTATCATTCCAATAATCACGAGAATGATTCCAAGTGTAATTCGAAATGTGTGTTTCACGATATTATAATTATATAGGTCCTATCAAGATTCAAATTTATATATAGAATGAATGACGATATTAGATAATCTTGTTTTCTTTTTACCAACTTCTCTATTGCCAATAGTATATTTAAGCTATTAAAAAAACCGAGAATAAATGTCATGGAATTCCAAAAATTAGAATTTAAAAATCGACCAGAGGAAGAAATGGTGCAGCGGTCAAAACATTTCTTAGAGATGATTAAATCGCGGCGCACGGTCCGTGATTTTTCAGAAAAAAATATACCTGTAGGTGTAATAGAAAATGCTGTAAGGACTGCGGCCAGCGCGCCCTCCGGAGCAAACAAAGAGCCCTGGCACTTTGTTATTGTTAAAGACCCGGCGGTAAAGAAAAAGATTCGGGAGGCCGCTGAAAAGGAAGAAAAAGAATTTTATGAGCACAGGGCCCCGGACTCATGGCTTGAGGATCTAAATCAGTTTAAGACAGACTGGCACAAACCGTTTTTAGAGGTGGCTCCAGCGTTGATTGTTGTATTCCGCCAGAGCTATAGAGACCTTGGCTCCACAAGGAGAAAGAATTATTATGTTAACGAGTCTGTCGGAATAGCCTCCGGGTTTTTACTTGCCGCATTGCATAACGCTGGGCTGGTAACACTTACTCACACACCAAGCCCAATGGGGTTTCTTGAGAAGATTCTTAAAAGACCGAAAAATGAAAAAGCATTTCTACTTATTCCGGTTGGCTACCCGGCTGAAAATGCGAAGGTTCCTGATCTAATAAAAAAACCATATAATGAGATAGCAACGGTTTTATAGGATGATAAAAATTTTTGTAACCGGAGGGACTTTTGATAAAGACTATGATGAAAAAAATGGAAAAATGTTTTTTAAAGAAACCCACATGAGCGAAATATTAGCCTTGGGGCGCTCAAGAGTTGATGTGGACATAGAAACGCTGATGATGATTGACAGCCTAGACATGACAGATAAAGATCGAGCACTAATAGTTGACAGCTGTGCCAATGCCAAAGAAGACCAGATAATTATCACCCATGGTACGGACACGATGACACAAACCGCGATGGAGATTGGACAAAAAAAGCTCAACAAGACTATTGTCATTACAGGCGCAATGATACCATATAAGTTTGGCACGTCAGACGGGCTGTTTAACATAGCAAGCGCTCTTGCGTATGCGCAGACCCTTTCAAGTGGCGTATATATTGCGATGAACGGTAGAGTGTTTGATCACAACAGGGTTAAAAAAAATAGAGACACAGGAATATTTGAGGAGTTATAATGAAAGAGCTCACCATATATCACAACCCTAGGTGCAGCAAGAGCAGGCAGGTCCTGCAAATACTCAGAGATAGGGGTATCGAGCCCAGCATTGTTGAGTACTTAAAAACCCCGCCGCAAAAAAATGAACTAAAAAAAATATCTACCAGCCTTGGTCTTCGCCCAAAGGAATTTGTAAGAAAAAATGAGAGCGACTTTAAGGAAAGAAAATTAGTGAACCACTTAGAGAATGATGATAAAATGATTGAGGCGATGGCAGCCTATCCTAAAATTATTGAAAGGCCCATAGTGGTTTTAAAAAATAAAGCAGTTATAGGTCGGCCGCCAGAAAATGTGTTAAAACTGTTATAATTAATAAAATTTATAATATATATATATATAAGGTGTATAACCTCTAAAAAATAGTATAAAAATAAACTTGACATACATTGCGGTAGGCGGGTATGTTTCTATCTAGCGTTCTTGGGGAGATGCGGATAGGACTATACTATCCGTACAAAGATTTGGTAGTAGAGGCGAGAAAAATCATGCCTTTCTACGTCGAGCCCATAGAATTTTAGTAAATTAGTAAAATAGTGTTAATTGCAATATGGAGGCAGAAAAATGAGAAAACTCTCACAATTAGTAGCCCTTGTAGTACTGGTATCGTTTGCGTGGACGCAGACCACTGGTAAAATAAGAGGAACTGTCAGTTCATCAGACGGACAAGCACTTGTAGGTGCTAACGTAATGGTTGATGGAACATCAAAAGGTGCCGCAACTGATGCGGATGGTGGGTTCACCATCCTTAGTGTTGAGGCGGGTACATATAGTGTTACCGCGTCTTACATTGGATATCAGAGCAGCAGTGAAACTAACGTCTCGGTTAAGGTTGATCTAACCACACCACTTGACTTTAGCCTGTCGGCTTCTGCGGTTGAGGGTGAGGCCGTTACTATCGTTGGAGAAAAAAGATTAATAGAAAAAAGTGCAACAAACTCTGTCCGCAGTGTTGGTGCCGAAGAAATCGGGAACTCAGCGTCTCGTAGTGTTTCTGGTATGCTAGATATGCAGGCCGGTGTCAACATTACAAATGGCAGGCTTTCCATTCGCGGTAGTAGAGCGGAAGAGGTTGCCTACACACTTGATGGTGCTTCTATCACAGACGTAATTAATACTGGCCGTGATGTTTCCGCTATCCCTGAGGCTCTTGCTGAGATCTCTGTTGAGTCCGGCGGATATGGTGCCCACATTGGTGGTGCGAACTCTGGTGTTGTGAGACAGACACTGAAAACTGGTGGCAGCGAAGTAGGCGGGACTGTCCGCTTTGAGACTGGTGACTATGGTCACACAGATCTGACGGCTACCGTTGGCGTTCCGATCGGTAATAATATCAGAACCTTTGTCGCTCTGCGTAGCAATCACACAGATGACCACACCCCAACCTACTGGACAGATTTTAGCATTAATGATGGAGAGCCGATGGAGAGTACCGTTTCTGGTAACGCTCCTGATGGTGAGTCTGTTGCTATTGTCTTTGACTCTGGTGGCAAGAATGGTATCCCTCACCGTAAGCGTGACATCCTTCAGATAAACGCTACCGGGACTGTAGACCTTGGTGCTCTTAACCTTCGTCTTTCTGCAGTGATAGACAACAACACCTATGAAAGCAACAGTCTCCCTACTTATAATATATTTGCTGATGGCTCAAATCCTGATTATGGTCCTTCACGCCTAGCAAAGGGTGAGCGTTCGCTTACGATGATGACTGCTCGTGCAAACTATTTTCTTAATCCTAATATGTTAGTGAGTGCTGGCATAAGCACATTCTCACGTAAGTTTGAGTCTTACGATGATGGTATGGGCAAGCCTGGTAATTTTGGTGATGCTGTCAGCTGGGGTGATTCAGCATCCATAGCAGCAGCGGGCATTGATGCTTCCTGGTGGGGAGCTGGAAACACACTGTTTGCTACTCCTGGAGCAACCTATACCTCACCCTCTAGCTATTATGTGGCCAACACATTTGCGTTTGCAAGGCCTGGTGATATAAGAACCGGCTGGAGCAAAAACCAGCGTGATTCTTTTGGAATGGACGCAGGGCTAACCTGGCAGAGAGGCGATCATGAGATCCGTGCCGGGTTTGACTATAAAGGATATACTTACCGCACGTACTATCTAAGTACTACAGCGATGTACAACCTGAATAAGAAAATCGCTGATGGTGATTACACCCGCGACCAGGTTAATAGTGGTTCAGATGCAGGTGTAACTTCAGACTTGTCAAACTACAACCGCGGTGGTCAGATTGGTTATGATGACTATGGTAATGAGGTAGACGATGGCTGGGATGGTCCTCGTGAGCCTACGACAACCTCAATCTATATCAATGATAAGTATGAATCCGGCGACCTTGTTATAAGCGCTGGTGTTCGTATTGATAATTTTATGATGGACGACTGGAAAATGAACGATCCTGCCAATCCGGGCTGGGACGAGTCAAATCAGGGTATCAGAGAAGATGAGTTTTCAGAGTCAGAAACAAAGACAGTTATGCAGCCGCGTATCGGTCTAGCGTTTCCAGTGTCTGATGTAACAGTTTTCCACCTTCAGTATGGAAAATTTGCTCAGATGCCAGAGCTGGATCTACCGTATGCTTCTACCCGCTATATGCACCTAGTATGGGGCGGCCAGAACTATACTCCAGATCCAATGGGATTTGACCTTGATCCTGTAGAGACGACACAGTATGAGGTCGGTATGAGCTGGCAGTTTCTACCATCTGCTGCGATTGATGTGACAGCATTTGCTAAGAACACAACCGGTCAGGTCGTTATCAATCACAACCCAGATGTTGAGATCGATAATGAATACGGCGTGGCGAAAGACGCCTCTTACTATGAGAATGGTGACTTTACCACAGTAAATGGTTTTGAGTTCACTCTTAGAACCCGTAGAATTAGTAACCTTCAGACTTTTGCTTCTTACACATGGTCTGACGCGAGAGGTATAAACTCAGATCCAAACACTGGAGCTGGTAACCTTGCGCAAGAAGCATATGGCCCTCCGCCACTGATGATTTCACCGCTTTACTACCACAACAAACATCGTGGTGCTGTGGCGCTGGACTATCGTTTCAGTGATGGTCTGCTGAATGGTCTTGGGGTTAATTATGAGTACAAATTTAACAGCGGACATCCGTACACACTCAGTGATGGTGGTATGGGTCAGCGCGCTGCAGACGCGGGTGCGATTCTTGCAGACGCTCGTTCACGTGAACCACAAGAACCAGTTGGCTCTTCTACCACTCCGTGGCAGAAATATGCTAATCTAAAAGTAGACTACAACCTATCTCTAGGTGGTGTTGGCGTCACGCTTTTTGCTTATGTGAGCAACTTGTTTGATACGAAGAATGTGATCAATGTTTATTCACGCTCAGGAAACGCGTATGACGATGGTTTCCTAACAGATCCTGCATTAAGCACGGAGATTGTTGCTGCAAATGGCCAAAACTATGTTGACCTGTATCGCAATGTAAATCTTGAAAACAGAAAGCACTATATGGGTGACTTTGGTTTAGATGTTTTTGCTACACCACAGATCGTTAAGATGGGTGTGTCGGTCAATTTCTAGGCTGAGTTAGCGTTTATAAAATGAATCATAATAAAGAAAAGGGTATAACAACCATGAAGAAAAAGAATCTTATAATGCTTGCTACCAGTGCGGTGTTTCTTCTTTCGACATTATTTGCGAAAGAGATGACCAACGCTGGCGGCCAACATGTTGCTAGAGATCTTGGGGAGCTTGAAAATGCTAGCCCATCCATCTCAGTGATGAATATTAATAACCTAGCCTATTGGATTTCAAAGGATGGTGCCTACACCACTGCTGGAAGTCCTAATGGCGAGCAGTCTGACTATCCAATCTTTACCGGTGGTCTTATCTATGCTGATGGTATGCTCTGGGGAGCAAAAGTCAGAAACGATGGGCAGGGCGACGAGGTAAGAGTTGGTGGATCAACCTATTACCACGGGCTTAAAGCTGGTCGTGTGATCAGAGATGGCAGTGGTGTTGTTCTTGGATCTGATGACCCTGCAAACAACCACGTCTGGCGTGTTCGCAGAGACTGGTCCACTGGTGACCTAACGACAGACGCTGCTAACTACTACGGATATACATCTGCAAGCGATGCGACAGCTGAGAATATTGCTGCTGTCAAAGAGCAGTATGAGTATGACTGGATGAATTGGCCTGCAGCATGGGGAGCTCCATATGAAGACGTTGATGGTAATGGAAGCTATGACCCAAACACTGATATTCCAGGATATCCTGGTGCTGACCAGACAATGTGGACCGTTGCGAATGATGTTCCGTTGGTTGTCGATGCTAGTGGTGCCACACTTGATACTATGTCAACAGCTCCAAACCTATATGGCGCTGATCCAATCGGTATCGAGCTGCAGATTACGCTCTGGGGATATGCTTTTGGTGCAGGTGATCCTCTAGGTAATATGATCTTTAAAAAGGCGAGCATGGAGTATACAGGGCTGACAGATGGATGGAATGGGTTTAATGCCGATGGTGCGAGAATGGACTCACTCTACTTTACTCAGTGGTCTGACCCTGATCTTGGTACCTACACAGATGACTATGTAGGCTGTGATATAGATCTTTCTTTTGGTTACGTATATAATGGTAACCGTTTGGACGGTGTTTTTAACAGTATTCATAATCTTCCGGTACCTGCTGGTGGATATGACTTTCTGCAGGGGCCTCCAGACACTGACGATATAGATGGAGATGAGAATACAACGGAGTTTCTCCCAATGACATCGTTTACCTATTTTGGAGCTGGTTCATCAATCAGCGATCCTGATCTTGCTTCATACGCAGGATCTTTACAGTTTTATAATTTAATGGAAGGCTTCTTGCCTCGTCCAGAGCATCCTGTTCAGATTCCTTGGGTTGATCTTTCAACTGGTGAAAATACAAAGTTTGCTCTTTCCGGTGACCCGGTAGCGGGTTCTGGTTGGATCGATGGTGTCCAGCTTCCACCAGGTGATCGTCGTCTGGTTATGGCCAGTGGTCCGTTTACAATGAACATTGGTGACAAGGCCGATGTTGTACTCGGGATTGTTGGCGGTATGGGTCTGGACAACGTTTCATCAGTTTCGGTAGCAAAGTTCCATGATCTTTATGCTCAGTATGCGTATGATCAAAACTTTAGCCTGCCAAGCGCTCCTTCTTCACCAAGTGTTTCTGGTGTGGAGATGGATGGTGCAATAGGGCTTGACTGGGGCTCATCAGCTGCTTCAGTTTCAAGTACTGAGGAAACTGTAAGCGCTGGTTTCGAGTTTGAGGGATATGTTGTTTATCAGCTTCCAACTTCCAGTTCACCATTGAGCGAGGGTGTAAAGGTTGCGACTTATGATAAGGTTAACCTGATCCTTAATATTTTAGATCCAACAGTCGACCCAATCACGGGTCTGGTTGTTGACGCTGCAAAACAAACCGGATCAGACGGTGGTGTTCAGCGTTATTTTTCAACAGACTATGATGAGATTCGTGGTCGTCCAATGTCAAACGGTGTAGCCTATCACTTTGCTGTAACGGCTTATAGTTTTTTACCGGACAATGCCGGGAGCCCGTTTAAGACCCTAGAGTCAGGAGAGACCAGAGTTTCTTTAACTCCTCATTCTGCTAATCCAGGTGTTACGGTTCACAGTGAAATGAGCTCAGAGATTGATGTTACGCACTCGGGTACGGCGAACGCTTCTGTTGCTGTTAATGTTGTTAATCCTGGAGAACTCAAGAGTGAGAGCTACAAGGTTACTTTTGACACTCAAGAGTTCTATCGTGATTTAGATGGAACCTGGAAAAAATCAGCAGCTGGAAGAGTTGCTAACAAAGCTTCTGACTGTTCTGGTTCAACTGTAACAGCCGCTGCTATCGCAAGCGCTGAGGTTGGGACAATCGACCTTGTTATGTCTTTTACAATGGCCTGTGGAAGTAACTGGGTTGATGGTATAGCCTTTAGGCTGCCAGCAGATCTAGGGACCATTAACCATTGGTCTATTTCAGGTCCTGGTAACGTTTGTTCTTATGGAACAGGTTCAGGGCAAAACTGTGTAGACCTTGAGGGAATTTTAGATGGGGACTCACTAATATTTGGTACCGTTGGAACCGGTGGCGGATTTGGTGCTTTCGAGAGTAGTAATGAGTTCACCATAAACTATACACCAGGAAGCGGTGGCTACCCTTATGATGTTGGGTTTACCGTTTTTGATGATAGTTATGACGGAACCACTGTTAATGGATCTGGTACCGCTACTGTTGCTGAGCTCGGTTATGATAAGAAGACTGAGTCTCATTGGAATCTTTCTACCGCAGGTGGCGCTGTTCTGCTTGACGATCAAACCTTTATCGGAGGATCTGATCTTTATGGTGGCGAGAGTGTAGACAATAAGTCTGCGCTTACATATAATTCAGCCGCTGCTGTAACAGTGGATGGTTTTCAGGTTAATGTTGATGGTGGATATGCTTCACCAAATGATGCATACGGGCATGATGTTGCCGCGGATGCAGATGCTGCAGCTGCTTATGGTCAGCCGATCTATGACATAGACTCCTATGCTCAGAACGGCTGGGCTATTACAGCTTATGCTGCGGAAACATATGGCGCGGGTCTGACCTCTGTTGACTATCTACAGAGAGATATTCAAATCAGATTTACCGGAGAGTATGATACAGATGGAGACAACTATGTAGACTTCACTGATGCTAATGGAGAGTCGGTAAGATACTATATGTGTGAACAAGATGCTGATGGTAACTGCATTGGTGGTTCACTGGCTTGGATGGATGGTGCTAGATACTATGATATAGCAGGCCATCCAGATCCAGCTAATCCTGGAACTGGTGAAAGTTTTAGAATCTGGATCCCTTTTGAAGTATGGGACATGGAAGATCCTAGTGACGCAACGGGTGAGGGAGTAAAGATTGATATTGCTATCTATGATAGAATGCAAGATGCTACAAACCTTGGTAACTTTGCTGATGATCCTGGGTTTATGTATTCGTTTAATCCGTACAACCGTATGTACACGCACTTTATCAATCATCCGTATGCTGCTGATGGTTTATATGCTGATGGTCCAACAACTAACTGGTATGATTGGCTAACGTGGAACGCGGTATGGTGGGACACTCAGTTTAACAAGGGTGACGTGGTTACATTCCTATATGCTAACCCAATCCAGGCGGGCGTTGATAATTTTACATTCACCACAAAAGCGAGTGAGACTGCTAGCTCTAATGATGTTTCAGCGGTAAGTGTTTATCCAAATCCTTACTATGGAACTCATGAGGTTGAAAGCAGCCGTGCTGATAAATATGTTTCGTTTAACCATCTTCCTGCTGAGGCTACGATTGATATCTACTCATTAGGTGGTGTGTTTGTTAGGAGCATAGATAAAAATGATGCTGGCCAGTTTGTGCAGTGGGATCTTAAAAACCAGTATGGTTATCCTGTTGCTAGCGGCATGTATGTTGCCCGGGTAACATCAGGCGGTGAAGAGAAAATCTTAAAGATAGCCCTTGTTCAAGAAACACAAGTGCTTAAGTACTATTAATGACCATTTAAACGGAGAGAAAAATGAAAAAACATATAATCGCAAGTATCGTAATTATTGTTGTTAGCTCCTTGGTCCTTGGACAGAATTCCAGGATGGGATCTGCTTCTTCTACTCAATTGCTTGTTGTTCCTAGCGCTAAACATCTATCAGGTGGTGGCGCTGCTGCAACGGCTACGGGTATGGACGCAACCTTCTGGAATCCAGCGGGGCTAGCGATGAGTGAAAACAGTGTTGACGCTATCTTTTCAAATCGTCAATATTTTGCTGATATTGATAACAGCTTTTTTGGAATCGCTACAGATCTTGGTGACTACAAAATGGGTGTCAGTGTCAGAAGCTTTAATATTGGTGATATAAATGAAACAACTGTGTGGTATCCTGATGGAACTGGCCAGGTGTTCACACCTAACTTTTCAATCTTAGGTGCGACTTTAGCTAGAAAACTATCTGATAACACAAGCGTTGGTATAAACGCTAACCTAATCAGAGAAGGTTTTGGTCGTGTTGCAGCTACAGGTGTTGCCTATGACCTAGGTGTACAATACAGAGGTCTTCTTGGGAGAGAGGGTCTTGATGTTGGTTTCGCACTGAAAAACTTTGGATCACCAATGAAGTATGATGGTGAAGGTCTTGGTGTTATGGCTTCCCCTGTTGATGGTGATCGCCCAGTGGAATACTATAAGATTGACGCTGCCGCTTTTGATCTACCATTCGTGTTTGATATGGGATTGTCTTACAATATAGCAGGTGCTGATATTGGTGTGACCTACACGAGTAACTATTACTCGACTGACGAGCTTAAGCTTAGTGTGGGATATGCTCTTGAGGGTCTTGGTTCTGTAGGTGTTGGCATGCAGTCTTCATCGAAGTCACAAGAAATTGAAGATACTGATGACTGGTATACAAACCCAGCTGATGGTGTTTCTTTTGGAGCATCTTTAGATATGTCTCGGTTTGTTGGAATGAACATGAGCGTTGACTATTCAATGTTGCCTATGGGTGACTTTGGTACAAACTCAGTTGTCGCACTTCGAGTAGCTTTCTAGAATTATTTATAATAACTAGAATCAAAAAGGGCAGATATTTTATCTGCCCTTTTTTTATGCGCCGTTTTATTTTTATATTATTTGTTTATTTTCTATGTACTAGCTGTATTTATAGTAGCGTATATAATGGACTGATTTTTTATTCTAACAGCCAAGGCACTGGATCCTCTAACACGTATTTAATGAACAATAACTACTTATATATAAATACGTGGGACCATTTAGGTGGAGTTATTGGGATACCTCATTTAAATACTGACAGATCTATTATCGTTCAATCAAGGTCTCAAGATCATTCGTTTGGGAATTCACATGGCCCGGTTGGTGGTATTTTTGAAAAATTAGA
>Ga0208639_1002542_pt1 | contig 10555 bp, 6 predicted proteins | sample ETNtaG_33_FD_185772 | JGI IMG/M metagenome (GOLD analysis project Ga0208639, IMG submission 185772) | Marine microbial and viral communities from oxygen minimum zone, Eastern Pacific Ocean - ETNP201310SV76 (SPAdes) (version 2) | ecosystem: Environmental > Aquatic > Marine > Oceanic ...
CGAGCTGTTGCTTACCAGATTGATAGAGACATGGATCCACTCAATGCATCCTTGGCTGTTGTCGTCATGAAGATGGTTCGAAGTGATCTCGCTTGCTCAGGTGTGATGTTCACACTTGATCCCGATTCAGGTCACGATGGTGTCATCCACATTTCATCCGCCTATGGGTTGGGGGAACTCTTGGTTCAAGGAACTGTGTCCCCTGACAGTTTCCTTGTTTGGAAAGCAGGATTGCTGAAGAAAAAACATGCCATTGTCCAACGCAATATGGGTCAGAAAGAGCATCGCATGGTCTACGCATCTAGTGGCCGTTCGGATACCGAAATCATTGATATTGGTCTAGAAGAGAGGCGAACCTGGTCATTGGAGAACAAGGAAGTACTCGCCTTGGCTGAAATGGCCATCCGAATCGAGCAACATTATGGCCGACCCATGGACATCGAGTGGGCTAAAGATGGAATTTCTGATGAACTTTTCATCGTTCAAGCACGGCCAGAAACCGTTCACGGAAAGGAGCGAACAAATGTCCTCACTCGATATGTGATGGATACCGAATTGATGACTAAATTACAACGCAAAGGCAAGGTTCTGGCCACAGGCCATGCGGTTGGAGAGAGAATCGGTGCTGGTAAAGTTCGCGTCTATGCCGACTACGATGATGTGATTCGTCGCAAGAGAGCATTACGCGATCGTCTCGCTGAAGGTGAGGCCATGGAAGATATCTCGTGGGAAGAACGGGTGTTTGAACAAGGTGACGTGTTGGTCACTGAGATGACGACCCCCGATTGGGAACCTCTGATGAAACAGTCCTCACTCATCGTCACACGCAAGGGTGGTCGGACCAGTCACGCGGCGATTATTGCCAGAGAATTTGGAATTCCCGCTATCGTTGGTTGTATTGATGCGCTTCGTGTTCTGGATGAAGGAATGGAAGTCACCGGAACTTGTGCTGAAGGTGACGAAGGTTTGCTACTCGATGGAATTCATCCGTTTGAAATTGAGACGATTGAGATCAATACTGATGTCGAATTGCGGACCAAACTCAAACTCAATGTTGGATTTCCAACCAAATCTCTTGCAGATTCAATGTTGCCCGTCGATGGAGTCGGGTTGGCACGAATCGAATTCATTCTCTCGGCAGAAGTGGGCATCCACCCATTGGCTCTCGTCCATCATGAGGCGCTGATGAAGTACCATGAAACCGGAATAATGGATGATGCATTAGAGCCATTCCAATCCAGTCTTGAAGAACAAAGTGAGGAGGGTATGGTGGAAATGCTTGCACAAATCGAGCAAATGTCAGGACCTCACAAAGATGCGAGGCACCTGTTCATTGACACGTTGAAGGAAGGAGTCGGCCTCATCTGCGCAGCGTTCCACCCACGGCCCGTGCTGGTACGTCTGTCCGATTTCAAATCCAACGAATATCGTGAATTGGTCGGTGGCTCGATTTTTGAGCCTGTCGAAGAAAATCCGATGATTGCTTGGCGTGGAGCTTCACGCTATGTGGACCCCAAGTTTGCTCCTGCATTTGAGATGGAATGTGAAGCACTGCGTGGTGTCGCCCATGAATTTGGTTTGGATAATCTCCAACTGATGGTGCCATTCTGTCGCTCACCCGAAGAAGGGGCTGCAGTCAAAGAATTACTCGCAGAAAACAAACTCGGCAAGGCAGAGGGGGTGCCTCTGTTCATCATGGTCGAATTGCCCAGTAACGTCATTCTCGCTGAGCAATTCATCGATGCCATGGACTTGGATGGAGGTTCGATTGGAACCAATGATTTGGTGCAAACTGTCTATGCGGTCTCACGGGATGATTTGGAAGGATACCTCCACCCCGTCGATGCACGTTCACCCGCTGTCAAGCAGATGGTTCGAAAGGCCATTGAGCAATTTACAACATTGGGGTTGGAAATTGGGATTTGTGGCCAGGCACCGAGCGATCACCCTGAATCATTCCCACCCTTCCTCATCGATTGTGGAATCACCTCAATTTCAGTGACACCGGACACGGCGATACAGGTTCGACTTGCTGTACAGGCTGCTGAGGCTGCAGTGGATATGGGCTACGAGGGCATGGACATCGTCATTGAAGCCGAAGAATGATTCACTCATTGAGTAAATCTTCTGTAATCTCCCACAACCTCGTGGCATTGTCATCGTTGCGAGCATGGCGATTGCCTCGGTTGCGCTTTGAGCGCGACCAATACTCACCAGTGGTTGTACTGGCATCCTCACTTAGAGCGAGATGCAACCCCGTGCTGGCACCGCGCTTTGAACCAATCATGAATGGGCGAAAGAGTGGCCAAAACAGACGCATGGGGCCACTGGATCCGGATCCAAATCGGGTTTTGACCACACCAGGGTGGAAACAATGGGTGATGATGCCTGTGCCCTCCAACTTGCGTGCTAATTCACGCGTGAATAGAATATTGCACAATTTGGAATTCCCGTAGGTTCGCCATTGACTGTAACGTTTGTTCTCGCGATTGAGGTTATTCAACTTGAGATTGGCCATCTTGTGGGCCTCAGAGGCGGTATTGACGATTCGACTGTTCTCAGTGGACTTGAGCAGAGGTAGGAAAGTCTGTGTCATCACGAAATAACCCATATGATTGACCCCGAAGGTCATTTCATGGCCTTGCGCAGTCTTTTCTCGACGGCCCCACATCGCACCGGCGTTGTTGAGTAGGACATCGAGGCGATCGAACTTGGCGGTGAATTCAGCATGAAGTTTCGAGACATTGTCAAGGTCGCTCATATCACAAAGCATCATTTCGATTGAGTCACCGAATTCAGCCTGCAACTTGTCGAGAGCGGGCTGCCCACGCTCCGCACCACGGCTGACCATGACGACGTGGAATCCAGCATCAGCCATGCCTCTGCACAATTCGAAGCCGATGCCAGAGTTTCCACCACTGACGATGCAAACCCGGTCAGCCATGGCCATCCGTAGGATGGCCTGTTCTTGAAGTTCGCTAGGATAAAGTCGAGCGGCGAATTCATATCACCGACAGAGTTCGGATGACCATCCAACACTGCCCCGCTGTGGGATGTGCTGTCGGAGGTCGCGTCAATGCAGAGCCCAATCACGAAGATTGAACCGCAGATTGCGGCCAAGCTCTACAAGCAGCGGTATCACCTGGTTGGCGAGCACGGTGGTGTCAAGGTTTGCCACTGGACCAAAGAGGAATTGAAGAACGATCGTCACTGCTACAAGGGCACTTTCTACGGTATCCAGAGTAGTGGTTGCATGCAAATGGCACCCAATGTGGATACTTGCAACCTCGCCTGCACATACTGCTGGCGAGAGCCCCACTCGGAGACACTCAACAAAATCGATGATGATCCAGAGATGCTATTCTACGAATCCGTTCGCGCACATCGAAGGTTGCTGACCGGATTCAAGGGTCACAAGGACGTCCCCCTTGAGAAGTGGGAGGAAGCACAAGACCCGAAACACGTGGCCATCAGTCTCAATGGCGAACCCACCCTGTATTCGCGTTTGGCGGAATTCTTGGAAATCTGTCATGACCACGGCGTCTCGACATTTCTGGTGACCAACGGCAGTTTGCCCAAGGTGATTGAGAACCTCGATACCTTGCCAACGCAACTCTACATCAGCGTGGATGCACCCAACAAAGAGGTGTTCAACCGATTGTGCAAACCCAAGTTCAACGACAATTCCTGGGAGATGTTGGAGGATACCCTTTCGCTACTACCGTCATTGGATACGCGCACAGTCTGTCGTCACACGCTCATCAAGAATCACTCTCTGGGCTACCATGAAGACTATGCACGACTGGATAACATCGCTGACCCTGATTTCATCGAAGCGAAGGGATACGTGCATGTGGGGCACTCACAAAACAATCACAAAATTACAGATATGCCAACTCATGCTGAAATCATGGAGTTCTCCAACGTGCTTGCTCCACTGGTGGGGCGCGAGGTGTTGGCGGACCGCAGAGAGAGTCGCGTGGCGTTGATTGGTAAAGAAATCGTCCCGGTTGTCCTGCCTGAGAAAAAACGTGCCTTCCCAGAGGATTTGGGCATCGCCAAGCCCCCGTCATTCAAACTGCCCACGCTGTAATCAGACCATTGGGCGGCTTGAACCGCAATCTGGACAACGCTGTGTCTCATCGTCTTCGTACTCATGATTGCATGCTGGACAACTGGCTGCGAGTGTTTTGCCACCCACAAGTAATGATTCGCCTTCCTCGGCTGAAACCAAGACGAGGCGCCCATCGCCAACTTCCTCCACCTCATAACGACCTGAACCACCCATCTGTAGTAGGATGTCAGGTGGGAATGCGACGGTTCCAATATCATCAACGATGAGTTCTCGTGATTCTGCAAGGTCGTGAACTTCGAAATCAGCACCATGTTGGGCGACAAAACGACCGTCGCGCAACTCAAGGCTGCGGTCACAGAAAGCGGCAACTTCAGCACTGTGTGTAACGATGAGGAAGGCGACTCCTTTCTTCTTATGGAGATCCTTGAACAATGACAATACTTCTCGACTGGTGATTGGATCCAACGCACCAGTCGGCTCATCGGCCAAAATTAAACTTGGATTGGTAATCAATGCTCTCGCAATTGCAACGCGCTGCTGCTCGCCACCTGACAAGGCAGCAGGCAATCCCTTTGCACGGTGTCCCATCCCCAATTCGGTGAGCAAATCCATGGCCCGCTGTTTGGCTTCTTTCGGAGACACGTTTTGATGGCGTAATGGTTGGGCTACGTTGTCAACTGCGGAAAGATGTGGCAATAGATTGCCTTCTTGGAAAATGAATGAAATTGTCTTCTGGCGAAGTAGAACCAATTCTTGTCCAGTGAGACGAGTCATGTTACGACCATCGAGAGAGACATTGCCTGCACTCGGTTTCATCAATCCCCCCAAGCACTTGAGCAAGGTCGATTTCCCTGAACCTGATGGGCCGACAACGGCAACGGCCTCACCGGGTCTAACCTTAACGTGAAGGCCACGCAGTGCGACGACATTTCCGTCCTCCGCCTTGGATTCATAGACGTGATAGAGGGCGTTTGCCTCGAGAATTGACTGAGTTTCTTCTGTCATCTTCACTCCCCCTTGAGGACGCTAGCCAAATCAGAGCGCAGCGCCTTGCGCGTGGTGAATAACAATGCAATCACAACCGCTGCAAACACAGCAATCGCAACAAGGCCTAGTTCCAACCATGGCCAAACCAATTCACGACTGATAATCGATGATTCCCCTCCAATGAACAATTGGAAGATGAAGCCAAAGACGTTGAACAGACCGTTGAAAGACAAGGCGAGACCCATGCCCAATAGCATGCCCAATACCATCGAGACGACAATAATTGAGAGGATCTCAAACAGCACCAAGCGAATGATTTGATTGGGGCTGGCTCCAATCGCTTGCAGGACGGCCAATTCTTTCTGTCGTTGGTTGAGAACCAATGAGAGGAACACAAACGCAGATGCGACCGCTGCGACACTCGCTACGATAAATTGCAGTGTCAACAAACCTGGTGTGCCAAAGATGAGGCCACCGTTTCGTTCGACATCGTCATGCGCAGTTTCCCAATCTTGTGCACTGTCAAATCGAGAATCGGCCTCTAGGCTGATTCGCAGGGCCTTCAAATCTTCACCATCGACGCCATCTATGCTGACAATCCAAGTGGTCGCAACCAAGTTGTCAACTCGTGCATTGCCCATCAAATCTCGATAGCCTGATTCGCCAATAATGACACTACTCGCCATTTCACTGGTATCCACACCTGGAATGAATTCGTGAGTTCCAATGTATCGTAACGTCGTGTTGTGAGGAGTTGTTTCCAGAGTCATTGATGAGAAATTGAAGGTTTTTTCTTCCCAAGTGAAATTGATGTTCTCTGATTTTTTATCACCTGCCTCAAGCAAGATGTCGCCACCATCAGAACTCCCACCTCTGTATGAACCCCAAAGATCCAAGTCGTATGCTGCATCTTCTCCTGCGGTGAATCCACCATTCTGGTAAGCACCCATCGCCGCTGTGACATCGTCGCCGGGAATCGCCTGTGGGAACCAACGCAGTACATCGGCACTTTCGTCCATCAAAACGTAGGCACTCATGCCTTCACCACCTTCAGGAATCAAACTCAATTGCGGCACGTGGACTGCGGTAACCATCACATCGCGGCCACTGATATCTGCGATAGCAGCTTCAACTTCAGCCGAAGTGTTGTCTTGAGACATGACGACCTGAAGGTCACTACCAACTGAAACATCTGCTGTTCTTTCATCAACAAGTGTCCCTGTGTAACCTTGGACGGCAGCCAAAGTCACAATGGACAAGGTGAGTAGCATAATCACCGCCAACCGATTGACAGATTCAGTCGAACCACTGCCTTTCAGTCCACGCTTGACATCGGAAAGTAATGGCGTTCGACTGAAGAAGAACTGCATGATTCGAGGACCTGCGGCACCCAATCTACCCAGTAATAGTGCACCACCAATCCAAAGCATGAATGGACCGAAAACATTGATCAGACCTTCAACAAACCAACTGGATATGAGGCCGTCTTCACTACCATTCATTTCCATCCAAGTGTCAATGGCTCCCAATGAACCAACCAAGAATAGTACCCAATGCAACCATACTCTTGGTTTGGCTACTTTCTGTACCTTGCTGACACCTTCATCGATTTCGAGTTCCATGAAATCTTTGGTTCGACTTCGACCGAAGAGGAGGGCCAGACCGAGGGTGGTCAGCGCTGTGAAGAATGTCGCAGCAATACTCAATCTCGGATTGACTGTGAAGCCAAGTGGTTCAAATTGCATGAATCCTACACTGGCAAGAACCGCGGGTACAGCAGCCATTGCCAAGAGATAACCTAGGAACCAAGCAACGCTTGCTATGACTGCAAGTTCGAGTAGAACCATGCCACGCAACCCCTTTGAGGTTGCACCAATGACTCGATGAATGGAAATTTCACGCCTACGTTGTTCTAAGGACAGGATTAATCCATAGACCAGAACAGAGAGTGAAAGAACCACGATGGGAATCATGATGATGTAATCGAATGCTTGGATTAGACCAAGGAAAATATTGAGGAACAGGATTGTACCACTGATGATATCGATGTAGTAAATTTCGACCTCGCCACTTCCATATGCACGATTCACACGTTCACCATTGGCATCCTCTTCAAACATCACTGAACGGCCTAAATCTTCCAACCAATCTGCTGCATCTGCAGTCGAAGAAGTGGGGAGAAGTGAACGATCTAATGTCAGACCGAGATAGATGTGGTCGTTGTCGATGAGCGCGGTTCTCTGGGTTTCGTTGAGAACCGTCCAAGTGGTGTAAATCGGGTTGGCTGCAAGTGTGGGGTTGCTCTGTGGCCAAGGTGCGTAAATTCCGAGAATAGTCACATTTTCAATTGTAATTGTGTGCTGGCAATGCATGAAGCCAGTCTCTGCTATAATCAGAATCTCTCCATCACAATCATCCTCATCCATTTCACCGGGATAAGCTGTTTCAGAAGTGTAAGTAAAGGCCAATCTCGATAGGTTATCACCCACTTCTGCATTGGCAAGACTCGCGATATCTGAGGGGATGTAAACACCGCGTTCAGTCTCGACATCAACAGCTGATTTCCATTCACCTCTCTCGTAGATGATATTCTCAGAAATACGGTCTGCAATCACACCATCAAAGGCCCCAGGGCCGAGTAAAGCGATGGCGCGAGTATTAGCCACAGGTGGACCGGTTGTGTATTCGTAATCCCACATTCCTTCGGCATCCCACGTCCGATCGGAATCTGTAGAGTTGACTTCTTGCATCATTAACGGAACCGCATTGAAGACTTTTTCATTGCCCCAATCAAGCCCACTATGCAATCCCTTCTTGCCAAAGACGACGGTACAATCGGAGAATTCGTCCATCTCAGTGAATTCATCACAGACCTCAAGCAAATGTGAGGTGTTGTTGCTCCAACCGTCGAGGTCATCGTAACTGGGTTCCTTGTTGAATTCAACCTTGGCGTCAAAGACGTTGATTTCAAGGAAGCCTTCGAAAAATGCTTGAGACAAACCGACGCCGTATGCCAATACTGTGGTAATCACCAAACTGGAAAGGAAGACGCCCGCAAAGACGGCCATTCCGCGCTCACGGCCTCGCCATGCCCCAAGAGCAGCCAAACGGAGGTTGTCGGGGGTATCCCGTACACGTCGCGCGTTGCGCTGAATAAATGGAGAATCGATGATGCTACGAATCTTTTGCAGGAGAAACAGCTTGACCGTATTTACACCAAGAATTCCGGTACTGATTAATGCAATACCAATCAGTGATAGAACAACATCTGGAATCCCGACCGAACCAACAGGGCTCCATGCTTCCCAGTGTCCCATTTGATGGAAATCCAGCCAATTTAGTTTCATACTCGTTGAACAAGTTGAGTGAAGTTCTTCGGTGCATCCTGTTAGAAAATTTCCCAATCCATAGAATAAATTCACTATTACAACAAATAGAAGGGTAGAACCTGCATAAATAGACGCTTTTTCAAACGACGAACGGTCTTCGACCGTTTCATCCTCAACGTCAGATTCCGAAGCAGGTTTCACTCTTCTTCACCTCCTTCATCATCCAATCCCCATGCGGAACGAATGTCGCTGGCTGCGACTGTCCCATCACGGAGTAAGAGCATCCGATCCGCTTGACTGGCCAAATCAGGATCGTGCGTCACCATCAGGATTGAAATCGGATTTTCTTCATCATGGCAGAGAGACTTGAACAAACGCAGAACATCTGCACCGGAGGCGATGTCTAGGTTTCCAGTAGGTTCGTCAGCGAGTAGTAATGGACGGTTGCCAGCAATCGCACGTGCAATGGCCACACGTTGCTGCTGACCACCAGAAAGTTGGTCTGGAATATGGTCCATCCGATCGCTGAGATTGACCCGGGCTAATGCCTCTCGTGCGCGTTCTTCAGCTTCTTTGGAAGGGACCCCTGATATTTCTAGAGCCATTGCAACATTGTCCAATGCCGAGAGATGATCCAACAGGTGGAAATCTTGGAAAATCCAACCGACGAGATTGCGTCGGACATCAACAACTGAAGACGGATTTCTCAATCCATACGAGCGTGAATTAAGGGTAATTTCACCACTCTCAGCTGGCAATAACCCCCCTATGATGTTCAGTAGGGTCGATTTTCCACAACCAGACGGACCCATCAATGCCACAAGTTCGCCAGGTTGAATCTCAAGATTGATTCCTTTGAGAACCTCAAGGCGGTTGGAACCTGAGCCAAAGCCCTTGGTCAGGTCATCCACCCTAAGCATGAATCAACCGCCCTACGGGCGGTATAAGCAAATGTCGGTATAATGTTCTAGATTATTCAAGTTGATTCCAAGCATGTGAAATCGATGTTGACCAGGCTTCCATGCTGAATTTTTGTGCTCGTTTGAGAGCGATTGGATCCGGTTGTCTTCGCCCATCTTTTGAGGCAAAACCAACAATGGCGTCAACCCAATCATCGACACTGTCGTGGGGCAGTAACCATTCTTCTGGTACCACCTCATTGTGAGCTGGCATGTCAGCCACACGAACCGGGCATCCCGAGGCCATCGCTTCCAAAGGTGGCAGCCCAAACCCTTCAGCGACACTGGGGAAAAGGAGGGCTTCGCAATGCTGGTAATAGCCACACAAATCGATATCTGAAAGTCGACCAACCCAATGTAGGTTAACACCCAATTCCTTGGCTCTTTTCGACAATTTGGATTTCGATTTTGTACTCGATTCTGCACCAACCTTGTGGAGAATTACATCTCCCTTGAGGTGGGATGGAAGGCTACCCAATACTTCGACGAGGAAATCGATTCTTTTCCGCGGTTCTTCACTGCCGACACAGAGTAGATTGACGTTGGAATGGTCAAGGCCTTCGGGTTTGGGTAATGGGTGAGAGAATGGATCAAAACCTCCAACGTCGATGCCATGAGGCACCACTTCAATCGACTTACTGGGCCACAATTCGCGTGCTTCTTCGGCGGTGGCTTCTGAGATACAAATGAGCAGGTCTGCTCTCTCAAGTCCTCTTCGTAGATGGGACAAATCGCGACCGCGCAAGAATCCTGGGGATTGATCGCCGATATTCACCTTGCCATGCGATGTCGATATTCTGCGCGGCTCCAAATGGAATAAATCATGAATGGTGATACTGACTGGTAAATCACAATTCTCTGGAATCAAGTGAGCTTGTTCTTGATCCGTGATGTGGAGAATGGCATCCGCATTTGCTTTGGCTGCGTCTGCAACTCGCTGAGGATGCTCACTTCGTCTTCGACGCCAGCGCGCAAATGCACCGCCCCCGATTTCATGTTCGATGACACCGCCAAGACTGAAACCCTTGACTTGTTGTTCACTCACTCGATCCACGAGGTCATGATGTGCCCGCCCAAGGCCACTGGAACGAGGCAACGCCCCCCCACGAACCACCAAAACTTGACGCGACATCAGCCCGCCCAGCCCATGCTGATATTAAACGGACAAGCGAGGGCGTGTGCGTGGACGACGATTCGGACTCAAA
>Ga0208639_1002556_pt1 | contig 10513 bp, 7 predicted proteins | sample ETNtaG_33_FD_185772 | JGI IMG/M metagenome (GOLD analysis project Ga0208639, IMG submission 185772) | Marine microbial and viral communities from oxygen minimum zone, Eastern Pacific Ocean - ETNP201310SV76 (SPAdes) (version 2) | ecosystem: Environmental > Aquatic > Marine > Oceanic ...
TCACGATACACAGATCGTTCGAATAAAGAATTATTTAGAGAGTTTACAGTAGGAATAAGCGTTGGAGATGTATGGTTCTTGAGGAGGAGAGCAAAGCAATGACAATGAGATTATTTAGTCAAAAAATATTAATGATTGGTGTAGCATCAGTTTTTATAACAATGTGTACGCCACCTGACCAATCTGATGTTGATTCTGATTACGCAGAGCAAGCTCGATTAGATTCAGTTCGAAAAGTAAGATGTCCAAGAATTTTTAGTAGTGCAGCAGAATTCTATAAAAATAGAGACTGGATCGCTACGGTACGAGCTTATGATGAATTAACTGACCTTGGTTGTGACCGTGATGATCCTCAAGAAGTATACTTATATTATGCAATTGCTTACGAATACATGGGGAAATATGATAGCTCAGAATATGTTTTATTAAAAGGCCTCTCATTTCTTCCTGATAATATTGATATGAGGAAAAGATTAGCTTTTGCATACGATAAACAGGGTAAGACTTCACTTCAAATGGATGAATTAGATAGGTTATCTTATTTATCACCTGATGATATTAATATCAAAAGTGATTTAGCTAAATTATATGGAGATCAAGATCGTTACGATGATCAAATAGCTGTATTAAAAGATTTATTAAAAATTCAGCCGAATAACGAAGGTGCTCAGAGTGATTTAGCACAGGCTTATGAGAAGAGCGGCAGAGACCCCTTAGATGTTTATGAAAGCAGGTTTAATAATAACCCCGACAATGTCAGTTATGGTTTGGATTATGCTGATAAACTAATATCGGCTGATCGCCCTCGTGATGCTATAAAAGTTCTTAAGCAAGTTGTGGATGTAGATCCGTCCAGTAAAATATCACTTCGCAAATTGGCTCAGGCTTATGATACTGATGATCGTTTAAGTGATGCAGCAAAAACATTCGAAAAATTATTTAGATTAGATCCTCGAGATTTTCGTGTTGCCGTAAAAATTTCTGAAGTATACATTGAAGATGAAGAATATAGTTCAGCTCTCACGTGGGCAGATAAAGCTGTTACTCTATCAGGAGAAGGAGAAGCGTACGGTGCAAAAGGTAATGTATATTATAAGGCATTCCAAGCATGTAGGTCTAATGACATATCGACTGACGATCGAGTAGTGGCAACATTTGCATATCAACAATTTGATGAGGCAGAGAAGAAAGGTTTCTCAAAATATAATCGTTCCAAAGATTGGTTGAAAGATAACGAAGTTTTATTTGGAAAAGCTCAGTGGTTTATGATGAATGCGGATATTAAGAACCTCGGTTATGTAAAAGTATCAAATAATTGTTATAATTGGATCTTAGAAAAGTTGAAAAAACAAAAAGGCTGGTAACAATGGGCGCAAATAATGAGCCCTACTCATTTATAAAAGATAATGACTCTGATTTATATAATGTTTTAATGCGTGAAGTTTCCAGGGAAGAAGAAACTCTGGAGCTTATTGCATCTGAAAACTTTGTCAGTTATCCTGTACTAGAAATGGCAGGTTCAGTTATGACGAATAAATATGCTGAAGGATACCCAGGTGCAAGATATTATGGTGGGTGTGAATTCGTTGACCAAGCTGAAGATCTAGCTCGTGATAGAGCAAAAAAACTCTTTAATTGTGATTATGCGAATGTTCAGCCTCATTCAGGATCTCAAGCAAATATGGCAACGCTTATGACATTTCTTTCTGTTGGAGACACAATTATGGGATTGGATTTAGCGCATGGCGGACATTTAACACATGGGAGTTCGGTAAGCTTTTCAGGCCAACTCTACAATTCTGTTTCTTATCAAGTTGAAGAAGCTACGGGTCGAGTAAATTTTGACGATGTTCATGAATTAGCAAAAAAATACAAACCCAAAATTATAATATGTGGAGGAAGTGCGTATCCGAGACATATCGAATTTGAAAAATTTCGTGAAATCGCGAGTAAAGTTGGTGCATTTCTTATGGCAGATATTGCACACCCTTCTGGTCTAGTAGCTGCAGGATTACACCCTTCACCTATGCCATACTGTGATGTAGTAACTACAACAACCCACAAAACACTTCGAGGTCCAAGAGGAGGGATGATCATGATGGGCAAAGACTTTGAAAATGAATGGGGTATAACTGCTCCTAAAAGTGGTAGAACTAAATTAGTTTCTGAATTATTGAATTCTGCCGTTATGCCTGGAGTACAAGGTGGACCATTAATGCATATTATTGCTGCGAAGGCCCTAGCATTTAGGGAGGCTCTTGATCCGAGTTTTAAATTATATGCTCAAAATATTGTTGATAATGCCAAAACAATGTCAAATGAGTTGCTATCTAAAGATTATAGATTAATCTCCGGTGGCACAGATACCCATGTAATCTTAATAGATTTAACAAATAAAAACGTTACTGGAAAATCAGCAGAAAAAGCACTAGAAAAAGCAGGTATAACTGTTAATAAGAATATGGTCCCTTTTGATAAACGGAGCCCCTTTATTACTAGCGGTATACGTATTGGAACACCTGCTATCACTACACGAGGTATGAGTAGTGATGAAATGACTCTGATAGTTCAATTAATTGATGATATAATTAACGATATTGACAATGAAGATAAAATTAATAAAACTCGATCAACAGTTAGTTCCTTATGCAAATCATTTCCAATATACAGTGAGTTACATAAGTAATATTCCTATTCCAGTTTTAGTTAGATCACTACGATTATACTCTATTTCATTTTTCCTATTTCTTTATTCATGTAGCTCTACTGTTTTTCTATTAGATAAAAAACCGCAGTGGGCTGATCAAGGTTATGAATTCCATGTTAATAATCTTGTTAAAAAGGCAAATTCAAAACCAAATAATCCAATACGTTTACTTGATGCTACGAGAGGATTAACTATCCATTCTTTTGGTTTTACTATGGAAAATGCAGATCGTCTTATTATTAATGATTATGAAAGAGGTAAAAAACTATATGCTTCAGCACATGAGTCCTTTACAGAAGCTGTAATATTTGGAAATAAATCTTTATCTCTTAAATATCCTGATTATACTCTATGGATTAATGGTGATATTAATTCAATACCTAAATTCGATAAAAATGATATAGAATATCTTTATTGGACTGCTGGGGCATACGGAGGTGCTATAAAATCAAGTAGAGGGAACCCCGAATGGGTAATTTTGTTGCCAAGAGTGGGAAAATTATTAGAAGCAGCACTTAGTATTGATCCAGATTGGAATAAGGGCTCTCTATATGTTGGAATGATTTCCTATACTATGATACGACATGACGCACCAATTGATAAAGAATCAATTGCAACTAATTATTTTAATAAAGCTGTCAAGCTATCAAATAATTTAGATGCTAGCCCTTATATTTCATTAGCAGAAAACGTATGTATTCCAAATCAAGATAGGAATAACTTTATAAATTTATTATACAAAGCTTTAAATATTGATATGGATGCTGAACCTGATTTACGTTTGACGAATTATATAAACCAAAAAAGAGCGCAATGGTTACTTAATAATATTGATGAATTTTTTTATTAGGGATAAAATGATTAGAAAATCTATAGTTTCACTATTAATACTAATTTTTTTGCAGCCAATTTTTGCAAAAAAAATTATTATAAAAATGGCTACTTTGGCACCTGAAGGTACAGAATGGCATGGCCTATTAGTTGATTTGGGTCAAAGATGGCAAAAAGAAACAAATGGTGAAGTCAGACTACGAATATATCCTGGTGGTGTAGTTGGTGATGAAACCGATATGGTCAGGAAAATGCGTATTGGTCAGATTCACGGCGCTGCTATGTCTACTGAGGGTATGTCAGAAATAAACCCTTACTTTACTAGTTTTTATATGCCAATGCTTTATCAATCGTATGATGAAGTAGATTACGTAAGGGAAAAATTAAACGAAGAATTAATAACTAAGACAGAAGAAAATGGTTTTAAGCTTCTCACAATGGTTGATGTGGGATGGGTTTATTGGTTTTCTACTGAACCAGTTCTAATTCCTTCAGATTTAAAAAAATTAAAAATATTTATTTGGGCAGGAGATTATAAATCAACACAATTATATGAAACCCATGGCTATCAACCTATTCCACTAGCCATGACAGATGTACTATCCGGCTTGCAAACCGGCTTGATTTCTGCAATAGGGTTTAATCCAATGTATACTTTAGCTCAGCAATTGTTCGGCATTGCAGATAATATGCTAGATATGAAATGGGGCAATTTAACTGCTGCAATTATTGTTGATATGAAAACTTGGAATAGGATTGATCCAAAATATCAAGAAGTTATGTTAAGTGTCGCTCAAGACATTGGTAAAGGATTTCAAGAGAAAAATCGTTACGAATCTGATAAAGCAATTGGAGTTATGGAAGAATATGGTTTGAAAATTAATCGTCCCAATCCAAGCCAATTTAATGAATGGGAAACTCTGATTGAAAAGATGACACCTGATTTTCGAGGAACAGTAATAGAAGAAAAAGCTTTTGATCGATTAATGGATATAATGAAGGAAATGAAATCCCATTAATCATAAAAATATAGAAAATAATTTTTCAATTATTATCTTTTTATTACTGGTAATATTCCCAGCAATAGAAGTTATTTCACGTTTATTTGGTACGACAGGAATCGTTGCCTCGCCTGTACTCGTTCAACATTTAACTTTATATATAGGTTTTTCTGGCGCGATTATTGCCTCTAGAAGAAATAAACTATTATCTTTATCTAACTCTCTTTTATTTAATAATGAGGACCAAATAGATTGGTCTAATATCATTGCCAAAATAACTACTATTGTTATTGTTACAGTCCTATCATTAGGTGCTTGGAACTTAGTAATGATTGAAATGGAATTTCCTGTTGATATTGCCCCATTTTTGCCTCGGTGGGTCGCATTACTTATTATGCCAGTTGGTTTTGCAACTATATCATTACATATGATTCATAACAGTTATTCTAAATTAAAAAATAGAATAGTTTTATTACTCATAATCACATTGACTATCATTTTATTCCAATGGGAGTTTCTTCGAGATATAAATTTTCTGCCATATTTACTAATTGGTGCGATATTATTTTCTTTATTTAAGGGTGCACCTATTTTTATTGGTCTAGGTGGCCTTGCTTTATTGTTTTTTTGGAGAGACTGGACTCCAATATCTGCAATTTCTGCTGAGACTTACCGTATCGTTGTCTCCCCAACTTTGTCAACAATCCCATTATTCACATTGGCAGGATACATTTTAGCTGAAAGTAAAGCTTCGGAAAGACTAGTTGTTCTATTTCGTGCGCTATTTGGTTGGATCCCCGGAGGCACTCCGATTGTTCTTGTCCTTCTTTGTGGATTTTTTACTGCTCTAACTGGAGGTTCTGGAGTAACAATTTTAGCATTGGGTGGGCTTTTGATGCCTGTTTTAATTAAGGAAGGATATTCAAAAGTATTTTCTTTAGGACTCATAACTGTTGCGGGCTCATTAGGTCTATTATTCCCACCAAGTCTACCACTTATTATTTATGGGGTTACTGCTGGTATATCAATTAAATCCGTTTTTCTAGCTGGAATTGTACCTGGCTTAATTCGAGTAGGTATGATCGGTGGTTGGGCAGTTTGGCAGGGCAAAGTGCAATCTGTAACAAGGCATAATTTCAATATTGGTAAAATCATATCAGCTCTCAAAGATGCGAGATGGGAAGCAATCATACCAGTTTTAGTTTTATTTGGCATTTTTGGTGGATACACTACGTTAGTAGAAACAGCAGCAATAATATCAATCTATGTTTTTGTTGTAGAGTTTTTTATTTACAAGGATCTAAAATATAATGACTTGCAAAAAATAATATTAGATTGTTCCACTCTTATAGGTGGAGTGCTGATTATACTTGGAGTTGCAATGGGACTTACAAGTTATCTCGTCGATGCACAAATTCCCATGCATTTACTTGAATGGGTGAAGTCGACAATATCATCAAAGTTTATATTTTTACTAATGTTAAATATTTTTCTTCTTGCTGTAGGTTGCTTGATGGATATTTTTTCTGCAATCATCATTGTTGTACCATTAATTACTCCTTTAGGGGCGTATTTTGGAATTGATCCGATACATCTAGCTATAATATTTATTGCAAATCTTGAATTAGGATTTTTAACTCCACCTGTCGGCATGAATCTTTTCTTATCGTCTTATCGATTTGAGGAACCAATGTCTAATATTTATAAGTCTACTTTGCCATTCTTTTTGGTCATGCTATTGAGCGTTATTGCTATTACTTATATACCAATTTTATCAACTTGGGTCATCAAATAATAAAATTTCTTAATTCTTGCCTACATTCCATATAAAAGGGTAATTTTACTTAAATAACAGGAGTGCACATAAAACATCGCTAACGGTTGAATCGTTTCTTACTATAATTAATTTAGAATCCCATATATGGGAAAGGATCATTTATGAAACGGATATTTTCAATTGTGATGGCGCTCCTGCTCATTAGCAGCTTGCCACTCAATGCACAAGGTGAAGCTGGTTCCATTTTTCTCTTAATATCACCCGGCGCTCGAGCTGGAGGTATGGGTGAAGCTCAAGTGGCCGTGGCCAATGATGCTTACGCAAGTTATTGGAATCCTGCTGGATTAGCCTTTCAAGAAGGTTCAGAATTAGCGATAATGCATGTTAATTGGCTGCCAAACTTGGCAGACGACATGTACTATGAATTTCTTGGCTTTCGCAAACAATTCCCCACTTTAGGTACCCTTGGTGGTCATTTAATATATTTGAACCTTGGTGAACAAGTCAGGATGGATGAGTACGCTCAGTATCAGGGGAAATTTACTTCCTATATGATGGCTGCTGCTGTTTCTTACAGCTCAAAGTTGTCCTCTTCTTCATCTTTTGGCTTGAATGCAAAAATTTCCTACCAACATCTGGTTGAGTTAGGAACAGGTTCTGAAAAAGGTAAGGGAACTTCTACAGATTTTGGATTTGATCTAGGATATATGAAGAAAGGTTGGTTGACACCAAATTTAGATCTAGGTATTACAATGACTAATATTGGTCCAAAAGTTTCTTTCATTGACCCTGATCAAGCAGATCCTCAACCTACTAACTTAACTTTTGGTTTTGCATACGAAGCATTCAAGAATGATAATAATAGCTTCACACTTGTTTATGATATAGATAAGCTACTTGTGGCATCATATCCAGATATGGACTGGGATGGCGATGGTTTGATTGGAGGTTTTGATAGTAACGGTAAAGAAAGTGTAAAGAACAATAATTACAATACTAATGGAAAATTAGAAATCGCCCATAAAGATCCACTTTATAAAGCAATATTTACATCGTGGGTAGATGACTGGATTTTAGGTGGAGATATTGATCGTGCTCCCGCTGGAGAAGATGCGGATAGGAAAATTGGCGGATGGGAATGGGTTGGCGATGCTAATGGCAATGGCAAACCTGATTCTGAGGAGATGTTAAATACGGCCAGTGAATATGGTGCAAAATTTGGTGATAATAATTGGGGGATTTATAATGAATGGGGACAAAAAGAAGTTGGATCTGCTGACGATCGCTCAATCCAAGATGAATTAGATAAATTAGTCCATAATTTTGGAATGGAGTATTGGTATTCATCTTATTTTGCCTTAAGAGGAGGGTATTACTTTGACAAAACCGGAAAAATATCAAACCCAACCTTTGGTGTAGGATTAAGATTCTCTAATTATGGATTTGATTTTGGTTATACATCAGGAGAGCCGGGGCATCCACTGACAAATACGATGCGTTTCTCCATGAATGTTATTTTTTAGAACAAATTTAACATGTTACGAATTTTGTTCTGCAGATGGGTAATAGCCTCTCTGATTTTTTTGTATTCACCTTTAATTAGTCAATTAACCGGTGAATTAAAAATAGCTTTTATTAGAGTTTCATTTCCTCCAGGAGAATTTCCGGGGTTCACTGGTAACGGAAATTTTCTTTATGATGAAAATAAAATTTGTGATTCTTATACTATCGATTCACCACCTCATGATGCAAATTATTTTCGATCTCATATAGACGCAGTCAATAATTATTACCGTACCGTTTCTTATGGAAAATTTGGATTAGATGTTGTTGGATCCAAAATTTTTCCTAATAATAATAGATCAAGCTATGAATTAGGGAAATTAATGAATTATTACCATGAATTAGGCAAAGAGAATGATCATGAAAAACGTCTATCTGAATTGTTTAGAGATGCATTGACAGTCTCTTATTCTAAAGATAGCATTAATTTTTCAAATTTTGATATTATTTCTATCATTCATGCGGGAGTAGGTCAAGATTTTAATTTACCTTTCCTAGATCCTACACCAGAAGATATACCATCAACGTTCGTTGATAAAGATATGATTAACAAACATCTAGGTGGACCAATTCAAATTGGAAATTATATAGTGAATAGTGGCATTATCTTACCTGAATCACAAAATTATCCTCTAATGGACAGCAATATAAATAAGGTTTTATCTGACCCTTGTGATGTTCAATATAGCATAACTGGGACTTGGGCCTTGATGATCGGTTTTGCGGCTGGATTACCGCCTTTATGGGATGTAGAATCAGGACAATCGGGTGCAGGTGTATTCTCTTTAATGGATCTTGGTGCAAATAATGGACGAGGTATTATTCCAGCACCTCCAGATGCTTGGACAAGAATTTATGCTGGATGGGAAGAACCAGTAGAAATTCAATTATTCAATAAAGTGGAACTGAAGAGTAATCAGTCAAATCAAATTGGGAAACTTTATATTAATCAAAATGAATATTTTCTGATTGAGAATAGAAATAATTGGTTTCGTGAAAATGTAAGCATTGATTCGGCACGATATAATGTTTGGGAAAAAACAGATAATTATCCTCCTTACTTAAATATTCTTATTGACTCAGCTGGTATCGGATTTAACGAATATGGCGTTATAACTGAAGTTGGTAATTACAACTTAGGTTTGCCTGCTTCGGGACTATTAATCTGGCATATAGATGAAAAGAAGATATCTGAAGGAATTGATTCTTATTCAATAAATGCAAATCGGAATAATCGTGGCATAGATCTTGAAGAAGCAGATGGAGCTCAAGATATTGGATACTTATCTAATTTATTGACAGATCCATCTTCCGGTTATTGGGGAGATATGTGGTTTTTGGAAAATAGAGAATACTTTAGAGCCAATTCAGATGGGAGTATGATGTTTTCATCATTCACATTTCCTAATACAAAATCAAATAATGATGCTAACTCAGGAATTGTAATTGATGATATATCACGATCTTCTAGATCGATGACTTTTAAAGTTACTTCTAACTACGATATATCATCTATTAACGATATAAATAAATCTATACTTTTTCAATGGGATGTTGATAACGATGGAGATTTAGATTTTATTGGAGAAGGCGACGAGCTTTGGTGGAGTGATAATCTTGATAATTTTAAATCAATAAATAATATTGATGGAAAATTAATAGAAGTAATTGTAGCTCAAAATTCTGATACTTTATCGATTGTTATGTTAAAGAAAAAAAATAATCAAAATATTATTGAATGGATTGAATTTGATTCTTCCACCGGAGACTTTTTATCTAAATGGAAAAATGAAAGAAATAATTCCAGCCAGATACAATTGATTAAGGCAGATGGTAATAATGGAACAATATGGCTTATTGAGGATAATGACCATTTAATTATCGATAAAAATGGCATCGTTGCAATTGAAATAAGCCAGTCAGATTATCCTTATAAATCATCAAATAATTTATCAGCTATTTTATGGCCTGATCGAATTGAAACAATTGATCTAATGGAATATTATGGAAACTATGAATCAATTTCACTTATTGATTTAGAAAATGATGGATTTGTAGAAATTATTGCTTTAGATGCGATGGGAGATATTTATGCATTTGATAATAACTTTTTATTGAAAAGTGGCTTTCCAGTTAAATCAAATGCCATCGGTCCTATTCTAGCAATGGATTTATTAGGTGATGATTCACCTGAATTGATTCACCAGGATAAGCTTGGAATAATTCAAATTTTAGATAATGAGGGAAATAAAATAGATCAAATTGCTACATCGTCACAATTGAAAGGCTTGGGTGTTTATGAAGGAAGGCATGCTATTATTACAACTAATGATTTAATATTATTTAAAAATGATCTTAATGGATTTACAAATGAATGGAATTATAGATTTTCTACAGTTGATTATTCTCGTTATTTGATTGCAAGGAGTTCTGGAAAACCCTCGTTTATTATTGATCAACATCAAACGTATGCTTATCCTAATCCGAGCTATAATGAAAATGTAATTTTTAGAATTCATATCGGTCTGGCAGAAAATCTAAATATTGAAATATTCGATATTGCAGGTTATTTGATTGAATCTTTTTCTGTTGACATTTCTTCGTCATCCAATTTTATAAAAGAAGTTCACTGGG
>Ga0208639_1002563_pt1 | contig 10504 bp, 8 predicted proteins | sample ETNtaG_33_FD_185772 | JGI IMG/M metagenome (GOLD analysis project Ga0208639, IMG submission 185772) | Marine microbial and viral communities from oxygen minimum zone, Eastern Pacific Ocean - ETNP201310SV76 (SPAdes) (version 2) | ecosystem: Environmental > Aquatic > Marine > Oceanic ...
AACAAATACTAAAAATAATTAGACAGGATTTAAATGGCGCAGAAAAATTAAAAATTCTTGTACAAAAAAAGAGGAAATTACATCCAGATCCAAATCTGTTAAAGGATTTTAGCAAATGTATCGATGCAAAAGCCCAAGAATTAAATATTCCATCAGATGTTCTTGCTTCGAAAAAAGACTGCTTGTCCTTGTTACAAGACACCAATAACTCGAGATTACTAAATGGTTGGCGAAAAAAAGTTATTGGAGAAAAACTGGTAAAACTTCTAAGTAATGACTAAATTTGTATACCGATTGCTTGGATTAATTGTTTATTTACGATTTCAATCTCACTATTCCCATCAACGACCTTAAGGAGTCCATTTAATTTATAATAATCAATTAACGGTTCAGTTTGCTCTTTATACACATTGATTCTATTAGTGATCGATTCCAAATTATCATCAGCTCTTTGAATTAATTCACCTCCTGTTTGAAGACATTGATCAATTTCAGATTGTTTAGAAAAATATATATTGATGGTTTTGCCTGTTTTGGAGCACATCCGACGTCCAGAAAGCCTCTTGATTAAGGTATCTGAGTCTACGTCAATTAGCACCGTATAATCGAGTGGCAAATCTAAATCAGTCAGTAATTCCTCCAAGGATTTTGCTTGACTAAGGTTCCTAGGATAACCATCCAGCACAAAACTGTTCTGGTTGGAGTCACTAGACAATGATATTTTTATTAAATCTAATACGATTTCATCAGAAACCAGATCACCTACAGCCATAATTGCCTTTGCTTTTTTCCCTATTTTGGTTCCATCAGTAATGGCTTGTCTCAACAAATTTCCAGTTGAAATTTGCAGCAGTTCAAAATCAAAAGTTAATTTCTCCGCTTGGGTTCCTTTACCTGACCCGGGAGCTCCTAATAAAATTATTCTCATAAAATCATCCCAATGATTCTCTGTAGCAATATAGTGTTAATAGAATGAATCTATCGCTATCATATATAAACAAGAAAGATATGGAAAAGAAAATGACCAATAAAAATGTATTCTACGCACAATCTGGAGGTGTCACAGCCGTCATTAATGCTAGTGCCTGTGGAGTCATAGAGACCGCTAGAAAATATAAAACAAAGATAGGGAAAGTCTATGCAGGAAAAAATGGAATCCTTGGTGCATTGAAAGAAGAATTAATTGATACCAGTCTTGAAAGCGATCAGGAAATAGCCTCTCTTAAATACACCCCTGGAGGCGCCTTTGGAACTGCTCGTTACAAGTTAAAAGGGTTTGAAGAAAACCAAAAAGAATATGAAAGACTAATAGAAGTATTTAAGATTCACAATATTGGTTACTTCTTTTATAACGGTGGTGGTGATTCAATGGACACCGCACTAAAAGTTTCTCAAATGGGAGAAAAAATGAATTTCCCAGTAGCATCCATTGGTATACCAAAAACAGTTGATAACGATTTACCAATAACAGACACTTGTCCTGGATTTGGTTCCGTTGCCAAATATATTGCCGTGTCAACTCATGAAGCCAGCTTGGACGTTTCATCAATGGCAGAGACATCAACAAAAGTTTTTATTCTTGAAGTCATGGGCAGACACGCAGGATGGATAGCTGCCGCCTCAGGGTTAATAGCTAATAATAAAAATGAACCACCACATATCATTCTATTTCCTGAAGTGCCTTTTAATCGTAAAGATTTTCTAAGAAATGTAGAAAAATCAGTCAACAAAAACGGCTATTGCGTTATCGTTGCCAGTGAAGGTACAAGGTATAAGAATGGACAGTTCTTGGCAGATGCGGGAACAAGAGATTCCTTTGGGCATAAACAATTGGGAGGGGTAGCTCCAGAACTAGCTTCAATGATAAAGAAAGACTTAGGATATAAATACCACTATGCAATAGCTGACTATCTTCAAAGATCGGCACGCCATCTTGCTTCAGAAACTGATCTGAAACAAGCATATTCTGTTGGAGAAGCCGCGGTTAAGATGGCTATTAATGGGGAAAAATCATTGATGGTAACCATTGATAGAATTTCAGATAGCCCCTATAAATGGAGAATTGGATCGGCTGATTTATCAAAAGTTGCAAACAATGAAAAAATGATGCCAAAAAAATATATTTCTAAAACCGGCTATGGAATTACTGCCGAATGTAAAGCGTATATGCTGCCATTAATCAAAGGGGAAGCCTATCCACGATATAAAAATGGTTTGCCTGTTTTTGCACACTTAAAAAATAAATTAATTCCAAAAAGGCTTAAGACAAATTTTGTGGTATGATCCTCGAAATTTTTTTAAAAAATAAAATACCAATAAATTTAAGATTCAAGTAAATAGGAGTAAAAAATGAGTGAAACCCAAGTATTGTGGTTGGCATTAACGGCATCTGTAACTGCCATTGTTTGTGGAATCATTTTTGCATTAGATATTCTAAAAAAGTCAGCGGGAAGTGAAAAAATGCAAGAAATTGCTGGAGCAATCCAAGAAGGAGCAACGGCTTATCTTAATAGACAATATTTAACTGTTAGCATTGTTGGAATTCTTATCTACCTGATGCTAGGTTTGAGTGGAATCGGGTGGTTGACAGCAAATGGGTTTCTTGTTGGAGCCATTTTTTCAGGTCTAGCCGGTTATATTGGAATGAATATTTCTGTTAGAGCAAATGTTAGAACTGCTCAAGCAGCTTATTCTGGAATGAATGCCGCTCTTTCAGTGGCATTTCAAGGGGGAGCTGTTACTGGCTTATTAGTAGTTGGTTTGGGTTTACTGGGGATCAGTGGATACTACTTATTTCTCAGATCTTTTTTGAACATTACACCAGATGACAGTTTACATGCATTGATTGGTTTAGCCTTTGGTGGTTCATTGATTTCTATTTTTGCACGTTTGGGTGGTGGTATTTTTACAAAAGGAGCCGATGTAGGTGCAGATTTAGTGGGTAAAATTGAAGCTGGGATTCCAGAAGATGATCCAAGAAATGCAGCTGTGATTGCGGATAATGTTGGAGATAACGTTGGAGATTGTGCTGGAATGGCTGCCGACCTATTTGAAACCTATGCCGTGACAATTATTGCAACGATGTTGCTTGGTGGGTTAATTTTTTCCAATCAAGAAAATGTTAATGATGCCATTTTATACCCATTAGTTCTGGGTTCTGTATCAATTGTTGCTTCTGTGATTGGAACGTTCTTTGTTAAAACTAAAGAAGGTGGAAAAGTAATGGGTGCACTTTATAAAGGAGTCATTATTTCAGGTCTGGTTGCAGCAGGAGCTTTTTATCCAGTCACCCAAATGATGAATATGCCACTCGAAATCTGGTATGCAGCCTTGATTGGTCTTGCTCTGACTGCCTTCATAGTTGTGGTAACAGAGTACTATACTGGTACCGACTATAGCCCTGTTAAGAAGATTGCTGAAGCATCAACAACAGGACATGCGACCAATATCATTGCAGGTTTAGGAATCTCTATGAAAGCAACGGCCATACCGGTGCTTGCTGTCTGCCTGAGTATTTGGGGTGCTTATATGCTTTCAGGTTTATACGGCATTGCCATAGCAGCAACATCTATGCTTTCTTTAACTGGAATGATTGTAGCATTAGATGCTTTTGGTCCTATTACAGATAATGCTGGAGGTATCGCTGAAATGGCTGAACTGCCATCAGAGATTAGAAGCATCACTGATCCACTTGATGCTGTAGGAAATACTACAAAAGCGGTTACTAAAGGCTATGCAATTTGCTCTGCTGGCTTAGCTGCATTGGTTCTATTTGCAGACTTTACAAATAACCTTGCAGCTCAAGGAAAACTGGTCAGCTTTAGCTTGGATGACCCTGCAGTCATTATTGGTTTATTTGTTGGGGGCATGGTTCCTTATTTATTCGCTGCCCTGGCAATGGAGGCTGTAGGACGGGCAGCAGGATCTGTGGTCACTGAAGTAAGACGCCAGTTTAAAGAAATCCCAGGAATAATGGATGGCAGCAGCAAGCCAGATTACTCAAAAGCAGTTGATCTTTTAACTAAGTCCGCAATTAAAGAAATGATCGTGCCATCACTCTTACCGGTATTGGTTCCGATAGCTCTTGCCTTAATCATGAACATCATGATGCCAGACGATGGTGGTATTAGAGCACTAGGGGGATTGTTAATAGGAACAATCGTAACGGGCCTCTTCGTTGCAATTTCCATGACCACAGGTGGTGGTGCATGGGACAATGCTAAGAAATATGTTGAAGACGGCCATTTTGGCGGTAAAGGGTCTGAAGCTCATAATGCTTCAATTACGGGAGATACAGTTGGTGACCCATATAAAGATACTGCTGGTCCAGCAATTAACCCTTTGATCAAAATTATTAACATCGTCGCATTATTGATGATTGCAATACTCTAGAATGAACCATGCTATAAGTTACAATTCGTTACACCAATCACTTGTATGTAATAGACGGACTATATAACCTATAGCTTCTCTAAGAATCTGTTCTTATGAAGTTTAAAAGTACTGAAAAAAAATCGATAAAATACCGAAGAAAAATGGACAATAAAATTGCCAAAATAATATCGATAATACTTGTTTTTGCAATACCATTTATTGCCAATGGAGCTACTCTCATGGATATCTATGAAGATGCTTTGATTAACGACCCTCGTTTGAAAGAAGCTTATGCCAACAAAGAGGCAATTATTGAATCTAAACCGCAAGCAAGAAGTTCACTGTTACCTCAAATATCTGCATCTGGAACTTATTCCGATACGAATACTGATGGCAGCAGTACTTTTCAACAAAAAATTGTGGATCCTATTTCTGGTGATTTTGTGGTAATAACCAACACAACTCAATTTGACCAAGAAGCAGACGGCTTGCAATGGGATATCACTTTAAGACAAAACATTATTGATCCTGGTGCATGGATGATGTTAAAAAAAGCAAATAAAATCGTTGCCCAAGCTGAAGCAGATTATTTGGCAGCAGAACAAGATTTAATGTTAAGAGTGTGCAGTGCTTATTTTGATGTCCTGGCTACTCAAGACACACTGGAATCTCAACAAGCCGCTAGAAGGGCAATAGAGAAACAACTCGACCAAGCAAAGAAGAGGTTTGAAGTTGGCTTGATAGCCATTACCGATGTCCAAGAAGCCCAAGCAGCATTCGATCAATCTGTTGCTAATGAGATTTCAGCTAAAAGACAACTTGCAACCGCTAAGGAAATGCTAAGAGAGATCACTGACAGCTACCCTGAGAATCTTTCAAAGCCCTCTGCTGATATGCCTTTGGTCATGCCAAACCCACAAAGTGAAAACGATTGGGTCAACACTGCTCTGCAACAAAATTTGAACCTTCTTTCAGCCCAAGTTGGCGCTGAAATTGCAAGAAGTGAAGTAAACATTCAACGATCTGGTCATTACCCAACTTTAGGTTTGCAAGCATCCAAGAGAGATATAGACAATAATAGTTTACGATCTGACAGTGGAGGACCTTACTCGCCTGCAGACAGTGAAAGTGCAAGTGATGGCATTGGTCTGCAATTGAATATTCCGATTTACAGTGGTGGGCAAACCTCTTCAAGGGTCAGACAAGCAGTTGCTCAGCATAGATCAGCAAAAGAGAAATTGGAAAGAGTGGCTAGAGAAACTACCAGAAAAGCTAGGGACTCCTACTTAGGAATCATCTCAGGTATAGCTACGGTAAAAGCTCTGGAACAATCAGTAAAATCTTCAACCACTGCACTTCAAGCAACTGAGGCAGGATATGAAGTAGGAACGAGAACAACGGTGGACGTTCTAGATGCTCGAAAAAGACTGTTTTCAGCACAAACAAATCTAGCAATCAGTAAATACGATTATTTGAAAACTATGGTTCAACTAAAACAAGCAGCTGGAACTCTCTCCAAAGCAGACTTAACGCAGATTAATAACTGGCTCCAATAAGCTAGTTTTCTAATAACGGCTCGATCATTTTTAGTAGTTTTTCCAGTGATCCTTTATTGGCCTCAATCACACCACTGGCACCTTTAATCATACTTTTCTGCATGTTTTCATCTGAAAGCAAAAGCGATACCAAATCACTTAATTCATCAGAATTGTGAACAATTTTCAAAGCATCATTTGCTAGCAACATGTTTGCAATATCTTCAACTCCAAATAACACTGGTCCCGTGATGACTGGACAATTTAGTGAAGCGGGTTCCAATAAATTATGCCCACCAACATGGAATAAACTACCCCCTACAAATGAAACATTAGATACTGAATAATATATTGGTAGCTCTCCTAAAACATCTGCCAGTAAAACTTGTACATCATCCAGTGTCATCTCATCTTGCTCACTTCTTCTCATGAATGAAAATCCTTTTTTAGCGATTAGATTATTAACTGAATGAAATCGTTCTGGACGTCTTGGTGCAATAATCAACAAGAGATCAGGATAGTTATCTAAAATGCCTCTATGTGCATCAAGAATAACTTCTTCTTCCTTTGAGTGAGTGCTGCCAGCAACCCATATAGGCCTACTGTATGTCAATGATTGCTTAAAAAGATTAGCTCTATCTGTCAAATTTTCAGGTATATGATAATCAAATTTAATATTCCCAGTAACAAATGTTCTAGCCTCATCCGAACCCATTATTAGAAACTTTTTTGCATCCTCTTCAGTCTGTGCACCAACAACAATTCCATGTGAAACCGCTTCTTGAAATAATCCCAAAAGAATTTTATACAGTTTGATTGATTGATCAGAAACGCAGGCACTAGCCAACACCAAAGGAACATCAAAGCGTCCACAATAATGGAATAAATTCGGCCAAAGCTCTGTTTCTATGATGATCAAGATCTCAGGTTTTGCCCATTTGAAAAATCTGATCATAGAATCAGCTAAATCATATGGAAGATAAACATGATAAACCTCGTTACCAAATAATTCTTTTACCAATGATGAACCCGTTGGTGTGTATGTAGTAATCAATAATTTCTTTTCAGGATATTTTCTCTTCAATTCAGTAATGAGTATTGAAGCTGCTTTCACTTCACCATAGGATACTGCGTGCACCCAAACGATGGATTCAGCAAGAGGATTGCCATTAAATCCAAATCGCTCTCCTATCCTTTTAAAATAATCACGATCGCTGAAACCTTTGTAGGCTAGATGAAAAAATATTAGAGGCAGCAGTAGATAGGAAAAAATAACATACAATATCCGTAATAAAGCTCTTATATTCATTTATTGATTGAAAAAATTGGTACAGGAGCTTCTGGGGATACTCTCTTGACCTCTCCTTCCCAATATTGATCCAACATTGCATCGCCTATGACGATTACATTAATTGTAGAAAAATTAGGGAGTTTCATACTATCAAGAATAGCTAATTCATTATTCTTGATCTTATCATAGAGTAATTTTTTAGTGGGTTAAAAACAGTCAGTAAAAAATTAATTCTGCATTAGTTGCATTTTGATTCGCCACAATTAAGGCAGGTCAAACAGCCATCCATCATGACTGTTGCAACGGTATTGCAATGGTTACACATTTGAGCTCCTTCAGGAAAAGATTTTTTTACGAAAGCGTCTTGTTGTCTGTTTCTATTCTCAAATTCTTGTCTTTTTTCATCCAATAGCTTCTTTTGATGTTCATCTAACTTTTCTTCTGTAATCATACCTATGGATTGAAGGTGTTTTTCCACGACAAAACCCAATTCAGCAATAATGGAAGGCATAAAAACTCCTGTTCCTCCGGGTTGCCAATAACCACCTTTTGGATCAAAAACTGCTTTCAACTCTTCCACTAAAAAAGCCACATCTCCGCCTTTTCGAAACACGGATGACATGACCCTTGTGAGTGCAACTATCCATTGATAATGATCTAGGTTTTTTGAATTAATAAAAATTTCATAAGGTCTGTACTTCTCATGCTCCGTGTCTGGATTTAAAACGATATCATTAATTGTAATATACATTGCATGGTCTGATATTGGGGGTTTGATCTTATAAGTTGAGCCTCTGAGCATGCCCGGCCTTTCTAGGCGTTCATGCATTCTAACTACTTTTGATTCCGGTGTTTCTTTCTCCTTTTCTCCTATTGGGTACTCTTCTATTATGTCTTTAGATTGATCAGGAGATTCAGTGAAATCAGCCGAATCAACCTTACAGTCGATAATCTTTTTTTCTATTTTCACCTTCGTCATTAGCAAATCACTTTTATTTTTTTCATTATAGTTTTCCGTAATAACCTTCTTTCAAAGCATCAAAAAGATTGGCTGCGGTGTGCACTTCACCATCGTATTCAATCTCCTCATTGCCTGCCACCTGTACTTCTTTTCCATCATCTAAAACAAAGGTATAAATGGTTCTCTCAAGATCTTTCTCTTTGACTAGCACTCCTTGGAAAGCTTCTGGATTAAAACGGAAAGTTGTGCAGCCTTTTAATCCTTTTTCATGTGCATAAAGATAAATATCCTTAAAATCTTCAAATCTATACTCCGTAGGAACGTTGGCAGTCTTTGAAATTGAAGAATCGATCCATTTTTGTGCTGCGCTTTGAACATCAACGTGTTCTTCGGGGGTAATGTCTTCAGCAGTGATAAAATAATCCGGTAATTTATTATCCGATTCACCATCTGATTCAATATTAATGTGTGGGTTAATCAGTTTTTTATACGACAATAATTCATATGAAAAAACATCAATTTTTTCTTTAGTTTTCTTTTGTTCCCTAATGACATTCCTAAAATAATGATGTGCAAAACTTGGTTCAATGCCATTACTTACATTGTTTCCGATGGATAACGAAATTGTTCCAGTAGGTGCGATGGATGTATGATGTGTAAATCTCGCACCAATTTCCGATAAACTCTCAACTAACTCAGGCTCTATTTCTGCAATTTGTTGCATATAACTACTGTATTTTGCATGCAAAATTCTACCAGGTATCTTATCGCCAATTTTCCAACCATCATCGATCATTTCTGGTTTTTTCTTGAGCATGTCTTTTGTGACGCTAAATTCTTTTAACAAAATAGGAGCAGGACCTTTCTCTTTAGCTAGTTCTAAAGCAATTTTCCAACCCGTCACAGCAAGTTCCCTGCTAACCCGATCTGTAAACTCAAGTGAAGCCTCGCAACCATACTTCATGCCCATCATGGTCATGGTTGATCCCAGTCCTAAGAATCCCATACCATGTCTTCTCTTACTGAGGATTTCATCTCTTTGTTTCTGGATGGGTAAGGAATTAATCTCAACGACATTATCCAACATTCTCGTAAAGATGCTGACAACTTTCCTAAAACTATCCCAGTCAAAAGATGCAGCTTTGCTAAATGGATTTTGAATAAAACGAGTTAGGTTAACTGAACCCAACAAACAAGAACCGTACTCTGGTAAAGGTTGTTCCCCGCATGGATTGGTCGCACGTATATTTTCATCAAACCAGTTATTATTCATTTCATTAACCCTATCTATAAGAATAAATCCTGGTTCTGCATAATCGTATGTTGAGGCCATAATAAGATCCCATAGTTTTCTTGCTTTTATAATTTTATAAACCTTACAAGCTACCAATCCTTCTTCATTGGTTATATAACCTTCGACGCTAGTCCATTGTTTCCAAATAATTTTTTTTGGATCTTCCAGATCAATAGTGGCAGATTCTGGCAAACTTGGATCCAAGGGAAAGACAAGAGGCCAATCTTTGTTTTTTTTCACTGCCTCCATGAAATCATTTGTGATCAATAAAGATAAATTGAACTGCCTCAGTCTGCCGTCCTCTCGTTTTGCTTTAATAAAATCTTCAACATCTGGATGACCAACATCAAAGGTTGCCATTTGAGCTCCCCTTCTCCCTCCTGCAGAAGAAACGGTGAAACACGTTTTGTCATAGATATCCATAAATGATAATGGTCCAGAAGTAAAAGCGCCTGCGCCTGTAACATAAGCACCCTTAGGCCTCAAAGTTGAAAACTCATAACCGATTCCGCAACCCGCTTTTAATGTTAAGCCCGCTTCTGTTACTTTTTCTAATATTCCTATCATTGAATCATGTATTGGACCAGAAACGGTACAGTTGATTGTGGAGGTTGCCGGCTTATGTTTTCCTGCGCCAGCATTGGACATAATTCTTCCAGCAGGAATTGCGCCTGAGCGCAAAGCCCACAAAAACTCTTGTTCCCATTTTTCTTGTTGCTCAGGTTCTTCTACTTTGGATAAAGCTTTAGCAACTCTTTTAAATGTATCGTCCATTACTAGATCTATCGGTTCTCCAGAAAGTCCTTTCAGACGATATTTTTTATCCCATATATCAATAGAAGCAGATTGATATTCGACCTCTAAAGACTCATGGTCTGACTTTTTAGGTGCCGATTTCATTTGTATCTAATGTTCCCCTTATTAGATTGATATTGCGAATTTAGGTCTAAAATCACAAAAAAGTGAAGAAAATACTGCACAAGATATAGTGTTTTGACAATAATAGATTATTGCGCATTTCAGCGTGTTGTCAAGAAATATTTGTTATC
>Ga0208639_1002567_pt1 | contig 10490 bp, 8 predicted proteins | sample ETNtaG_33_FD_185772 | JGI IMG/M metagenome (GOLD analysis project Ga0208639, IMG submission 185772) | Marine microbial and viral communities from oxygen minimum zone, Eastern Pacific Ocean - ETNP201310SV76 (SPAdes) (version 2) | ecosystem: Environmental > Aquatic > Marine > Oceanic ...
ACAACCTGAACCTGTACCAATATCCAAAATATTTATTCTTTTATTTTTAAAAAAATTCACAAGTTTATATATTAAGAGCTCTGTTTCTGGTCTAGGTATAAGTGTTCCATGATTAACTAAAAAATCTATGCTCCAAAATTCTTTTTTTCCAGTAATGTAGGCAATTGGTTCTCTTTTAATTCTTCTCCTAACCGCAATATCATATTTTTCTATAATCTTTTCTGAAATAACTACTTCGTTATTTGTAATTAAAGATTCTCTTTTTACTTTCATAATGTCTGAAAGAATTAATTGAGCATCCAATTCGTGTGAATGAATGTTGTGATTTTTTAAAATTTTTGACGCTTGTTTAACTGCTTTTTCTAATACCATTTTGCTAATTTAAATTAGCTAATTTTATTTCTTGATCATGTATTCTTAAATTTTGACTTAATTCTTCAAAAGCGTCTCCTCTCAAAAATTCTTCAAGTTTATGCAGCGTCATATTTATTCTATGATCAGTTACTCTTCCTTGGGGAAAATTGTATGTTCTGATTCTTTCTGATCTATCACCAGATCCTATTTGGTTTTTTCTATCTCTTGATCGCTCTTTATCTTTTTTCTCTCTTTCCGCATCATAAACTCTTGATCTTAAAATTTTCATACCTTTTGCACGATTCTTATGTTGGGATTTTTCATCTTGATTAGTAACAATAATTCCTGTTGGAATGTGAGTAATTCTTACAGCTGAATCGGTTGTGTTAACACTCTGTCCACCTGCCCCCGTACTTCTAAAAACATCTATCCTTAAATCTTTATCTTCAATTTTAACATCTACTTCTTCAGCTTCTGGTAAAACTACTACTGTAGCAGCTGATGTATGAACCCTTCCTTGGGTTTCTGTGTCTGGCACTCTTTGAACTCTATGCACGCCACTCTCATATTTTAATGATGAATAAATATTTTTACCTATAATTGAAGCTATTACTTCTTTTAATCCTCCAGCATCACTTTTTGAAATACTAATTATTTCTAAATTCCACTTTTTATTATGGCTAACTTTTTCATACATTTTAAACAAGTCAGAAGCAAACAAACTTGCTTCTAACCCACCAGTTCCAGCTCTAATTTCTATTATTGCATTTTTTGCATCTGCCTCATCTTTTGGTAGTAAAAATAATTTTATTTTTTTTTCATTAATTTCGTTTTTTTTAATTAATTCTTCTATTTCTAATTCTGCCATTTCTTTAATTTCTTTGTCATTTTTTGGGTCATTTATAATTTTTTCTAAATCATTTTTATTTTTTTTAAACAAAACATAATCTTTTGCTTCTGCAATTATTTCATTTAAATCAGAATATTCTTTTGATTTTTCAGCAAAAATTTTTTTGTCAACACTTCCTAGAGTAAGTTCTTTTTCAAGAAGAACATGCTTAGAAATCAAATCTTCAACTTTATTTATGGGTAGCATTAATTTTTATTTTCAATGTCTTTAGCTTTTTTTTCAACTAACTCTATTATTTTTAATATAATATTTTTTGATGGTATCTTTTCAGTTTGTATACCTTTTAAATAAAGCATATTGTTGCCTTTGCCGCCGCCTGTTATACCAATATCTGTTAAGGCTGCTTCTCCGGGACCATTAACAACACATCCAATGATAGATAAAGAGATAGGGGTTTTAATATGAGATAATTTTTGCTCTAATATTTTAACAGTATCAATAACGTGAAATGCTTGCCTTGCACATGAAGGGCATGAGATGATTTTCACACCTCTGTTTCTTAAATTTAAAGATTTTAAAATTTCATTACCAATCTTAACTTCTTTTACAGGATCATCTGACAAAGAAATTCTTAAAGTATCTCCTATACCATCCATTAATAGGGCTCCAAGCCCAATTGACGACTTAATGCTACCGCTTACAAAACTTCCAGCCTCTGTAATTCCTATATGCAACGGATAGTCTGATACTTTTGATAGTTGTCTATAGGCACTTATTGATAAAAAAATATCTGAAGACTTAACGCTAATTTTGAAATTGAAAAAATCTTGATCCTCTAAAATTTTAATATTTCTTAAAGCGCTTTCTACCAAAGCTTCAGGACATGGTTCCTTATATTTTTCTAATATATCTTTTTCTAGCGATCCAGCATTAACTCCAATTCTAATTGAACAATCATTGTTTTTAGCAGCACTAAGTACATCATGAATTTTATTTTTATCACCAATATTTCCTGGATTTATTCTCAAACATTTTGCACCATTTTCTGCTGCTTCAATTGCTCTTTTATAATGAAAATGAATGTCCGCAATAATCGGAACTTCTACATTTTTTACTATTTCTCTTAATGACTTGGAAGACTCTTCGTCTGGACAAGAAACTCTAACTAGATCGGCACCTTCCTCATAAATTTCATTTATTTGATTTATAGTAGCTTCAACGTTAGTGGTTAAAGTATTGGTCATAGATTGTACAGAAATTGGATTGTCACCACCAATTTTAACTTTTCCAATATTTATAACTTTGGTTTTCCTCCGATTTATATCTCTAAATGGTCTAAGACTCATTTTAATTATCTAATTTGAATTCTTTGTGTAATTCAGAAACAGCTTTCTTAATGTTTTTATTGCTAATTAGCACAGAAATTTTTATTTCTGAGGTTGATATTACCATAATATTTATATTTTTTTTAGCTAAAGCCTGAAACATCCTATGTGTAATTCCTGGTGTAGTTACCATTCCAACACCAATTATAGAAACTTTAGACACATTTTTATCTATAATTAAGTTTCTATATTTTATTTTGTTGTTTTGTTTTAAAAGTTTTGAGGTTTTTAACAAATCCTCCGATTTGATAGTAAATGTTAAGTCAGTTTCTTTTCCATCAGCCGATATATTTTGAACGACCATGTCTACATTAATAGAATTTTCAGATAAGGGCTTAAATATTTTAGCTGCTATTCCCGGTTTATCTTTAATTCCAACAAGAGTTACCTTTGCGTCATTTTTAGTAGCAGATATCCCTCTAATTACTTTATTATTAAATATATTTTTTCTCCTTGTTATTAAAGTTCCTTGTTTGTTAATAAATGAAGATCTTACATCAACATCGATTCTATTTAATCTGGCATCTTGTACTGAGTGTGGTTGCATAACTTTTGCTCCCGTTGATGCCATTTCTAACATTTCTTCATAAGAAATTACTTTTATTTTTTTTGCTTTTTTAAATATATGCGGGTCGGTTGTCATTACGCCAATTACATCAGTATAGATTACACATTTTTGTGCTTTGAAAAACTTTGCACACATAATTGCGCTATCATCAGACCCCCCTCTTCCAAGAGTTGTTATTCTATTATCATGATTTATTCCCTGAAAACCTGTTATTATTGGTATCCCGCCAGACTTTAAAAATTTGATAATTTTATTTTGATTTATTTTTGATATACGTGAAGATCCATATGGACCTTCAGTAACAATTGGAATTTGCCAACTTAGCCAAGATTGAGACTTATAACCCAGATGCCTCAAGCGACCAGCTATTAGCGCACAGGCCATTTGCTCTCCTGTCGAAACTAGAACATCATATTCACTTTTATCAAAATTATTACTTATATCTTTTGATTTTTTTATTAAATCATTAGTTACACCGCTCATTGCTGAGGAAATAACAATTACTTTAAATCTTTTTTTCAAATAGCTGACTATAATACTGGCTACTTTTTTTATTCTCAGTACGCTTCTTACAGAAGTTCCGCCAAATTTTAATACTACAATTTTCATTGATATTAATTTTTAAATTAATTTAATTTATGTTGATAAAATACATCTTAATTGTAATGTCAACTCTCATTCGAATATGATTACAATTAACAAAAAAGAGATAGAAAAATTTTCAAAAATTGCAAATGAATGGTGGAATCCTGAAGGAAAATTTATGCCATTGCACAAATTTAATCCTGTTAGAATTAAATATATTAAAGATAATATTATAAAAAATCTTAAAATTAGTTCAAAATCATTTCCTTTAAAAAACATTAATATTTTAGATATCGGATGCGGAGGTGGTCTTTTATCTGAACCGATATGTAGACTTGGAGCAAATGTAACAGCTATTGATGCATCTTTAAAAAATATAGAGGTGGCAAAATATCATTCTAAAAAAAATAAATTAAATATTAATTACATGTGTAGTTCTCCAGATAAACTTAAAATAAAAAAAAAATTTGATGTAGTTTTAAATATGGAAATTGTTGAACATGTTGAAGATATTAATTTATTTTTAAAAAAAAGTTCACAGTTATTAAAAAAAAATGGATTAATGTTTGTTGCTACATTAAATAAAACTTTAAAATCTTATATATTTGCAATTGTAGGTGCGGAATACATTTTAAGATGGTTACCAATAGGAACGCATGATTGGGATAAATTTGTAACTCCTCATAATTTAATTCAATTTTCTAAAAAAAATAATCTCAAATTAGACAAGTTGGATGGTATAAAATTTAATTTATTCACAGACAAATGGCAAATAAGCGAGGATAAATCTATAAATTATATTTGTATATTCAAAAAAATTTAGTTTTCCCTATCGTCAACCCAAGGTATAATTTCTGTTTCAATTCCCTCTTCCTTGAGTTCTTTTATTTCTTTTGTTGAGGCATTTCCATAAATACCTTTTTTTCTTTTTTTATTGTTATAATGAACTGATCTTGCCTCGTAAACAAAATTTTCTCCAACATAATCAAAATTATTTTTTATAAATTTTTTATATTCTTTTAATTTTTTTTTTACTTCTATAAATTTTTTATCACTAGTTTTATTATTAAGTACACTCGGTGCCATTAAAGATTTATCAATATTTAATGAATTGCATGATGAACAATTTAAATATTTTAATATTTTTAATTTTTCAAATTCCTTTGATGAAGCAAACCAACTATCAAATTGGTAAGAACAATCTTTGCAAGTCAGTTTATACTTAATCATAATAAATATTTAGTAATTCAAACATAATATTCAATAGTATTTAGGTTCGATAATCTGCATTAATCTCAATATATTTTTTAGTCAAATCCATTGTGTAAGCAGTAAAATTCATTTTTCCAATATTTAAATTTACACTAATATCTATTTTTTCACATTTCATATACTCAGCAACGTCATTTTCTTTATATGAGTTTGATAATTTTCCATTTTCAACTATTTTTAACTTTCCAAAATTTATTGAAATTTTATTTGGATTAAAATTTACATTTGCTTTACCTATAGCCATTATAATTCTTCCCCAATTAGGATCTTCACCTGCTATTGCAGTTTTGACCAAGGGAGAGTTTGCTATTGAAAAAGATATCTTTTTAGCATCTATCTCTTTTTTGCTATTAATAACATTTACAGTAATAAATTTAGATGCGCCTTCGCCATCAGCAACGACTCTTTTTGCAAGATTTAATAAAACATTCATTAAAGACTTGTTAAATTTGCTTAACTTAGGATTATCAATACTATTTATTTCTACGTTTGATGCCTCGCCTGTTGCAAAAATAGAAACCATATCGTTCGTGCTTGTATCTCCATCACAAGAAATCGCATTAAATGTGTTTGAAATATTTTTTTTTAATAATTTTTTAAGAATGTTTGAAGAAATTGATGCATCAGTAAAAACAAATCCCAAAGTTGTTGCCATATTAGGAAAAATCATTCCTGAACCTTTTGCAATTCCATAAATTTTAACTAATTTTTTTCCAATATAACATTCTTCCATTGCAAGTTTTGGTTTTAGATCCGTTGTTAAAATTCCCATTGCAGCCTTCATCCAAATATATTTATTTTGATTGTATTTAACTTTTTCTATTAAGTCAGGAATGCTTGCTTGAATTTTTTTTGTTGGAAAAGATTCGCCAATTGTCCCTGTACAAGCAAAAAGTAAATCTGATGGACTAATTTTTTTGGGGTTTTTTTCAGATAATTCCTCCTTTTCAGATAATTTTTCAGATAAATCATCTGCTAATAATTTTAATCCTCTTAAACCTTTCTTTCCGGTAAAAGCATTAGCATTTCTTGTATTTACTAATAGTGCTTTAATTTTTTTAGCTTTGATTTTTAGATTCCATTTAATATTTTCAGAGATAAGTTTTGATTGAGTGTACAAAGAGGCATGATTTGCACCATTTCTAAAGTAAAACATAACCAAATCATCTCTTTTATAATCATATAAGTTTGCACTGGTAGTTGAAATTGCAAGTCCATCTATATGATCTAAATCTTGAAAATCACCTATTTTAGAGTTTTTATTTGTTGAGTTTATAAAACTACTTAAGTTCATGCTCATACTATTTAAAAAATTAATTTAGTTACTATATTAAACTGTATATTTAATTTATATACCAATAAAATTATTAAATGCTTAACCCTTTAAACCTAATTTCAAGATTTATTAAATCAAGCAATCAAAGAGAGCTAGATAAAATTCAAAAAATCGTTGAAAAAATCAATGCTTTAGAAAATGAAATATCAAAGTTAGAAGACCTTGATTTCCCAAAAAAAACTGAAGAATTTATTGAAAAAATTCAAAATGGAGTGACTCTAAATGAAATACTACCTAAAGCATTTGCTCTTGTAAGAGAGGCTTCCAAAAGAATTAATAATCAAGAAAGACACTTTGACGTTCAAATTTTAGGTGGGGTAGTGCTCCATGAAAATAAAATTGCAGAAATGAAAACTGGCGAAGGAAAAACTTTAACAATCACTCTTGCTGCATATCTAAATGCGTTAACAAAAAAAGGTGTTCATATAGTTACTGTAAATGACTATCTGGCTAAAAGAGACAGTGAAAACATGGGTAAAATTTATAAATTTTTAGGACTTTCAGTTGGTTATATTAACAACGGCCAATCCGATGGTGAAAGAAAGAAAAATTATAATTGTGACATTACTTATGCAACTAATAGTGAATTGGGATTTGACTATTTAAGAGACAATATGAAATTTGCCTCAGAATCTATGGTTCAAAGAGGTCATAATTATGCGATTGTTGATGAAATAGATTCTTGTTTAATTGACGAAGCAAGAACTCCTTTAATAATATCTGGAGCAGTCGAAGATAAAACTAGTCAATATCTTGCAATAGATAAATTAGTTAGAGGCTTAGAATCTAGTGATATTGAAATTGATGAAAAAGATAAGAATATATTATTAACAAATAGAGGAATAGATAGTGTAGAAAAAATATTTTCTAATGCTGGAATTTTAAAAAATAATAACTTTTATGATCCAATAAATATCAATTTGGTTCATCATGTAAATCAAGCTTTGCGAGCTAATCATTTATTTGAAAGTGGTAGAGATTATATTGTAAAAGATGGTCAAATAATAATCATTGATGAACAAACAGGAAGGCAATTGCCCGGTAGAAGGTTTGGTGATGGGCTACACCAAAGCATAGAAGCAAAAGAAAAAGTTGAAGTTCAGGCTGAAAATCAAACTATGGCATCAATTACTTATCAAAATTATTTTAAATTATATTCAAAACTTGCTGGCTGCACAGGAACAGCTGTAACGGAGTCTGAAGAATTTTTTGAAATTTATAACCTTCCAGTAATTGTAATTCCAACAAACAAAAAAATGATAAGAAAAGACTGGAATGACCAAATTTTTAGATCCACTATTGAAAAGGATGAAGCAATAGTTAAAAAAATAATTGAACAACATAATGAAGGACAGCCAATATTAATTTTTACTGCTAGCATAAATAAATCTGAACACTACTCGCAACTACTTAAACAAAAAGGAATTAATCATATAGTTTTAAATGCTAAAAATCATGAAAGAGAAGCTGAAATTATAGCAAATGCAGGAAAAAAAAGTTCAGTAATTATAACAACAAGTATTTCTGGACGAGGAGTAGATATAAAATTAGGTGGTAAAACTAATGAAGAACAAAACCAATATAAACAAGAAATTAAATCTCTAGGCGGATTATTTGTCGTAGGAACTGAAAGAATGGAAAGTAGACGAGTAGATAATCAAGCACGAGGGCGTTCTGGAAGACAAGGAGATGAAGGAAATTCAATATTCTATGTTAGTTTAGAAGATGATCTAATGAGAATATTTGGCTCTGAGTCTATGAATAACATTCTTCAAAAACTTGGCTTAAAAGACGGCGAAAGCATAGACCACCCTTGGATCAATAAAGCTCTAGAAAGAGCTCAACAAAAAGTAGAGGCAAGAAATTTTGACATAAGGAAAACTTTGTTAAAATTTGATAACGTTCTGAATGATCAAAGACATGTAATTTTTAGCCAAAGAAATAATATTATAAATGGCAAAAAAGCTTTTAATTATGCCGATGATTTTTTAGATGAAATAATTTCACATCTATTAGAACTAAAGAATAAATATTTATCAAATCCTAAAAATAGTGAATTCACAAATCAAGTAAAATCAATAATAGGTAAATCTTTCAACGATGATGAGACAAATAATATTTTAGAAATTAAAGACCAAGAATTTAAAAATAAAATAAAAGATAAATTTAAAGAAAAAAGAGAGAAAAGAGAAAAATTTTTAGGTGAAGATGAGGCAGAACAAGTTGAAAAAAGAATTTTTTTACAGTTAATAGATCAAAACTGGAAATCACATATTCAATATCTTGAGCAACTTAGAGGTGTAATTGGACTTAGATCTTATGGTCAAAGAGATCCATTAATTGAATATAAAAAAGAAGCTTTTTCATTATTTGAAAATTTATTGAATAAATTAAAAACTGATTTTATAACAATATTATTAAATCTAGTAGTTGTTGAACAGCCTCAACCCACAAACTCATCTAGTAAAACCTTTTCATCAAATCCTAAATGTCTTCTATTAATAAAGAAAGGTCAAAAGATATCTAGAAATGAAAAATGCTCTGCTACCGGAAAAAAATTTAAACAATGCTGTGGTGCCTTATAATAGATAGGTAGCTAGCGCTAAAATAAAAATTCCAATAAGAAGTAAAACGTATTTTTTATTATTATCCAATTTATTTTTTATTTTATTCAATAAGGATACTTTCATAGACAAATTATCAGAAAACACTGAATAACTTGTAAATCCTTTATTTCTACCTATTGATAAAAATTTATCTTTTCTTTGCATCAAAATTTCATCCTTATTCATATTTTCAAAAATTTCTAAATTTTTCCTTATAGAATTTCTAACATTATCTAGAATTAAATCTCTATCTCTATGAGCTCCACCAGTTGGTTCTGAAATAACTTCATCAATAATTTGTAAATCCAAAAGATCTTTAGAAGATAATTTCATAGCCGTAGATGCTTCCAATGTTTTTTTTGGATCTCTCCATAAAATAGTTGCACATCCTTCCGGAGAAATTACAGAATAGATTGCATTTTCTAACATTAGAACTTTATTAGAAGAAGCAAGAGCAATTGCGCCCCCAGATCCACCCTCTCCAATAATTACCGAAATAGTTGGAACAGTTAATTCCATGCAGCATTCTATTGATTTTGCAATAGCCTCTGCCTGACCTCTTTCTTCGGCACCAACGCCGGGATACGCACCAGGTGTATCTATGAAAGAAACAACTGGGATTTTAAATTTATTTGCAAGTTTCATCAGTCGAATTGTTTTTCGATAACCTTCTGGCTTCATCATTCCAAAATTTCTTTCAATTCTTGATTCCAAATCTTCACCTTTTTCTTGTCCAATAACTAATACAGATTTTTTTTCAAATTTTCCAAATCCAGCTAATACAGATTTATCTTCTCCATAAAACCTATCTCCAGAGAGAGAAATAAAATCTTCAAATAAATTTTCAATAAAAAATTTCGCTTTGGGTCTATCTTCATGTCTTGCAACGAGAGCTGTTTGCCAAGAATCTAAATTAGAATAAATGCTTTGTAACTTACTATCTATTTCATTTTGTAATTTAGAAATTTTGCTTGTGTCTACTTCTGATAAGCCACCTTGATTATATGGATCTTTCAGCTGATCTAGTTCCGATTCTAGGTTTTTAATATCCGTTTCAAAATTAAGATAGTTTTTCATCTAAAAAGATATTTATTATAATTAAAAAAGGCAATAAAGTGTCCTAAATAATTATTTTTTTTATTATTGGGAGAGACTACTAAGTATCGTAGCGCCGAAGGAGCAACCACCCCGGAAACTCTCAGGCAAAAGGACCGTGCATATTAACTCTGGAAAGAGAATTATTCTCGCCGAAGGAGCAAAACTCTCAGGCAAATAGACAGAGGGGGCAAAGAGTTAATGTATGAAAGAAAAATATATAATAATTAAAGATCTCTCTATTTCAGAAAAATTACTAAATTTTGTAAATAATGAACTATTGCCTGGAACCAAAGTAAATAAAGAAAATTTTTGGGACGGATTTAATAAATATGTTCACGAACTAGTGCCTAGAAATAAAACACTCTTAGAAACCAGAGAAAAATTACAAAAAACAATAGATGATTGGCATAAAGATAGTAAAGGTGAAAAATTTGAT
>Ga0208639_1002569_pt1 | contig 10485 bp, 10 predicted proteins | sample ETNtaG_33_FD_185772 | JGI IMG/M metagenome (GOLD analysis project Ga0208639, IMG submission 185772) | Marine microbial and viral communities from oxygen minimum zone, Eastern Pacific Ocean - ETNP201310SV76 (SPAdes) (version 2) | ecosystem: Environmental > Aquatic > Marine > Oceanic ...
ACGAAGAAGGGGGCATCGGGTTTTTTGGATTGAGCGCTCAAGAAGTTTCTACAGTTAGTGAAGGTGGTTCGGCGTATCCCATTTCGAAAAAATGTCAAACCGCCAGAAGGTCACGGATTATCCGGACTTCAAAAACAAAATGCGCCCAGAGAAGACCTACAAGCTCTTTCAAAGATGCCTTTATTCTAATACAACTGCATCTAGAAAGATATTTTTCTCTTGGTCTAAGACCCCTTGGGAGTGCGGCGAGTGGGCGGTTTGAAATCTACCAAGGGTTTTTGTGGCGGTAGGGGATAGTTGCTTTTTTCGAAAGTATGGATGAGCCCAGCCCGCGAGAGCGGCCAGATGCCTTTAACCTCGTTATCGGGTGTGTCTCCTTTAAATATCAAATATCCGTACCTTCCGTAGTGAGGCAGTTTGCGGATTAGTCCGGGAATGCTTGCCCCCGATGAGGTAACGAGCCATGTGCTCCAACCATCCTTACTGCCAGGCCGGTTGAGGGTAAATACGAAGCTGTGATTCTCCCATGGGTACTGTTTGCCATTCAGAGTCACTCCCTGTTCGTCGACCTTCACGCCATATCGGTCGAGCTGTGGTTTGAGTTGCTTGGCGAAAGTATTGTTGCGTCCGAAAACCCAGACGCTGCCTGCGGGAACGGGGGTGAGCATATTGTCCCTGAGAAGAGGTTTCTTGCCGGATGTGTCTTCCACTGACTGTGCGAACTGATGATAGCCCATGAGCACGTCGGAAAACTCTTCCTCTGAGGGGAGGACCGATGTCTGTGTTTTCGACCCGTAGGTTTGCCCTATGCTCGGCGGCACTTCGCCGGGGTTGAGCCGACGGAATACCTCGTGGTAAGGGTCAAGGACCACGTTGACCGGCTTGCCAGGCAGGGAAAGGTGGAACGTCTGTTTCTTATCCATCAGGGTCAGGTTTCCCAACCGAGGTTTTTCAACTTCTTTCAGCCATACGGCGATAGGGATATCCATTTTAAAAATGGGGCCGGGCTGTGCTTGCCGGATTTTGAGTTGAAGCAGGTACTCGTCGTCCTGCTTGCGGTATGAAGCCGGTAAAAGTTCCAGTTGTGGCGCTCCCGCTCTTTTGATCCACTGGTCAAAAAATACCTCTAAGTTGCGTTTGCCTACGCGCTCGAAAGAATCTTGCAATTCCTTGAACCCGGCAAAGCGGAACCGGTTTTGATTATAAAAATCACGCAGCGCTTCGAGGAAGATTTCGTTGCCTACCTCATGCCTGAGCATGTGCAGGACCATAAGCGTCTTTCCATAACCCACTGCCTGCGAAGCCATGCTGTCGCGCCCCTTGAACTCTGCCAGTGGAAAATCGTTTGTTTCGTTGACGTAGCTTGCGAACTTCATCAATTCCTGAAACCGGTAGCGGTCACCTTTACCCCTCAACTCAGGCAGGAGATGGTCGGCAAGATAAGTGGTTAGCCCCTCAGCCCAGTTTCCGAAGTCTGGATCGATGTAGACCCCGTTGCCCCACCAGTTATGCAGGATTTCGTGAGGAAACGAAGTGTGAAGGATAAAAGGGAAACGAATGACGCGTGAACCCAGCAGGGTGAACGACGGCATTCCATAGCCAGTCTGTCGCGAGTTTTCCACCACCGCAAATTTTTTATACGGGTAAGGACCCAGCAGGCGAGAGTAAAAATCGATATAGGCCCGCGCCGCTTCGATATAACGGTCGGCGAGGGCTTTGTCATCTCCACGCAGATAGACATGGAGAAAAATTTCTCCGTGGCGCTCGCTAAACTCATGGTACCGATCAGCAACGAGAAAGATCTCCTCCTGCGGATTTGTTTCACTCCAAATGACTTCGTGGTGTTTGCCCTTCAAGTCCTCGCTGATTTTTTCTCCTTGGCTCACGGATCTCCATTCGGCGGGTGTTTTTACAGTCATTTGAAACGTGATCCGTTCCTTCGCTGTCCCCTGCGCTGTGGTTTGCGGATAAAAATGGTCTACGCCGGAAAGGAGAAGCGTTTCTGTTGTTTTGTCGCTAGAGACTGGGAGAGGACTTGAATAAACAAACGTTAGTTTCAACGGGTTGGGCCAGACCTTTCCCGGCGGCCGAGAAATATCGATGCGGAGGAATGCACCACCCAAATTCTCCTGGTTTTTTGAGCGTGTTTGAGTGACTTCGCTGTCTCCACCAGAAACATCGACTTGGTCAATACGCGAGTTTATGTGCAGGTGGAAGCTTAGAACTTGTGGTGTGGATTCGTTCGTTGGCACCATCACCACGTCATGGAATCGGGCGGAAGATTCTGCCGGGTCAAGTGTCGCGGTCAGCTTGTGATGGATCGGGGCCTGCAGGGCAAACGTAGGGGAGAGCATAACGACCCAAAGATAAAGAAAGATTCCGGTTGAAAGAAGCCTAGGAAGGATATGCACTTGTTATAACCCTCTTCACCCAGCCTGCCTATTTCTAACGAACATGGTAGGCATTGCTAATTTACCCCCTACCCTTGGAGACCGGGTTCGTTCTGGGCTTGGTTACCCCACAACAGCGTCCACGCCACGGTGGGTTTCGCCGACGATGCGGATCACCACGCGGTTCGGAATGCACGCGGCCAGTCGATCGGCGTAACGGATATAGCCCGATTTAATACACACCTTATTTTTGCATGGGGAACGGACGATGCGGGCCTGTCCTTTTTTGACCTCCACTTCGGTTTCGCCCAGCGGACCTTTTACGTGCGTGATCTGGTCCCTATCGAGAGAGAGGCGTGTGACCTCTTTTTGGTTTACCTCGACGACAACCCAATTACCCTTGCCAAAAACTGTTCCCCAGTTGGCAATAAATACTACGTTAAGAACGAGCAGCGCCACGATAAGAATTTTGTCTCCTAAAGTGAAACGCATGATTTTAAAATTTACTCCAGACAAACTGTTAAAACACTTTTAGTTTTTCGAGTTTTGTGAGTTTCTTGGATTCGCGTAGGACCTGTTTTGTGTCATCTGATTTGATCCGGTTGCCGCCAAGGTGCAGGTAAGTCAACTGTGCCAGGGTATCCGAACCGGCGATGGCCAGCGCTCCCTCGTCGCCTACCCGGTTATCCACCAGGTTGAGAGAGGTGACCTGGGTTAAAACAGGAGATGCGGCCAGTGCCTCAGCTCCCTGTGCCATAATGCCATTGTGTTCCAGGTTGAGGGTTTTTACTTCGGAGAATAGGCCGCTTTCCGCAATGATTTCTGCGCCCTCGTCCCCGAGATTGTTCGAGCCTAGGTGCAGATATTCTATTTTGGGTAATAGAGCAGACCCAGCGAGAATTTTAATTCCTTCAGGCCCCAAGTTGTTGTGGGTGATGATGAGAGTGTGGATGCTTCTTAACGGTTCGAAACCGGCGACCAGTTTCGCCAGTTCGATCCCGTGTTCTCGTGTGACCTCGGCGCTCTGGATGAAGGCAAAAGCGTCCTGAATTTTTAGGACCTTCTGATCCTTGATATTTTCGTAAACGATTTTCTGGTACGGGGTCAGGTCCTCTAGAGTTTTTCCATACTGCCTTCCGTCGTTGACCAGTTCTTCCCAGTTCTTAAACTTCTTAGTCATGTGCTATCGTTTCAATCTTTTTTCTCTTGCACACCCTGCGGCATTTCCCATCTCGCATGCCTTGTGATAGAACCGGATGGCCTTTGATTGCCGGCCTTCCTTGTAGTTAAGGGTTCCCAAGTTGTAGCAGGACGGGTCTTCTCCCGCATCGCAGGCTTTGGTGAACATTTTTTTTGCTTTTTTCCACTGCGAACTGGAGTGTGTACCTTGCATGAATAATAAAATACCCCCGTTGGTACACCCGGTCATATAATTTCCATCGCAGGCCTTTGTGTAAAATTCGACCGCTGTCTTGTTGTCCCGTTCGACGACCCGGTAGCGCTCGCCCATCCTGAAACACGCCGTGGCATTGTTCTCTTCACACAGGGCCCTCATTTTTGCGGTCTGGGGATCATCGCCCGCCCAGGCAAAACTGGAGACGGATGCACACGCCCCCATCATTATGACAAGCAATATTGATTTCTTCACAACTGGATCCTTTCCTTTAAGGTTGGGCCACCAGCGTTATTTTTCAACTCTCGCGGCGGTAGAGTATATCATGGCAAAACAAGTGAGGGGGGCGTGCCTGGAAAAGACTAAGTGAAATCAATGAGTTTCGCTTGTATCAGACTTCGTGTTATTTTAATCTTCAAGGAATCAGGCCTGCCGGCTAGCTTCAGGCGTAAGAGCAAGAGTTGGTGGGCTGATTGGGCACCGGGGTTTAGATTGATGAATATTGTTCTGATAGGCTATCGTGGTACAGGCAAGTCGGTCCTTTCTCGTCTACTGGCCAAACAGCTCAAGCGCGAGCGATACGGTCTCGACGAATGGATCGTTCAGGAGGCGGGGAAACCGGTTCCTGAAATTGTCAAGCTGTGGGGCTGGGGGCGGTTCCGCGAAATTGAACGCGAGGTGGTTAAGAAAGTTTCCGCCCGGGCGCGGGATTCGGTTATCGACTGCGGAGGGGGGATAGTCCTCGATATGCGTAATGTGGCCGACCTCAAGCGCCATGGCAGGATTGTCCTTTTGACCGCTGAAACGGAGAAGATTTTGCGGCGGATCGGGCACGACACAAACCGTCCGCCTCTGAAAGAAGGCTTAAGCTTCGAGGAAGAGCAACGCCAGATTCTGGCCGACCGAGAACCGAAATACCGTGCCGCCGCCGATTGCGTCTTCGATACGACGGATATCACACCCCAGGAAACAGCGAAGACGGTGTTGGGGCATTTTAAAAAAGAAGGTTGGCTCTGATCATAGATGAGCTCTTTTCCAAGCTGAATTGGTAAATATGGGCGGGCACTCCAGCAAACTTCCTGGTCGAAAAAAAATCCTAGAGCATTTCGACGAACGCGACCCGGTCATGGCCGGAATCATTCGGCAAACCGGTCCATTTCAGCTCAAGCGCAACCAGAACTATTTTGTGGTGTTATGTAAGGCCATCCTTGCCCAGCAGATATCTACTGCTGCGGCCCATGCAATCACGGTCCGCTTTCACGCGCTTTTCGACAACCATTCCCCAATTCCCGAGCGGGTGCTGAAATTACCCGACCAGATTCTCCGGGAAGTTGGGCTTTCCCGGCAGAAAACGGCGTACCTTAAAGATTTGAGCCGTCATTTTCTGGGGCGGACCATTCGGCCGCACCGACTACATTATCTGGACAATGAGGAGATCGTTGAGCAGTTGACAGCAGTGCACGGTATCGGGCGCTGGACCGCCGAAATGTTTCTTATTTTTTCGCTCAATCGACTCGATGTGTTACCGATCGGTGACCTTGGGTTGCAACTGGCACTTAAAAAAATATACGGGATGCGAAAATTACCGACAGCCAGGCGTATGCACGCCTTGGGGAAAAAATGGCATCCGATGGAGACTGTTGCCACTTGGTATGCGTGGCGTACGCAGGATGAAGAAATTATCGCCTATTGATGGTTGCTTGATAAGGAGAGCATTATGAACTTTGTCAGTGAAGAAATAGAGGGCTACGCTTTTGATCATACCCAGTCCGAGTGTGACCTGCTTTGGCGCCTGGAGATAGAGACGTATGACCGGTTGGAAATTCCGCACATGCTCACCGGGCGCATCGAGGGACGCCTTCTAAAAATGCTGGCCCAACTTGTGGAAGCGCGGCGCATCGTTGAGGTCGGTACCTTTGGCGGATACAGCGCGCTTTCCATGGCCGAGGCCCTGCCGGAAGACGGGTATCTCATCACCTGTGAGATGGACCCTGTTGCGATTCGTTTTGCCAGACGGTTTTTCGAGGAAAGTCCGCATGGGAAAAAGATTGTTCTGAAGGAAGGGCCTGCGCTTGATACCCTGAAAACCCTGTCCGGTTCTTTCGATATGGCCTTCATCGATGCCGACAAGGAAAACTATCTAAATTATTATGAAACCCTGCTGCCTCTCATGCGTCCCGGCGGCCTGATTGTGGTAGACAATGTTTTGTGGGGCGGGCGTGTGCTGGACCCCCAAGACGTCTCCGATCACGCCATCCACCGGTTCAATGAAAAGATCAAGGACGATCACCGTGTGGAAAAAGTGATGTTGACCCTACGCGACGGCGTCTCCCTTCTCCGCAAGCGGTGAGGGGTCTCTGGGAGGTCTGGAAAGTAGTTGAAGGGGAACGAACCAGTGTGTTAGTTTAACGCATACTCAGAGAACCGTCTTACGGTAAGTGATGGCCTTTTTCCATCATACTTGACCCTTTTTGCGGAACTTGATATGGCAGAAACACTGGGAAGTCTGATCGACAAGCTCTCCATCAAAAACCTGCGTCATTGGCACCTGGATGAAGCTATTCAGGGAAAGGAAGCTTCTGATCCACAAACTGAGGAGCTCAAAGCCAAACTAGACCTTGTCGATCGCCAACGTCAGGACCTTCTAAGCGAGGTCGACGCCTTTTTGGCCGCCGCTCTGGCTGGCGAAGTAAAGGTTCGCGACGAGAAAGTAAAGCTCTACAAGAATCTCAATGTTGCTTCTTCCGAGAGCCTGGCCAAATTGGGAGATGCCGTGAGTGGACTGGCTATGCGCAATATCCAACTCTGGCATTTGGAGGATGAAGTGCGGCGGACAGACCTGCCGGATGCTGAGATCGTCCGAGTTAAACGTAATATCGATAAGGTTAACCAGGAACGCAACGACCACATGGACAAGGTGGATGAGATTCTGGAAAAAGCGACGAACCAGGAAAATGAGAATGCTTGATTTATGGGTGCAAAAAAAGTTAACGGTTAGGTGATTTTTTAAATTATTTCCGGAAGGTATATTTTCTTAATCAATTTTTTATGGAGTAAAAGGGATGTCAGAACAACCAAATATTATTTATACGAAAGTAGATGAAGCGCCTGAGCTTGCCAGCGGATCTTTTCTTCCAATCGTACAATCTTTTACGCAGGTTGCGGGTGTTCCAGTTGGCACGAAGGATATTTCACTTGCGGGTAGAATCATTGCGCAATTCCCGGACAGACTTAAACCGGAACAACAGCAACCGGATGACTTGGCTTTGCTGGGTGAAATGGTACTTAACCCGGAGGCCAATATCATCAAACTGCCCAATATCAGTGCTTCCATTCCCCAAATACAGGCTGCAGTTGCAGAGTTGCAGTCTCAGGGCTATGACCTTCCAGACTTGCCCGAAGACCCCAAGGATGACGAGGGGAAGGAAATAAAAGCCAAATATGACAAGGTCAAGGGAAGCGCAGTCAACCCTGTTTTAAGGCAAGGAAATTCAGATCGCAGGGCCGCAACTTCAGTCAAGAATTACGCGAAAAGTAATCCACACAAAATGGGTAAGTGGTCACAGGATTCTAAAACGAATGTGGCATGTATGAAGGGTGGAGATTTTTCTGCTAATGAGAAATCTGCAACCATTACTGAGCAATCGGCCGGAAACGGTAAGATTGAATTTGTTGACGTGGATGGGAAAACCACCGTTCTGAAAGAAAAAATCGCCCTTGAAAAGGGTGATGTTTTCGATGCGACTATGATGAGCCGCAGCGCTTTACGACAATTTATTAAGAAGCAAATAGCAGAAGCAAAAAATCAGGGTGTTTTGTTGTCTTTGCACATGAAGGCCACCATGATGAAAGTCTCAGACCCAATTATCTTTGGTCATGGCGTTACCGTTTACTTTGCAGATGTTTTTGAGAAACACGGGAAGGTGTTCGAAGAATTAGGTGTTAACCCTAATAACGGTTTAGGCGACGTCTATGCAAAGATAAAGAGTTTGTCGGCAGCGCAGCAGGAAGAAATCGAAGCTGATATTCAAGCCTGCATTAAGAATGGGCCTGATCTTGCGATGGTGGATTCTGACAAAGGTATCACGAACTTACATGTTCCGAGTGATATCATCATCGATGCTTCTATGGCGGCTATGATTCGTGTCTCTGGGAAAATGTGGGGGCCTGATGGTGCCGAACATGACACATTGGCCATGATACCTGACAGCAGTTATGCAGGTATTTACCAGGCAACCATAGATTTTTGCAGAGAGTACGGTGCATTTGATCCCGTAACCATGGGCACGGTTCCCAATGTCGGCCTGATGGCAAAAAAAGCAGAGGAGTACGGGTCCCACGACAAGACATTCGAGGCCCCTGGAAAAGGTTCTATCCGTGTTATTGATGGGGGCGGAAAGGTTTTGCATCAACACGATGTGGAAGAAGGCGATATATTCCGCGCGTGTCAGGTAAAGGACATAGCGATAAGAGATTGGGTTAAACTGGCTGTTACTAGAGCTAGGGCATCCTCAACGCCCGTTGTCTTCTGGCTGGATCATAACAGAGGGCATGACGCCCAGCTTATTGAAAAAGTAAATCTTTATTTGCGGGATCACGATACTGATGGTCTGGATATGCTGATCATGGTTCCTTTGGAGGCAATGAAGCATACGCTGGACCGTGCAAAATCTGGTCTAGATACAATTTCAGCCACAGGGAATGTTCTACGTGATTATCTGACCGACCTGTTCCCCATCTTGGAACTTGGGACAAGTGCAAAAATGCTGTCCATCGTTCCACTCATTAACGGTGGCGGTCTTTTTGAGACCGGGGCAGGGGGGTCGGCGCCCAAACATGTCCAGCAGTTTTTGAAAGAAGGGCATTTAAGGTGGGAGTCTCTTGGTGAATTTTTAGCTCTTTCGGAATCGTTGGCGCATTTTAGCAGGGCGAATAAAAATGCGAAGGCTCAGGTGCTGGCTGATACGCTTGATCGGGCCACCGGTAAATTGATGGAGAACAAGAAGTCTCCAGGGCGCGAACTCGGTCAGTTGGATAATGGGGGAACCCATGTTTACGAAGCACTTTATTGGGCGCAAGAACTGGCCGCGCAAAATGATGACCAGGCTCTAAAAGAATGTTTTGCTCCTGTCGCGAAAGAACTTGAGGAAAAATTAGATGTTATTCTTGAAGAGCTGAACTCCATTAAGGGAAAGCCTGTTGATATTGGTGGCTATTACCACCCAGACCCGGAGAAGGTTGGTGCGGCGAAGCGTCCTAGTGCAACATTCAATAAAATAATGGATAGCCTGGCCTAACCACTTTTGAGGTGAGGGTTGTAGACTGTAGAACAAATGTCCATCCGCTGTTCATTTAGCGGGTGGACATTTTACGTTGAGCAACAGGAGATTGGATACTCTAATAGCCCATGACAGTCATCAACGTCAGTCCAAGTATAAAACCAATAGGCAGGGTAGTAACCCAAGCTAAAAGAATATGGGATAAAATTTTGAGGTTAATTTTTTTGTTAGCAGCTCCAATCCCAAATATAGATCCGCAAGAAACATGAGTTGTTGAAACAGGCACTCCAATTCTGGTGGCCCCAAAAACCATTATTCCTGTAACTAAATTAGCTGTAAATGCCTGGCCGGGGTTCATTTCGGTCACTTTCCTGCCCATTGTTACTGCGATCCTTTTGGAGTGTATAAGCCCACCAGTAACCATAGCAATACCGACTATAAGAATTGATAAGTTCAAATCGAACCTTGATCCAATCAGTAGAAGCGCCACAATTTTTGGCGTATCGTTTAATCCCCTTGAGAAACAAACGAGCCCACTACTTAGATAGTGCAGGCCGTCTAAAAGACTGCGGGCTGAAACGCCAGCGACCTGTCCCGAGTACGATGAGCGGCAATAAGCCTGGTTGGCAATTACTGCCTCGGGAAAAGTAATAGATTCGGGAGAATTGCTTATAAACTCTTCTTTTGTTACAGCGTGGCTTGGGGCGGTCGTAATAACTTTTTTTCCGATACAGAAGCACGTTTCCTGCTCGATTTTTAATTTTTTTCTTAAATTTTTAAACAGGGGGTAAATGGTAAAGGCAAGCGCGAGTGAGAGTAGTGGTCCGGCTACCAGCGGCAAAAAGTAAGCCCTTGAAAGGGTTTCCCAATGGATTCCAGTTTCAGAGGCAATCCACCCCGCTCCCGCCAACGCTCCGATAAGCGCATGGGTTGTTGAAACTGGAAGGCTTAGAAAGGTGGCTAGCATGACTGTAAGGGCAGCGCCAATTCCAACAGCAAGTGGAAAATTTTGCATCTGGATTATATTTTCAGGAACAAGCCCTTTGCCTTTAAATACAATTATCAACTCACTGGCCAAATAGAGCGTCATTAGGCTTCCAAGAGCTGTGGTCAGAGTTGCCCAGATCAGGGCTCTTTTGTAATTTGTAGTGTTACTGCCATACAGTGTTGCGACGCCTTTGAAATTATCATTTGCCCCATTTGCGTAGGCTAAAAATAGAGCTGCCAGAAATATGAAGGCTAAAAAAACAGTTTCCACTTTCTTAATCCTTTATTAGCACTACCCCACCTTTGGGATTATATAACGATTTAGAGGTCGCTGTTTGAGTTGGGTCGTTTGATTAATAGAATCCTTACACTACCGTGGGGTAAGGAATTAGGAAGGGGCTTCGTCGCTAGAGCCTATCGTGAGCCAAGCCGAGGG
>Ga0208639_1002584_pt1 | contig 10462 bp, 8 predicted proteins | sample ETNtaG_33_FD_185772 | JGI IMG/M metagenome (GOLD analysis project Ga0208639, IMG submission 185772) | Marine microbial and viral communities from oxygen minimum zone, Eastern Pacific Ocean - ETNP201310SV76 (SPAdes) (version 2) | ecosystem: Environmental > Aquatic > Marine > Oceanic ...
TGTTCAGGTCTGCGGCATTAGCAGCCATAGGGGCCATCAAGCCCAAGGCAGCAGGTGCCACCAGCAATTGCTGGAAGAGTTTCATTGGTTCCTCACACAAAAAGGACGCTATGCGTCTGTTTAATTTTGCTAATTAATCATTCATTAACAACGTTCCCTTGTGACAGATTCATCGATGGACGGTATCAATCGGCATTATGCATTGCTGGCGTCCAGCGCATCCATCAAGCCCTCGCAAAGGCTGATGCAACTTTCACTCACTCTCTTCTGGGATAGGTTCAGCTGCGATCAATAGATAGAAGGATATGAATTTCTATTGAAACGAGACACTTGATTTGATATTGCTCATCGGGATTACCCCTGCCATGAAAGCCTGCAAGCTTTAGCCGATGCTCTCGTCATCAGCTGAAAACCACTCTTCCATTCGCAAAGCACCTCTTATTGGCTTACTGCTGCTGTGGCTGGTGGCATGCGTGCTTGCCCTGATTGGGCTAGGAGCTCTACCGCTGCGTGATTTTGATGAAGGCACCGTAGCCAGAGTGGCCTTTGAATTGAGCCAAAAACAGGGTCTCGATGCTCTACTGCCGACCTTATGGGATTCGCCCTACCTCAATAAACCACCAGGCCTGCATTGGCTAATTGCTGCTGGAATTCAACTAAGCAACAATGCAAGGTCATCTTTACCTGAGATTCCGTCAAACACTCTGGTGAGACTGGTTCCAGCTTTGCTCTCGACACTAGTTGTGCCATTAGGGGGGCTCGTTCAATGGCGTATACGACCAAATGATCGCACTGCTTCTCTTTCCACAGCTGCCATTCTGCTGTCGTTGATGCCTATAGCGCGGCATGGTCGCCTCGCCATGCTCGATGGTTCTCAACTCAGTGCGATGGCCTTGTTGTGGTTTCTGCTTTTGAGCATCGATCGCAGCCCCATGGACCGATGGCGAGCACTTGGAGCAGGACTCATCAGCAGTTTCATGCTTCTTCTCAAAGCCCCTCTTCTGCTGCCAGCAGCATCGGCGGCATTGATTTGCATCCTTTGGGGAAGCGAATTAAGACGATGGTGGCGCTGGCCACTAGCGGCTTGGTTGGGAGCAGGGCTGATCCCTGGCCTGGCCTGGCACCTCTGGCATGGCCTAAATAGGGGGGCCGGCGCACTTTGGCTATGGGGAGGCGATGGTGCAGGACGAGTGCTCTTTGATGCTGGAGAAGGTAGTGAGCTCGGCTGGAGAGTTCCAGTAATTGAAATACTCGAAGGAGGCTGGCCGTGGCTCGTGCTATGGCCCTTCGCCATTGCTTGGGCTTGGCGCGAACGACAAAGTCGATGGGGCAAATGGGCACTGGGAACACAGGCCGTACTAGCCATGACGATCCTGCCGCTCAAGACTCAGCTTCCCTGGTATAGCCACCCCCTTTGGCTGCCATTTGCGCTGCTCTGTGGTGCACCGTTGGCCTGGTTGATTCACAGAAGTGATTTGGCACGACCTCCTGGTACAAAATTTTTAAAACGTGTTCCCTTCTTCTGGCTGACCCTAGGGATCACTTTTGTTCTATTAGGTCTAATCGGCACATCTGGACTAGTAAGAAGTTTGCATCCCTACAGCGCTATGGCACTTGCTGCTGGGACTGGCTGGAGCATTGGAGGATGGCTGCTGCTGCGCTCCACCAAAGTCCATCGTGCATGGGGAACAATCAGCCTGGTAGCCGGTAGTGTCACAGCACTATTTCTACTAATGGGATCGTCTCTCTGGCTCTGGGAACTCAATGAGAACTGGCCGGTGCATCCGGCAGCCCAACTTGCTACACAAGCGAAGGGAGCAAAAGTAGTGATAGCGGGAAATGATGAACGCCCCAGTCTCAACTGGTATGCAAATCAACGCATCCAGGCCTTAGATGCTTTCCCCGAAGCGAAATGGATCCTTACGCGCAACCCCAAGCAGATCAGCAAAATGGCTCAAACCCGCAATTGCAAGGTTATTGACAACAAGGAGCAGTGGATACTGCTCTTCTGTGACCAGCAAAGCCGATAACTTTCCAGAACCCAGGGAAGCCGATGCCTGCAACGCACTCTGCAGAGAGAACAAAGCGAGAACACCTATCGGTGGTTCTGCCGACTTACAACGAACGTGACAACATCCTGCCGCTGCTTAAGGAACTACTTGCTCTAGCGCAGCCCTACGAGCTTGAACTTCTTGTGGTTGATGATGATTCAAGCGACGGCACTGCTGAACTCGTTCGGGAGCTGGCACACCTTGATCCACGCGTCCGCCTAATCCGTCGACTTGGCCGCTACGGGCTCGCCAGCGCCATTAAAGAAGGATTACTCGCTGCCACTGGCGACCTAGCGGCTGTAATGGATAGTGATGGGCAACATGAACCTGCGGCAGTCCTCGAAGCCGTGGACAAACTCAGGCAGAACCAACTCGATCTCGTTGCCGGAAGCCGCTTCCTGAGCGGTGCCGTGATTAAAGGCTTGAGCCAACGCCGCACCGGAGGATCATCTTTAGCTAATCGCTTCGCCCGTTTCAGCCTTCCAAACAGCTATAGCCATCTCACTGATTACATGAGTGGATGTCTGGTCTTGAATCTCCAGAGTTGCCTTCCATACGTTTATCAAGTTGACGTCAACGGCTTCAAGTTCCTCTACGAATTACTCGCCGTCAGTAGGGGGCGCCTGAGAGTTGAAGAGGTCCCGCTGATATTCCAACCACGCAACAAGGGCAATTCAAAACTCGACCTTGCTGTGCTTTGGGATTTTCTGATTTCGCTGTTACACAGCCTCAGCTTGCGACTGCTGCCCCGGCGAGCAATCAGTTTTGCTCTGGTTGGTGCCAGTGGCGTCATGGTGCAGCTAATTACCACCGCAATCTTGATGGGTCTAGGCCAACTTCAATTCGAAGAAGCCCTGCCTGCTGCCGTCGTCACAGCAGCAACATCGAATTATCTAATCAACAACGCTCTCACCTTTCGCGCCCAGCGCCTTCGCGGTCTCAACCTTTTAAGGGGTCTTGTGAAATTCCTTCTCGTAGCGTCGCTGCCAGTGTTGGCCAACGTGGGCTTGGCAACCACTTTCTACAAGTTCGTGGCACCCAATACCCTCGGGGCGCAAATGGCAGGGATTCTCGTGGTGTTTGTCTGGAACTATGCCGCCTCCTCACGCTTCGTCTGGAACACCCCTTGATTGAGAACAGTTAGTGATGGCGATACCTGCTGCCCGCTGGGCACAAAAAAACTGGTTCCCCGTGGTTTTAGGCCTGATCCTGCGCTTGATCCAAGTGCAGGCTCCCATCCTCGGCGTACATAGCTGGCGCCAGGCGGATACAGCCGCTATGGCAAGACACTTTGCCCTAGAAGGCACGCCGATTTGGTTACCGCAAATTGATTGGAGTGGAGCCAGCCCTGGATATGTGGAATGCGAGTTCCCGTTATATCCCTATCTGCTTGGCCAGCTCTACAAGCTAATAGGACTACACGAATGGTTAGGACGGGGCCTTTCGGTTTTATGTAGCGCCCTAACCATCGTGTTAATCATCCGCATTGGCCAACTACTGCTTGATCCAATCAGCGCTTGGTGGGGAGGTTTGTTCTTTGCTGTGCTGCCACTCGGGGTTTACTACGGCCGCACATTGCAAGCAGAAGCTCTCATGCTCCTACTAGCAGTAGTGAGTATCGAGCGTCTGCTTGTCTGGAAACAGCGGCATTCTCGCTGGGCTCTGCTCACAAGCTGGCTGGCATTTTGCCTTGCTTGTTTAATCAAAGTACTTCCCCTGATCTGGCTCGGCATACCCCTTTTAATGGTGCAACTGCAGCCCCAAGCAATTGGGCCGGCACTTTCACTTGGAAAGTTGATCCAAGGTTTAAGGAAACTTGCTCGGTCGCCTGGGCCTTGGCTCTATGCAGGTAGCTCAATAGTGATTGGAGCTCTGTGGTTTGGCTATGCATATCAAGTTGGTCAAAGTAGCGACTTCAGCTTCGGCTTCTGGGGCAATAACTCCGATCGCAGCAGCCTGAGTCTGCTGCTAGATATAAATCTCTGGCTAAACCTTTTACTGCGAATCAGCAAACATCTTGCTGTGCTTGGGGTACCAATCGTGATTTTTGGGCTGTGGGAATCTCGCCGAGATGCAGGTGGTCAAATTCTGGCAGCAGGCCTACTCAGCATGGGAGCCTGCACAGCAGTTTTCTTAAGAGCAAGCTCCATTCATGAGTACTACCAACTGCCCCTATTGATTTTTCTCTGCCCATTAATGGGAAGGGGCTGGCAATCTTTAACACACCTAATTAAATCCAAAAAGCTGAATTACCCATGGCTAAACAACTTCTATCTGGCACTAATTGTTGCCATCAGCCTAGTTGTACTCAATTTTGATTACTGGGCGATCGAGCGACAACAGGCAGAAATCTGGATGCCATTAGCCCAAAGCATCCGCAAAGAAGTACCAAGCAAGGCTCGGATCGTGAGCGTGACTGGCAGTGATCCCAGTTTGCTGAACCTTGCACGGCGTCAAGGATGGCTCACCACTGCCAAAAGTATTAATCAAGCAAAACTACAAGCCTGGGAAACTCAAGGCGCTACCCATCTAGTGGGCAGCTTGAACTGGGAAGAAAGCTTTAATCCCCTAAGTAAGGGTAGTGCAAGAAATAATCTGCAGGCTCTTTTATGTGAGCAGCCAAACTCCACTTACTGCCCACAGATACCGCATCAAACCTATCTAGTACCAATCAAAGAATTGATCCGATAGCTCATCAACACCGCCAACGTGCTGTCTGACCAGAGGCGAAAGCCTATGAGATGCTCACCAACATCTTGAGCATTTCTGCTTGAACACCAAGGCCTGCCCACCCCGCCGCCTGAGCCTCACCTGCCTGGCAATCTTCCTGCTGCTTTGGGCCGCCGCCGCAACACGTCATGCTCTGCTTCAGAGCAATGCTTACGATCTTGGCCTGTTCGACCAGTGGATCTGGTTGGCCAGCCAAGGGTTGCCGCCCTATTCCTCAATGGAAGGGGTTCATCTACTTGCTGATCACGGCGCCTGGGCTCTCTACCTGGCAGCACTGCCATATCAATTACATGCCAGCGTTCAATGGCTACTCGCCAGCCAGGCGGCTGGACTAAGCCTGGCTGCAATACCACTTTGGCTGGTGGGCCGCCAAGCAGGCCTTACCCCAAAGCTGTGCTGGCTGATCTGCGCTCTTTGGTGGCTGCAGCCAGTGGTGTTCAACGCCAATCTGTTCGACTTCCACCCCGAGGTATGGGTGATGCCAGCTCTAGCTGGTTGCTACTGGGCCAGTAGGGCAGAGAAAGCCTGGCTATGGTTTGGCTTGCTGCTGTTATTGCTTGGCTGCCGTGATGGGCTTGTGCTTGTGGTAGCAGGGCTGGGCTTGGAGCAAGCCTTGCGCAAGCGCTGGATCTGGGCCGGTGCTGCCATTGGACTGGCCTTGGGCTGGTTGGCCATGCTCAATCACTGGCTATATCCCTGGCTAAAAGGCAGTAATGGAGGTCCTAAGGCTGCAGGTGCCCTTTTCTCCTACCTGGGCAACAGCTTCGATGAGGTTCTTTTCAATCTCATCACGAAGCCTCAGCTACTAATCGAGCATGTGGATTGGATCGGTGGACTGGTGTATCTACTGTTAATTAGCGTTGCCGTCGCTCCATTCTGGCGCCGAGTCTCCATACCAGTTCTCGTAGGAGGGCTACCGCTGGTAATGGTGAATCTCTTATCGGAAGAGTCACCCCAACGCACACTGATCCATCACTACAGCCTGCCAATTGCGGTGATAGCTGTTGTGGCTGCCATCGATGGCCTGGCCCTACGCCCACATCAAGCGGTTCCCTGGCGCTTATTGACCTGGAGCACCATCTGCTGGGCACTCCTTGCTAAGCCCTGGTTTTTCAGTGGTCCTTATCTGGCAAGACTAGATGCACTCGCGCCAAGCCATGAAGCAATCGCAAGCATTCCTAGAACTAGCCGCCTAGCTACCACTAGCTATCTTGCACCTCATCTGAGCCAACGCATAGCGATTAGCTTTCCGCGCAGCAAAGGCAAGGCCTTAGATCTAGAGAACTTTGATGTACTGCTTCTCAACCCAAAAGATCCAGGTTGGGGTTCAAACAGAAAGCGTCAACAGAACCTATTGAGCCAAGCCAAACAAGCTGACTGGCAATGCAAAAGCTGGCAGAACGGCTTGGAACTTTGCGAGCGATCCGAGCATCAATCAATCAAACAACCTTAAAAAGCCAATCGATCAAAAGGCTGAAAAACGATGCCCCCGCCATGCATGCATGACGGGGGCTCTCGCCGGGTCCACTCTGGCGCGGAACCATCTGATCAGGAAACAGGTGTAAAAATCAGCCGGCGTTCTCCGCGATCAGCAGACCCTGAATCGAACAACTGGGACTCATGAGCACCTCCTCCTTTGGGGATAACGGCAAGTCACGAAGCATGCGACCAATGCCCATGCAGACAAAGTCACTTCGCTATTGCCAAAGCAAATCAACGTTAGCCGAATTCAAAAAGAAGACACATCCTTTACTACTTTTCAGGCTCAACAGCTAGCAATGCATCAAGGCAACGCTGTGCATCAGGAGAGGAATCCACGCCATTGCGCAACACCACCAGGCCATCAGCACAATTCACTACCCCGTAACGGCCCTCTTCCATAAGTTCGCTTAGGGCCTTATTGATAGATCGCCAACGAGATGTTTCTTGCCGAAAAAGTGGCATCAACGAACGGTAGTAGCCAGGAAAAGCCAAGACCCACTGAACCGATTCAACTTGACCCTGACGATTGCGATATTCGATGTGTTTTGGGAAACGTAAGGCAACCTCGCGTTCCGCAAGAAGTGGCAGCAATGGAGTATCAGCTGCTATTGAGGCATCTTCTGGCACCAACTCAACTGCATGGTGTGCAATTGCAGCTCGCTTAATCATGGTGACCGGCGAGACATGTACCAATGGACTAAAGCTGTCCGGTACAAGTGCCGAGAACGTGCGATGGGGATTGCTAACCAGTGTCAAGGCCAGACCTAGGGCAATACATCCAGTCCAAAAACGCCGAAACAAAATGCGAGACCAAAAACCTGGATGGGCTTGCCACCAGAGCATTGCGCCCATAAATAACCCTGGGACAAAAGCAAGCACATAGCGCAGTGTTACCGACAACGCACTCATGCCCTGAGACACCAAAGCAATGAATAAAGGCACCGCCACCATCAAGGCCACGTCCAACGAGACAAAAGGGATAAAGGCCAAAGGCAATGCTGGAACCAGCAAAAAGCCCAAAGTCGTTCCAGGCGGAGACAACAAAGCAGCCAGCAACCGAAGCGGATGGGTGACCATCGTCCATAAAAGAGTGAAGGGCCCACCAGAGCGGCCCTGCAATAGATGGCCGAACTTCTCTTGAAGAAAGCGATCCGAAAGAGATGAATCAACCTGAGGTTGAATCCAACCAGTCATCAGAGCCACATAAGCCAATGACATAGCCATGACACTGCAGCCCATAACACGTGCACCAGGTCGGCGAACTGCTGCCCACAATCCAAGTGAAAAAAGGGTGAGTCCTGAGTCTTCACGCACCAACAGCATCAGGAAGCTGCAGAGCATCACCTGTCGCCATCCCTGCTTGAGAAAACCATCAACGACAAGGAAACCCAGCAATGGCAACCAACAGAGGTCGTGAAAATTTTCAACAAGCGGACCAATAACAGTTCCACTCAGGTAGTAAGCCGCGGTCAAACGGATTGCTAGGGGCCTGGGCAATCGAACCGCCGCCATCCGCCACAACACCAAACCAGCTAGAGCCAGCAAACCAACTTGAATCAGCGGCAAGGCCCAACGACCCAAGACTGCTACCAGGGGCGCACCCAGCAGGGTGAGCAAATTGGCGTGCTGGCCAAGATGGAGGTAGTCGACGCTTGGCAATGCGTCTTGATTGGCAACAGCCGACGACAACTCTGATGAAAGGCTGCTTTCAAAAAAATGTCCCCTTGCGGTAGACCAGAGCTCCTGTAAAAAAAGAGCCTGATCGTAAGTAGCAGTAAGGCTTTCTAAACGCCAGATCTGCATCAGCATTCCAACCAGCCAGAAGCTCCCAGCCATCGCAAGAACCAGCCCAGGGAAGCCGTCTCTCCGGTAGGCCTTCAATGCACTAACAAGAGATGACATGCGAACCACTTAATAGCTCCAAATTACGGATGAGCAGCTCTCTAAATGCAATCCTGGCAAAAGAGAACGCTGGAAAGACAAATCTCATCCAATATAGATTAAAGGTCATTTACAAATTCCAAGCTAAGGCAAAGAGGCCTTCTTAGGAGTTAAAGCAGTACTGCAAATGACTTGGCTCATATTAATAATATTTCACGAGCTCCGCCTTCAATTAAATACTGATTTATTCAAGCATAGGAATCACCAATAACTATAAATATCGAAGGTCTTTATGGCACTGTAGAAATATCAAACACAAAGTACTTTACTTAGTCTTGAATGCGCTTAGGCCAATATCCCAACAAAACATAAGTTCGCAGCAGCCCCATACCAAAGCAAAGATAAAGCATGAATTCCGCCCACTCTTGATCGATATTAAGAACCAAACCTGTGGCCAACCTATTGGCTACGAAATAAGATAGAAAAGCAGCACAAAAAAGTAGGGGCCAGAAATATCTCGGCAGAAAGAATATTCCAAGAGCAGGCATATCTCCTCGATGCAACTTCTTTTTAAGTATTCCAAAAGATGGTCGACACGTCACTAAAAGCAGAGCCAACAATGACACCAGGAAAAGATTCATATCAAGATAGTCTTGAAAAAACTCAAGATTATGAAAGGTTGTCTGATTCTGTGCATTCAAAGATGCAATGTTTTCAGGGGTGCTCCAACTGAACAAAACCTGACCCCATGCAAGCTCCTCCAAGCCAACAAAAAGGAGCGCTAAAGCTATTAATCCATAAACAAATCCATGCAATCGCATAGACAGACGCTGCCATAGATCTCTGGAGATCAGCAAGGCGACCCAGGCCGAAGTAAAAAGGGTAAGGGCCTGCAAATACTCAAGTATCCCGCCTTCGCCTAGAAGCCTTTTGTAACGCAAAATGTCCTGAACAGAAAGCTTAAATACCAATATTATGGCCATAATAATTACCGCAAAGATAAATATAAAAAGAGACCTACTTGCTCTCGATTTAGAATCAAATTCTGAAAGCAATGATTTCAAGAATTCAGAACGCCTTAGGTACTTGCCTAAGAAAACTAGCAACAGGCCCACAAGACCAAGTGGGAGCTCGGAGAAAGGAGAGCCCTCTAAAGAAAAGGCGCTTACAAATTTTACAAGTGAAACGATAACAATAAGAACCCCAAAACATATGACCGCCTGGCCACAAATACGCTGCACAAGCTCTTGTCTAACCAAGCTCTCGTCAAAACGATCCTCAGCATCATGCTGAGCTTGGGACTCCGGCTTGATGGGAAAGCTCATTAGTGATTGCCCTGTCTCTTAAGGCAATATTAATACAGCTTTAATCGGCTATATCAGCCTCAAAACAAAATCCATCGTATGGCACAACAGGTGGACAAAGCCGTAAATCCCAAACAGCCACCTTTGGCAAAGCAACATGCCTTGACAAGGTAGGCTTAAAGATAAATGAATGTTAGCAAAAACTAAACTCATGCTTATGCAAATCTTTATTCAGATGTTGAAAGCCACGTCGCGAAAAGACGCCTCAATAGCATAGTTATGCGGCACAACAAATAAACAACAACAGCTCATAGGAGTGAATGCGTGAGTCACATCACAAGCAACGAAGGCGCTGACTGAGTGGAAATGCTCATCGAGCTTGATCTAAATGGCAGAGACTGGAGCGTGATTAGCAAGAATGAAGCAATCCTTACAGGCTTTTCCGTGTACGTCATTGAGCTGGCCCTAAAATTGAATCCCCTGCCGGTATCGGTGCAGCGCAAAGAGTTGGCAGACGCGGAAGCCATTTACCAGCAAGTAAGACAATGCCTACAGAAAGGTCAGCCTCAGCTGCTGGAACTCAGTTGTGAAAAAGTCGAAGACAAAAAAGTAACTGTTCTGGCCAGCGAAGTAATTGGCGTTCAGTTGTATGAAAAAACAGCAGCAACTGGAGGCAGTAAGCGACCTGGCTTTTCCTTTGAAGCCTGAGGAGATGACGGCAGCAAATACTGTCAAAAGCCTCTGCAAAGACAGTTCCCATCTGAGCTTTGATCAGGTGAGCTTTATCTGGCCATGCGGCACAAAAGCATTGGACCAATGCAGCTTCTCCATTCCAGAACCAGGTCTGTGGATGCTTGTAGGCAGCAATGGCAGCGGCAAAAGCACCCTTGCCAAACTAGTCAGCGGCCTGTTGCAACCACAGCGTGGTCAGGTGAATTGCCAGCTAAAGCCTGCTCTGGTGTTTCAAAACCCTGACCACCAACTACTGCTGCCAAGCTGTGGCAGCGACTTACT